>ERZ891418.172-NODE-172-length-23478-cov-7.160099_pt1 | contig 23478 bp, 19 predicted proteins | sample MGYA00521236_ERZ891418 | MGnify/ENA primary metagenome ERZ891418 (study PRJEB32303, sample SAMEA104408696) | aquatic metagenome | biome: Brackish water; feature: Chemocline; material: water | place: Baltic Sea | collected 2014-10-18T10:34:00 | depth 100 m ... | reverse complement strand
TCCTCCGCGTTCACGACGTGAGGGAAACGAAAGACGCGCTGCTCGCCTGGCACGCGATCGTCACCGGCCACCCGACGAATTGAATTCGTCACCGGACAAGCCTTAGCTGTCCGCATTAAGAATAGTGGCAGTTCGGCCTCAGTTCCGGGCAGCCTTTTGTTTCACGATGTCCGCTCCCAGCCACCGGACGGCGTTTTCGACAATTGTCATCGGTACGGGGTCCGTGAAGACGGCGTGAGTTTCGTGGCCAGGCCGAAAGTAAAAGACCTTGCCTTTACCGAGGTTCCAGACCGCTCCGCTGCGAAAGTGCTCGCCGAGTTTCCAGTCCTCGCGGAAGATGACTGCGTCCGGTTCCGGCACGTGGTTCGGCTCATCGTACATTTCCGTGTGAGCCAGCGTGAACTTTTTCGGGATGTCCCTGGCGATGGGATGATCCGGCAACAGCGTCGTCATCTCGCTGGGCTTGCCATCGTTGCGGTAGCCGGGGAAGCAGCAGTTCGGGCGAGTCATCTGGATGACTGTGGTTCCGTCCGCCGATTTTTTGATGGAGACAACTTTCGGGCTGAGCTCCGCGTCGCGCTGCGGAGCTCGCCGGACAATCTCGCCGAGAAACTCGACACGAGCTTTCCCACGATCCGCTTCCGGCAGTCCGTTTATCGCGTCGACCTTCGCCCGTTCGTGCATCGCCATGACAAATGGCGTCGCCCAGTGAGCCGAGTGCAGCGCGATCAACGACAGCTCGCCGCGTTGAATCCGCTCGACGATCGGCATGGCTTCGTCCGGCGTGATGTCCCGGTTCCGAACGTGGCCCCACCAGATGAGGACGTCGCAGTTGTCGAACGTTTTCGGGTCGAGGCCTTTGTCTTTCGACGAAAGCGAGACCGAGGTGACATCGAGACCGGGCTGCTTCTTCAGGTAGGCGGCAATGTAGTCGCCGAGGAATTCCGGATACGCCTGCTTCTGCGAAGGCTGCTGCTCATCCCAGATCACAACGCGAATCGGGTCGGCGAAGACGCGTGTCTCCGGAATCACGGTGAAGCCGGTCAGCAGGAGTGCAGTCCAAAGAAAATGTCTCATGGTTGATTTCTCAGCTGAGTCGTGCAGATTGAAAAGAAGAGCTGCTACCTCGCCCGTCGCGAAAGTCTAATCGGGTGAAGTCCTCACCTGCAATCAATTCGGGCTGGCGGTTAGGATTGGTGATGCCGATAAACTCGCGGCTCGAAGGTCACTTGAAATCGATTCCGGAAGACTTATGCCTGATGCTCCGCTGATCGACTGCCGACAGCTCTCGATGAGCTACAACGGGGGCGAGACAGTCGTGCGCGACGTGAACCTGTCTGTGGCGGAAGGCGAGTTCGTTTCACTCGTCGGTCCGTCGGGTTGCGGAAAGTCGACGCTGTTGCGGCTGGTGGCCGGGTTGAGGAATCTCTCGTCGGGTTCGATGCAGATTCGCGGCGCGGCGCCGGGAGCACGTGGACTTCGAACGGCGTTCGTTTTTCAGGATCCGAATCTACTGCCGTGGCGCAGCGTCGCCAGCAACATCCGCCTGCCACTGGAACTGCCGACCGGACAGGGGGCTGCTTCGGCAAAAGTGGATTCCGAACAGCTCATCGCAGAGTCGCTCGCGCTGATCGGGCTCAACCCGGAAGACGCGACGAAGCGGCCACGGCAGCTTTCCGGCGGGATGCGGATGCGCGTGTCGCTCGCGCGGGCCCTCGTGACGGAGCCGGAACTGCTGCTGCTTGACGAGCCGTTTGCTGCCCTCGACGACATCCTGCGACAGCAGCTCAACGAAGAACTGCAGCGCATCTGGTGGGAGAAACGCTGGACCGGATTGTTCGTGACTCACAACGTGGCCGAGGCGGTGTTTCTCAGTCAGCGTGTGCTCGTGATGAGTCGTCGGCCGGCCACGATTCTGGGCGAGATCGCCGTGCCGTTTGACTATCCGCGAAAACCAGAACTGCGGGCTGACGCGAGCTTCGCAAAACTCTGTGGCGAAGTCAGCCGTCTGCTGCGAGCGGCTGCGGAGGACGCGGCATGAAACTCCGCGCCGTCCTTCGTGATTCCATCCCGCCGCTCGTACTGGCTGTGGCCATTATCGTCACCTGGCACGTTCTGGTTCGCTGGTTCGACACGCCATCGTTTCTTGTTCCGAGTCCCGTCGAAGTGGCAAACGTCGCGTGGGAGCACTTCGAAAAACTTGCCCGCGCGACAGGCGTGACAGCACTGGCAGCCCTCAGTGGATTTACGGCGAGTCTTGTTGCTGGAACGGCAATCGCGTTCGCGTTTTCTCAGTCGCGGATCATTCGGCTGAGCGGCTATCCCTACGCGATCTTTCTGCAGACAGTCCCGATCGTGGCGATCGCTCCGCTCATCATCAACTGGTTTGGAAACGGGTTTCAGAGCGTCGTCATCGTCGCATTCATCATCAGCCTGTTTCCGATCATCACGAACGCGACAAGCGGAATGCTGTCGGTCGATCCCGATCTGCTCGACCTGTTCCGCCTTCACAAGGCGAGCCGCTGGCAGTTGTGGACGAAGCTGCGGCTGCCGGCCTCGGTGCCGCACATCATCACGGGAGCCCGCACATCGAGCGGCCTGGCGGTCATCGGTGCGATCGTTGGTGAGTTCTTTGCCGGCTACGGCCGCGATCAGTTCGGTCTGGGCTACCTGATCATGATGACGTCGAACCAGATGAAAACGGCTCAGCTATTCGCCGCCGTGATCGCCTCAACGCTGCTGGGGCTGGTCATCTTCGGAGCGATGGGAGTTCTGAGCAGCACGGTTCTCTCTCGCTGGTACGATCACGAGTGAGACGTGGCAATCCGTTGCCGATGCGCTTCGTAGAGCAGAACTCCCGTCGCGACGGCCGCGTTGAGCGAGTTGAAATTCGACGTTTGCGGAATTCGCACTGAGTGTCGGCATGCGGCGCTGACTTTCGGAGTGAGACCCGCTCCTTCGTTGCCGATGACCAGTGCCGTCGGCTTTCGAAAGTCGCATTCGGTCGCCGCTGCTTCCGCATCGAGTGCGGCGGCAACTGTCTGCACTCCTCGTTCGGACAAAGCGTACAACGCTCCGGCCAGGTCCTCGACTCTCGCGATTCTCAAACGATTGACGGCTCCGGCGGAGCTTCTTGCCACCTGGCTCGTCACACCGACCTGGTACTTTGAGGCGATCAGAATTCCGTCCGCCCCGAAAACGCATGCGGTGCGGCAGATCGCTCCAAAGTTGAACGGGTCCTGGGTTGAGTCCAGCACGACGAACAGTTCGGGCGAGGTCGCCTTTTCGAGAATTTCATCCACGGTCGCATACGGAAACAGCGGCATCTTAGCGAGCAGGCCCTGGTGATCTCGCGTCTGGCAGAGTTTCTCCAGTCGTGCGTGCGGAGCGATCTCGTACGTGGCGCCGAGATTCCTCGCGGCGGCGATCACTTCCCCGCGAGTGCTTTCGTCGAGTTCCTCGGACAGGACCAGCTCGTGCGGAACCCATCGCTCGGCGCGAAGTGTTTCGAGCACCAGATTGCGGCCCCAGATCCAGCTGCGCTGGTGGCTGCCGAGCAGTTCCTGTTTGCGCGGGGATCTTTTCTTGCGGCCAACCATGGGGAGCTGCTTACTTCGTCAGGCGGAGAATGGCCTACGCCTTGCTCCGATTTTTCTTGCGGTCCGTTTCACGCAGGTGGATTTTCCGAAGCCGGATGACGGTGGGAGTGATCTCGACGTACTCGTCCGACTCGATGTACTCCAGGGCGGCTTCGAGTGACATCTCGCGGGGCGGCTTCAGGATCATGTTGTCGTCGGAACCGGACGCGCGAACGTTGGTCAATTTTTTCTCGCGGATCGGGTTCACCACCATGTCGTTATCGCGGGAATTTTCGCCAACGATCATTCCTTCGTACACGTCGGCTCCCGGAGCGACCAGCATGTCAGCCCGTTCCTGAAGTTTCCACATCGCGTAGCCGACGGCTTTCCCGTTGTCCTGTGAGACCAGGACCCCGTTTGCCCTTCGCGGAACTTCGCCTTCCGCAAGGCGGTACCCGTCGAAGCGGTGATGAATAATCGCCTCACCTTTGGTTGCATTGAGCATTCGCGTTCGCATGCCGATGAGTCCTCGTGCGGGAATTGAAAATTCCAGGTGGCTCATTCCGGACTCGGCGGCTTTCATTTCTTTGAGCTGGCCTTTGCGCGAACAGACCAGTTCCATGACGGACCCAACATCGCCGGGCGGAACGTCGACTTCCAGATGCTCAAACGGTTCGTTCCACTTGCCTTCGATCTGTTTGCGAATGACTTCCGGTTTGCCGACACACAGCTCGTAACCTTCGCGCCGCATTGTTTCGATCAGGATCGACAGGTGCAGGATGCCTCGGCCGGAGACTTTGAATTTGTCTTTCGATTCGGTTTCCTCAACGCGAAGAGCGACGTTCGATTCCAGTTCGCGCATCAGCCGGCCGCGAACGTGACGGCTGGTGAGGAACTTGCCGGTCTTACCGGCGAGGGGGCCGTCGTTAATCGTGAAGGTCATCGCGAGCGTCGGCTCGTCGATCTCCACACGCGGCAGTGCGACGGGATTCAGGATATCCGCAACGGTGTCTCCGATCTCCGGATCGGGCAGGCCGATGATCGCAACGATGTCTCCGGCAGTTGCCTCTTCGGTGTCGACGCTTCCAAGCTTGTCGAAGACCTGAATCTTGTCGGGCTTCGCGGTGACGATGACGTTATTAGATTTCATCAGAGCAACCTGCTGGCCGGGTCGGATGCGGCCGCTGCGGAGTCGTCCAATCGCAATCCGGCCGACGAACGCCGAATAGCCAATCGTGGTGACGGACATCTGCAGCGGGGCGTCCGGTTCCACTTCCGGGCCGGGCACATGCTCGATGACCATGTCGAGCAGTTGAGTGATGTTGTCCGTGCGGACGTCCGGATCGCTCGTTGCGTATCCCTCGCGGGCACTCGCGAAGATGTACGGGAAGTCGAGCGACGAGTCGTCAGCACCGAGCTCAACAAACAGGTCGAACGTCTCATCGACGACGGCGCGCGGACGACAATCGGGCCGGTCGATTTTGTTGATCACGACGAGCGGCTTGAGACCGTTTTCGAGCGCCTTCTTGAGCACGTATCGAGTCTGCGGTCGCGGCCCCTCGAATGCGTCGACGAGGACCAGACAGCCGTCGGCCATCTGCAGAACACGCTCCACCTCGCCACCGAAATCGGCGTGGCCAGGGGTGTCGATAATGTTGATCTTCACGCCCTTCCAGTTGAGGGCGATGTTTTTCGCTAGAATCGTGATGCCGCGTTCCCGCTCCAGATCGTTCGAGTCGAGAATGCAGTCCTGCGTGAGTTGAGCGTCACGGAACTGCCCGCTTTGTTTGAGCATCGCATCGACGAGGGTCGTTTTGCCGTGATCAACGTGGGCAATGATGGCGATATTTCGGAGATCGTCGCGTCGCATGGTCGGTGGGCCTGAGTCGGAACCCGAGCGGGCTAAAAGGGGGGGACGTCACAAAGAGGGCAGCCGCGGCAGCATCCGGGCTGAAAAGCGGATCGGCAGTCTACCAGCGAACTCCGGCAGCCGAAAGGCCGAACCGTACGCAGGAAATCGCTGGCACTTCGGGCTGTCTGGTAGAACACCAGCCCGAATTGAACTAAAAATCTCGCCGCACGTCCTGCGGCAGTTCTGCCGGTTGAACACACTTCCGAACGCACCTCAGCACAAAGTCCGACGCCATGCTGCCCCGATTGGAACTCTTTCCGAACGTCATCGAGATGAACTTTCAGGCCCGGAAACGACTGGGCTGTTCGGTGTACCTCGTCTTTGACGGGGCGGACTGGCTGCTGATCGACATCGGTTTTGAAAACTCCGTCCAGGAGATTATCGAGATCATTCGGCAGATGGATTTTTCTCTCGCCCACTGTCGATACCTCATCGCAACTCACGCGGACGTCGACCACATCCAGGGTCTGCGGCGAGTCAAAGAGCTTCTGCCGTCCGCAGAAACCGTCGGGCACCCCGAGTCTCAGCGGCTGCTTAAAGAAGGCGATCGAATCTGGACCTACGCGGAAATCTCCGCTCAGGGCATCTCGATTGACCTGCCGGTGATCGAACTCGACCGGACGATCAACGACGGCGACCGGCTTCAACTGGGCAGCAAGGAACTCGAAGTCTGGCACACACCCGGGCACACCGAGGGAATGTTGTCCTTCCGGCTGGGCAACCTGTTGTTCTGTGCGGATAACATCTACCGGGACGGCGGAGTCGGTAATATCGACGCCCACCACGGATCGGACATTCCCGCGTTTATCGAGTCGCTGACCCGAATCCGCGACAGCGATGTCGAGTGGTTGCTGCCCAGTCACGGGCCACCATTCCGCAAGGACAACGCTCTTCTGGAAGCGGCGATCGCCCGGCTGGACGGCTATCAGCACCTGTCCGATTTTGGCACGTGTGCCGTGGACTGGCCGTTGCTGGACGAGTGGGAAGACGAACTCACGCGAGGCGTCCTGCCGAAGTGACTCGCTGCGAGAGCCACGATCAATCGAAGAATTCTCAACCTTGGAGACGTCCTTATGACGCTGTCTCGTTTTCTGATCGTCGCTTTGACTCTGCTCGGCTCCTCGCTGCAGACGCAGGCCGCGGACAAGCCGAACATCCTGTTCATTTTTGCCGACGACCAGTGCTTCGACACGATCAACGCGCGAGGCAACAAAGAGATTCAGACGCCGAACCTGGACCGCCTCGTCAATTCCGGGACGACGTTCACTCATGCGTACAACATGGGCGGCTGGAACGGCGCGATCTGCGTGGCCAGTCGGATGATGCTCATCAGCGGCAAGTGGCTGTGGCACGCGGAAAAGGATCATGCGAAAACCGATCAACTGTACCGACAGAAAGGCCGGATGTGGCCGCAGCTTCTGGAATCAGCCGGCTACGAAACCTTCTTCACAGGAAAGTGGCACATCCGAACTGACGCGGCGAAGGCATTTACAGTCGCTCGACATATTCGTGGCGGAATGCCGAAACAGACGGAAACGGGCTACAACCGGCCGATCGAAGGACAGCCCGACAAGTGGAGCCCGTTCGACATGAAGTTCGGCGGCTTCTGGGAAGGCGGAAAACACTGGAGCGAAATCGTCGGCGATGACGCCATCGATTATCTCAGGATGGCAAAGAAAACCGACAACCCCTTCTTCATGTACATCGCCTTTAACGCTCCTCACGACCCTCGGCAGTCGCCGAAAGAATTCGTTGATCGCTACCCGCTCGACAAGATCTCCGTTCCGAAGAACTTCATCCCCGAGTACCCGTACAACGAGGAGATGGAAAGCGGCCGGAATCTGCGAGACGAACGCCTCGCCCCGTTCCCGCGCACCGAGCATTCGGTGAAGGTCAATCGCCAGGAGTATTACGCGATCATCACTCACATGGACGCGCAGATTGGCCGCATCCTGGCTGAGCTCAAGAAGTCCGGACAGGAAGACAACACGTACATTTTCTTCACGGCCGACCACGGACTGGCCTGCGGTCAACACGGGTTGCTCGGCAAGCAGAACATGTTTGAGCACAGCGTCCGCGTGCCGATGATGGTCGTCGGTCCGGATATTCCGCGTGGCAAAAAGCTCGACACGCCCGTTTACGTGCAGGATGTCATGGCAAGTACGCTGGAACTTGCTGAGGCCGAAAAGCCGGACTACGTGCAGTTCCGCAGCCTGCTCCCGCTGATCCGGGGAGAACGGGAATCGAACTACGACGCGATCTACGGCGCCTACGTCACCGGGCAGAGAATGGTCACTGTCGGCGACTGGAAAATGATCCTCTACCCGAAAGCAAAGAAGTCTCTCCTCTTTAACGTGGCCGACGATCCGCTCGAAATGAACGACCTGTCAGAGAAGCCGGAGCAACAGGCGAAAATGAAAAGCCTCTTTTCGCGTCTGCTGAAACTGCAGGAGGAAACCGGCGACGAGATAGATCTCAAGGCTCCATTCCCGGGTCTCGCTGCGTAGTCGCCGTGCTCGAAGGAAAACGTCTTTTGAGATTGCGACACCGTTCGACTTTCGCCCTCGCTCACGCTTCGGGTTACCTTCTCACGGTCGCGCTTTGGGGTGCAGCAGAATCTGCACGCCTTTTCCGTTCGTCATCGCGAACAGCTGCTTCAGACGGACTGCCCTGGCTTCGGGTTGACCGTCTTTCTGCATCATGAAACTGATGCCGATACTGCTTTCCGATCCGGCACGCTGTCCGGAGGCTTTCTGGACGTCCCGGCTACCTCGCCGGTTGCCGACGGCCAGCAGGCGGAACGGACCGATGATTTCTTCCTGATTGGTCGGCACGGGGTTGTCCGCCGAACCGACAGCTTCCGGGCCTCGCTCAACTCGCGGGAACCAGAAAGACACTTCGTCTCCGGGATTCACGTGAGCCGGGTTGAACATGCGGGAGTCGATCGGCAGCGTCATCTCGCGTTCGTCTATACCGAGCAGCTCATTAAGCGGCCGGGCCGGCGGCGTTCTCAGATCCTCGTGAAGTACCAGCTGATCCTTGACGTATTCGCGAGTGGCTCGCTGCCCGATCACTGAATCGACGTCGGACCAGCGAACAGCGACCGTTTCCAGTTTGCCGAGAAAGGCTTCGGGAAACTTCACTTCCTCAAAGTCGTCCGGCTTGAACTGATCGCCGATGCGGATCGTGTCGCTTGAAATCACTTTGACGAAACCGACCCGCCGATAACTCTCGGCCTGTTTCTGGATGTACAGCCAGTTGCAGACTCCGCCGGTGACGGCGAGTGCCACAGCGATGATGATTCCCGTGATGCCCTTCATAAGGCTCTTTCTTTGACGTCGTTTCGGATTACTTCGAAGTTCTTCCGGGCAGCCGGATGACATTGGCGAGGCCCGAAAGCTGACTGCCTTCGTATTTCAAATTCAGCTCCACCGCGTGCGAGTCATTTTCAAACCGCGAGGCCGATCGGGATTCTGATTGTGTCCATTCTCGCGCGGGTTTCCAACCGGCTTCGACGAGAGACCTCGAATAGAACTCGCGCCAGCTGGAAAGTGATGCCGATGCCGCCTTCGCCCGGAAGGCGGTGAGTTCAGCACTCGACGGCTCCCGCATCGACATGGTCAGCTCCGCGTCAGGTGGAATCGCGAATCGGCTGGTCGAGCCGTGTGCTGCCTGAAAAAAAAAGACTTTCCACTCGTCCTGCCGCCACGGCATCGCCATCGCCCAGACGACGAGTCGCTCCGTTCGAGGCTCTGTCATTCCTGCGGTCGGTCCAACGGCCGGTCGCGTGCCGAGAAACGTGGCCGAGAACCCCGGCGTACCTGGCTCGTCAAGCCGGTAGATTCGCCAGGCATCAGGCCTCTCTTCAACCGGGCTGATTCCCGACAGGAGTCGCTCCAGCTTTGCGGCCGCCTTTGTGATCCGAGTCTCCGTGCCGTCCGGCAGTGGCGGTTGCGTCGAATTCAGCACGCTCCTCAGTCGGCCAAAGACGATGCGTTCAAGTTGATTCCGGTCACCCTGAATCTGGAGTCGCTCAACGTTGACCGGCAAATCACCGAGGTTCAGACCGACCGGAATGTCCATTTCCGGCCAGGCGACGTCGGAGCCGACCACTTCCGGCACGATCCGGCTGGGGGCGAGCACTGCCTCGGGCGGCGTGTTCCACCAGTCAGAGAGGCGGCCGCTGACCGCAAAAATACCAATGCCGATAATTGAAATTGCCAGCAGGTCAGTTGTCCGGCGTGAGACTCGCCGCGCGACGGCTGCGAGACCTGCTGGCTGATCGGTCGGCTCGACGGGCAGTGGCGAGCCGTTGGTCGGTGGTGAGTCAGTGGTCGGTGGTGGCAGCTCGTCCGGCATGACTGCGGCTCCGCCAGAATGCGAACAGGCGAATGGCGGTTAAAGTGAGTCGCGAAACGACTCCAGCTGATCGATGAACTCTTCGAGCCGAGGCTTGTTCGCTTCCATCTGTGGCTGCTTGCTCTGGAGGTAGGCCAGCAGTTCCGGCGGAAGCGAGGCGGGGTCTTCGAGCATCTCCAGCAGCCGCTCGATATGACTCAAATGTGCCTGATACATCTGCAGATGGTCGCGGGTGATTCGTCGCGGCACGTTTCGAATTTCCGCTTCAAGATCAATGCCAAGCTCTGTGTAAAGTCGCTGCGGATCGTAGGTGCAAAGTCGCTCTGGCTGTAACAGGTTGCGGCGCGTCAGGCCGTTCTCAGGCAGGAAGTAATTGGGCGAGCGACCGATGCCGTACGGCGGCTCGTATTCCGTACCTCTGGGAATGGGCATTGCGAGTTCCTGATCCTGATCGAGCTGATCGATCGTCGGGCCGTCCGGATCCGAAATGAGATCGATGGCCCTGTCCTGGTATTCGCGGATTTCGCTGGCGAGCTGACCTTCAAAATCGGACGGGTACATGTGAGGAACACGACGCACAACGTTGCCGCCAATTCCTCGTCCGTCGTCGGGATTCTTAATCGTCGAGAACCGCCAGTCACCGTTGAGAATCGGGAACTCACGGATCGGGTTGATCCCCTCAGGCCGCATGTTGGCCATCATCGGATAGCGACGCTGGATTTCGGCGACGCCGAGCAGAATCTCGTTCTGCGTGTCGAGCGCCTCCTGGAGCACGTCAACACTCTCACCGGTCGGAGCCGTCAGTCGATCGGCTCTCACCACTTCGTGAGGCTGGTACGGGTCAAACTCGACGTACCCCTCGCCGTTCCCGTCGAGCCGCATCTGAGCTTCCTGAGGCCAGCCGCGCGGATTCGGATCGTCGGCACCGGTACGAGGCAGGATGGCGCGGAACGTCGTCTGCCGTGAGTTCGCATCGGTCCGCGCTTTCCAGGCGGCCGTCGTGCCGGCAATGATCATCAGCGCCATCACGAACAGCAGAATCGGCAGCGCGAGCGTCATCTCGAGCGGCGCGAGCCCCGCGCGAGCGATGCGCCGCGGACTTGCTGATTCTCGTTTGGGGGCTGTTCTGATCACGTTTTCCTCGGACAGCTTCGCTTTGAACTCGATGAGAGACGAAAGCGGTCAGGATTTGTCATTAGTTATTTTTCAATAGTCATTTGTCATTGTGGTTTTCACGGATGCGTTGAGGATTCGACAGAGCTGCTGGTTTTCGTCGATCAGCTCGTTGAGGAGTTCAGTCTTTTTCAATTCCGCTCGACAGACCATTCTCAGCCAGACGCTGGTTTCGTTGAGTTCTTTCAAGGCGACCTTCAGCTTGTGAACGAAATCCGCCGTGCTTTCTGCTCCCCGTGCCTCTGCGTAGTTTGGTGCAGGAGACGTTCCTGACCGCAGCAGTTGTCGCGAAATGTGCTTGCCCGCAGCCGTTTCTGGAAGAGCGTCCGCGACTTTGATGACGCGCACCGCGAAATCGATCAAACGGTCTTCCAGTTCATCGGCCTGTTTCGAGTCCCCAATTCTCCACCTGAAAATGACAAATGACTATTGATAAATAACTAATGACAAATTGGAGCCGATCCGCCAGCGTGGAAAGTCAGTTGGCCCTAATGATTATTGATCCGTTTCAACGTGCGGTTGTCGGCGTCGGAGTAATTCGGCGGGCGGAATCCTTCGAGTTCCTCGCCGGGATTTCCGGACAGAATTTCACCCAGTGTCGGCGTCGTTGCGGGGACAAGCTGCACCATCCAGTTCTGGTTGAGCAGGTCCCAGTGGGTCGGCCCGTTTTCCAGGCCCCAGCGTTCCTGGAACGGCTCCGGGCGCGTCGTCGAGGAAATTCCGCCGCTGGTGAGCTCGATCGTGCTCGTAAATCCGTACGTGCCGCCGAGGCCGATTTCCTGATCTCCGTTACTGGTCTGATGGTTGAGCCGCTTCCGCGGTCGCGGCAGAAAGAGCCGCACCTGGGCAAACGTCTGGGCGTCAGCGATCTTGTTAAGCGGATTCTCAAACAGCCCTGGTCCAAGCTCTTTGCGGTGCCGACGGTAGGCGACTCCGACAAAGTGGAAGTCCTGATCGATGTATTCGTTGAGCTCCATAAGTAGACGAGCATTCTCCATGACGATCGGATGCTGAGAATCGCGGCGGCGGCTCAGCGTGATTAGCGGCCGTTGCAGATTCTCAGCCTGCGTGATGACACCCTCGACGTCGCGACCGTCTTCCAGGTGCCGCATCACGATCGGCAGGTTCGTGGTCGGATACTCGAAGGTGAGTAGTTCTTCCAGGTGGCCACACGTGGCGATTCGCCAGAGATGGAAGAACAGGTTCATCTTTCCTTCGTAACGGAACAGCCGCAGACGGTCGAAGTTCCATTGATTCAGGTAGTTCATCGAAAGCTGGCGACGCTGCTCGACGGCCTGAGCCATGTAGCGGTCGGCGTCGACAAGTTGAGCAAAGTCGAGCTCATTCGGGTCGGGATCAATCGCGGGCAGCGTCCGCGTGAACGGGTTCTCCTCGTCTTCCTCACGAACCGGATGCCCGGCCGTGCGCCAGAGAACGCCGAACTGCCGGCCGCGCTGCTCTTCGTAATCGGTCTGCGACTGCGACGAGCCTTCCTGGCTGCTGAGTCCGAGCAGTCCGTGACGCCGCGCGACTTCATCGGTGGCCGCCTGAGCCACCTCGGGCATCGTGCGGATGATCGCCCGCTGGTAATGACCGATCAGTCGTTCTGACAGGATGTACTCAAAGACGGGCAAAGTGAGGTCCGCCGCCGCCGCGTTGAGCTCTGAGTACGCGGTGACCGTGTCCTGCTCCTTCGGGGCACGTTGCTCGATCGCCAGACCGAGCGGGACGAACTTCCGAAACGGTGAAGTCTGCAGCGTGTTTCCGGTCTCTTCCCACGCGGTGAGGATGCCGGGGACAAGCTGCTCGGCATTCCGGCCCGAGGCCTCTCGAAGAAACGCCGTGATCGCGAAGACGTCGCACAGAAGGTGGTTCGTGTACGCGAGGCTGTTCATCCCGCGAGCCAGCACGAGTCCGCCGGAATAGGTGGCGGCATCGACTGCGTTCTGCATTTTCAGCTTGTCGTCAACGTGGGTGCCGATGTTGACGATCATGATCATCAGCATCGTGAACATCAGCAGAACGAAGACGGAGATGATGCTGATCGAACCGCGCTGGTCGTCGTGGACACTGCGCAGCTTCCAGTGAGCGGACTCGAAGGCGGTTCGAATTCGCGTCAGCAGGCCGGGCGTTTGAGCGTCTCGGTTTCGCATGGCTTACTCCTGATCCTCAAGGTACGTGAGGAGCGGTTTGAAGCCGTCGTTCGTCATCGTCGCCGAGGCCGACATCGTTACCGTGTAAGTCGGTCTCAAAAATGCGCCGCCGGTCTGCGTCGTAATCCGTGTTGAAGTGCGGTCGTCCTGCCCGTCGGATCGGACGAGGTACTTGGCGAGAAAGCGTCCCGGGCCTGGCAGCAAAGCGAACTCGTGCGTGACCGTCAGCGTGAGCGGATCCTGCCAGCCGATTTCGTGCTCAATCCAGTAGCGAATCCATTCACCTGACGCATCCGTGACGATTAAGCCGTCGACGATCTGCAGGACACGCGGGTTGTAGGTCGGTCCGTTGTAGGTGTCTTTATCGACGAAGGAGAGTGTCAGCTGCGTGTTCTGCCACGCGTACGCGAGCTTGTTGCGAAGCCGGTCGGCGACGCGCGGGTTCGACCCGTAGGATTCCGGGTCGAGCCGCTCGTAGATTCCCTGGACGACTCCTTCGGCGATTCCGCCCTGCTCGTAAGTAACCGGTTCGACGAGAGCACGGGACGGGCAAACGGGAGCAATCCCGAGTACGGCCGCGGCGAACATTTTGTTGAGCTTGTACGAGGCCGCGTAATCTCCACCCCCGGCCGGGTTGACCGTCAGCTCCCCGTCGTAGCTCATCGTGATCGGCGTGCCTTCCTCGAGCGGTGGCTGCAGGACATTCTCAAACTCCTCGACGTATCCATCGCTCCGCTCGACATGAGCCGGCGTCCAGACGATCGCTGACCGGGCGGCTGCGAACGCCGAATACTGAATCACCATCAGGCCAACCATCAGCTGGCTGACCTGAACGATGAACATGACGATCATGATGAACAGCGGCAGCGTGATCACGAAGCTGAGCGACTGAACTCCGCCGTGCTCGCAGGAGTGAATTCGGCGAAGGCGTTTGAGGTCAAGCTTCGCTCCGCTGAAGCGGATGACGAGGCGCAGCAGGACGAAGCTGATCACCAGCGCGATCAGTGGCAGAATCAGAGCTTCAAGGACGGCTCGATTCAACGCGGGCTCCTGTCTGGGTTGTTCGTCTGGTCCGGACGTCTGCTGGAATTCAATCTGACAAACGCGTCGGCATAACGCCGTGTGACGACTCCACATCATAAACGCAGAAGGGTCGAGGAGTTAAACACGGAACTGGATCAAATCCAAAACAGGTTCAACCGAGGAACACAGGGAAACTCACAATCACCGTCGCGATCAGGGCGGACGGGGCGAGGAACAGGCCTCGGTCCAGTGGTTTTCGCTGCTCGGTCGTCATCGGAACCCAGCTTCTCGCCTTGATGACCAGAGCCAGGTGCCACCAGACATTCTTGACGATCTGCACAAAGCCGACCTGCCAGATGATGATGGCAACTCCGAGCACGAATCCGACCGAGAACATCCAGAGCAGCGCAAACAGACCGAGTTCCACTCCGAGAAATGCTCCCATCATGGCGACCAGTTTGACATCGCCACCGCCCAGCTGAAAAAACACAAACGCGAACAGCATGATGAAGCCGCACGCAAGAAACCCGGCCAGGCTGGCGGACAGCCCCTCAAAGCCGCTCCCGAGTACGCCGAACCCCGCAACGTTGAGCAGCAAACCGGCGAGCATCCCGGGATAAGTATTCCAGTTGAGGATCTCGTGGCGCGCGACGTCCGTCCAGGTCGCGCCGGCGAGCAGAACAAACAGCACGCAGAGAGCAATCATGCGGGCCCTGTGAAATCGGACGCGGTTCAAGTCAGATCGGCGTCGACTAGATCCGATTCTGAGCTGCGTTTGTACCGCCTTCTTCGAGTTCCTGGAGCCCGTCGTTGAAGTAGTCTTTGATCCGCGGCCAGCCAAATTTGATCAGGAAGATCAAAATCGGAATAGCAACCGCGCCGATGATCAGGATCGTTTCCAGACTGACCGCACCACGCTCATCGTTGTGAACTCGCGCAAGCAGTTTTCGGAAGGACGAGGTCGGTTTCAGTTCATTTTTCATTCTTATCTCCGCGACACGTGTCGAAGCCGGACGCGTGCCGGCCCGGCTCAGTTTGAGAACAAGCCGGACGCCTCACATGAATGGCCACGCAATCAGCACGCAAATCATTTCATAGGTAAACTGAATGATCTTTTTTCCGGTGGGAACAGCAAAGGCAATCAGAGGAAACACAACGCAAAGCCCGAGGATGTAGTCGAGTGTCGACACGGCTCCCGAGCGGGGATGAGTGATCCTCGACGGGGTCGTCCGTTTCGAGTTTCGCCGTAGAGATTTCATCGTCACCCTGGAGCCAGTCGCTGCGAGGTTCGGTGGCCAAAAACGAAGAACTGAGCCTATCTGGTATGAAACGTAATTGCCAGAGGCGTCGCAACAGGGATGCCCAGGCGGAATCGGAACAGGCTGGCGTCGTCAGCTCTCAATCGGAATCGGAATCGGAATCGGATCTGCCTCAAACTGGCGGGGCTTTCGGCCCTTCCATCGACCACACCAGCGTGTCCGCTACGTCTTTCGTATCTGCGATAACCGGCGCGGTCACTACATTTTACAAAGATGATACGGGACCTGCCGGTGTCCCTGCCTGTCTTCTCGACACGACTTGTTTCTGCTTGACCGAGTGTCGAAACCAGACCTACACTGGCTTACGAATTCAGGTTTTTTTCCAGTGAAATCGGTAGACTGGGGAATCGCTGAGCTGGAATCTTCCAGTTAAGTCAGCTTTGCCACCAGGTCGATTCTCGACGCATCACGAAGCCGCAAGGTCTCCCACCTGATGCTCTTGCGGTCGCCCGATGGTTTTCTTCCGTCGGCGGTTCCACTCCGGAGCAACTCACTATGCATATCCTCGGCAAGATTCTTGCGGTCCTTGTGATTGGCGGCTCCATCGCGGGCGTCATCCTGACGACTCGCGCGCTGCAGATTCGTAACGAGTGGCTGGCCAAAGTTGACGGAGCACGAAGCAAATACGAGGACAGCGTCGCCCCGCTCGAAGCCGCAAAGAAACGGGTCGACGATCTGATCCACGATCGTCGTGTCGCGGGCCAGCAGTGGCACCCGTACTGGGCCGAGAACATCACCGTTCAGCCGAATGTCATTCAAGTGGACCCGGCAAACCGCGCGACCTGGAAATACGGCGTTGCGATCAGCGGGCTCGGACCAGTTTCCGGAATCAAGGTCGATGAGATTATTCACGCCTTCGCACCCGGCGATGGCTCGGACCCGCAGAACCCGTCGGCCACCGACTACATCGGTCCGTTTCGAGTCACCGCGGTGATCCCGACTCCACCGACGATCACGGCCGAATCTCTCTGGACGCTCCGCAATGTGGACCGCGGCGCCGACCCGGCCTTTCCCGGTCAGACCGTCTGGGAAAGCCCGACGAAGTACAAATGGGGCGCCGGCTGGCGAGTCCGCACGGCTCTTCCCGATTCCGGACCGGCAAACGTGCTGCATTATGCACAGATGATGCTTCGGAAAGACGAACATCTGGCCGCGACAAAAGCCTACGAAACGTCGACTCTTGAGCAGAAAACAATCGCTGACGATCAGCTGACTTACCGCCAGAATGAACTGCACGGAGACGCGAGCCTTGCGAATCGAGATGTTCCCCGGCACCGGATCGACGGGCTCGTCAAAGCGATCGCCGACGCCGACGAAAATCGGAACGTGACTCTGGAACAGGTCAACGCCCTTCGCCATCAGCTCAAGAAAGTCTACGATGACATTCTTGCATTGCAGGCGAAGAACCAGGAACTGGCTTCAAAGCTGCCTGGAGCGGACCCCGTCGAAGCTGCGACCGCTTCAAAGTAGAAGCGGCTCTGGTCGCTCGCGGCGTCGCGCCGGAACTGCAATGGACTGCGTTTCTGAGGACGAGCTGAAATGGGAATTCACAATCGCGATTACTACCGCGATGAAGCTCCGCCTGGTTACCGCAACGACGGCTTCGGCCAGTCCCCCAGCGACCGCACGGTCCGCTCACTGATCATCGCCTGCGCGATCGTTTTCTTTCTGCAGAACTTCACCGCCGATCGGGCGGGCAGCCTGTCTGGTTCCGTCGGGCGAATGTTGACGCTCACCGCGGAAAACCTGCAGAACTGGCAACTGTGGCGACTCGTTACCTACGGCTTCTGCCATGGTGACTTCATGCACCTGTTTTTCAACATGATCAGCCTCTGGGTCCTGGGGCGGATGGTTGAAAGTGTACGCGGCTCGCGAGAGACGCTTTGGTTTTTCCTCGCCGCGGTGGTCGTCAGTGGTCTGGTTCAGATTCTGTGGGACTGGAACAGCGTGCCGGAAATCAACCTGCTCGGTGCGTCGGGAGGCGTGTTCGGGCTCATTGTGCTGGCGGCGATGCACTTTCCGCGGGCCCCCATGCAGCTGATGTTTATCCCGATCAACATCGAGCTGCGTTACATGGCGATCCTGTTTCTGGTGCTCGGCGTCTTTGCCGGAGGCAACGTCGCTCACGTGGCCCACTTCAGCGGAGCAGCCTTCGGCGCGGTCTACTACCTGTCCGGGTTCCGACTGGGTGGAGGGCGATCGTCACGTGGCAGTTCGTTGATCTCCGGCTGGCTGTCTCGGCTGAAGCCGCGCCCCAAACCCCCAAAGGGAGTTCAGCTTTACGAGCCTCCCACCGAGAACCTCGACGCTGAGGTCGATCGCATCCTCGACAAGATGAACACGCACGGCAAAAGCAGCCTGTCGCCCGAAGAACAGGCCACGCTCGACCGAGCCAGCCAGGAATACCGCAAGCGCAACTGAACGTCGGACTTCGAAGATTCTCGCGTCGCAACGGTCGGATGCAGGTTGTCAGATTCCGCGCAGCGGCTCATCATGAGCGATCAACTCCCGGCGTTCTGCAAGTCGTGCAGCAGTGCTCTCTGCCTGCCGAGTCCACTCTTGAACAAATGACGCAACCGCTTTGAACGAGCAGCAAACGCGCATCATTGAGGATCTTTCCGGCGTCTTCAGCGGCGAGGTCCGCTGCGACAGCCTGGCAGTCTCGATGTACGCCTCCGACGCGAGCCTGTTCGAAGTCCGGCCGCTCGGTGTCGCGTTTCCAAGGTCCACCGATGACGTCGTCACGCTGGCGCGATACGCAAGCGAAACCGACCTGCCTCTCGTCGCGCGAGGTGCCGGCACAAACGTGACGGGCTCGGCGCTGGGACGCGGATTGATTGTCGATTTTTCGCGGCACATGAACGAGATCGTTTCGATTGACGATGCGACCGTCACCGTCCAGCCGGGCGTCGTGCTCAATCAACTCAACCGACGGCTGCGAGAAGTCGGCCGCTACTTTCCACCCGACCCGGCAATGGCGGCGGTGAGAACGATTGGTGGAATGCTTGGAGTCGACTCAGCCGGTTCACGCGCCGTGCGAGTTGGCTCAACCCGGGATCACGTGGTCGATCTGGAAATGGTCATCGCCGGCGGACACGTTCTTAACTGCGGCCTCGCGCCGCTTCACTTCCCGCGCATCTCGGCAGCCGTCGATTCCGATGATCAGAAGACACTCGCCGCCGATTCGGCCGTTCGGCGTTCGATACTCAGTCGGCTTGCCAAAGTTCTGCAGGACAACGCGGAGCTGATCGAACGACATCAACCGCCGATGGTGCGTAACACAAGCGGCTATTTCCTACGCGGCGTCCATCGCGGTGAGGAGATCAACCTGCCACGAATGCTGGTCGGGTCAGAAGGCACGCTGGGGATGTTTACGTCCGCGACACTGCACACGTCGCCGCTGCCGGAATTTCGCGGTGTCGCGCTCCTCCTGTTTGGCGAGATGGATGATGCCATCGATTCCGTCCTCACCGTGATGCCGCAACAGCCGAGTGCCTGCGATCTGATTGACCGGCGTCTGCTGTCGCTCGGGCGAGAAAACGACTCCCGGTTTGAGAGACTCATTCCGCTGGCCGCCGAAGCCGGGTTGCTCATCGAACAGACCGGCTACAGCGAATCTCAGACGCGAGACCGGATCGAGATGGCCATCCTCGCGATCCGCACCCGCCACCCCGACGTTCAGGTCGCGTGCGAGGCGTACGACTATGACGACGTTGAATTTCTCTGGGAGCTGCCACGCAAAGTGGTCACCTATCTGACGCGAATCGGCGGCCTGTCCAAACCCGTCCCATTCATCGAGGACTATGCGGTTCCGCCGGAAGCGACCAGCGAGTTCTTCGCGGGGGCTCAGCGGATTCTGCAGAAGCACGAAGTCACGGCGTCGCTGTATGCGCACGCCGCCTCCGGACAGGTCCACATGCGACCGTTCATCCCGGCGCCGCGCGAAAAAGACGGCCCGAAAATCAACGAACTGATGCGCGAGCTCAACGAGCTCGCTATTTCACTCGGCGGAACAATCAGCGGTGAGCACGGCGACGGCCTCTCCCGATCGGCGTTCGTCAAGCAGCAATACGGCGAGCTGTACTCCGTGTTCCGTCAGGTCAAGGAAATCTTTGACCCGCACAACCTGATGAACCCCGGCAAGATCGTCACCGAGGAGACGTCATTCCCGGCCAGCCGGTTGCGGCGTGAAACCAGGCCACCGGAACAGCTCGTTCAGCTGAAGCTCAACTGGTCGCCGGAAGAAATTGTCCTGGCTGGCGAATCGTGCAATGGCTGCGGCGGCTGCCGGACTCAGGAGGAAGATTTCCGCATGTGTCCGTTCTTCCGGGTCGATCCGTCCGAAGAAGCGAGTCCTCGATCCAAGGCCAACGTCTTCCGCAGTTTCATTTCCGGTCGACTGAATTCCACGGTGGCCGCTTCGCCGGAACTTGCGCATCTCGCCTCGCTCTGCTTTAACTGCAAGCAATGCGAGCTGGAGTGCCCGACGAATGCTCCGATTCCGCGTCTGATGATCGAGGCCAAAGCTCAAGCCGTTGAGGCCAACGGACTCGACCGCGCGACCTGGATCCTCTCGCGAGCTCACTCGTTCGGCTCGCTGGGATGCCGCTTTTCGTGGCTGGCCAACAGCGTGATTCGAAGCGGCATCGCTCGATGGATCATGGAAAAAACCATCGGCATCCATCGACGCCGCAAACTGCCGCGGTTCGCTCGAATTCCGTTCCTCGAATCGCTGCCGGACACGGACGAGCCCGCCATCGAACGGTCCGGCCGGGTTGTCGTTTTCTTCGTCGACCACTTTGCAAATTACCATGACCCCGAGCTCGCAGAAGCTTTCGTGGCAATCATGGAGCACCACAAGATCCGGGTCATCGTGCCGTCCGGCCAGACTGTTTCCGGCATGGCGATGATTTCGGCGGGAGATCTGGGTGCCGCGCGGAAGGTCGCGGAATCAAACATCCGCCAGCTCGCCCAGTATGCGCGAGACGGGCTGCAGATCGTCTGCGTCGAACCCGCCGCCGCGCTGTGCCTCAGTCAGGAGTACCCGTCAATCCTGGCTGATGAGGATGCTGGTCTGATCGCCACACAGACCATCGAAGCGGGAGCCTACCTGCAGCAACTGCACGAGGAAGGCTCATTGAAAACGGAATTCGAACCGCTGCCTTTGAGGCTGGGGTACCACACGCCGTGCCACTTGATGGCACTTAAGAAAGGCGAGCCGCTTCGCCAGTTGATGTCTCTTATCCCGGAACTGGACGTTGTTCCGCTCGACAAAGGCTGCTCCGGAATGGCAGGCACGTTCGGCCTGACACGCGAGAACTTCGACACGTCCATCCGCATGGGCTACCCGCTGATTGAGAGAATGCAGGAGCCCGACCTGATCGCCGGCGCGACCGAGTGCAGCAGCTGCCGGATGCAGATGGAGCAGGCAACAAAAACGCCAACGCTGCATCCGCTGAAAATCCTCGCCGCCGCGTACGGCCTGCTGCCCGGCGTCAGAGACGACTTGCTCCTGCGAGTCCGTCGAGCAGGCAGGACGGCCAGAACCTGACACCGCGCTTCAGGTTGTGCCTCGTAAGTCGAAACTGGCCAGCCTTGTGGGAGGGCGCGCCACTGCTGCAAACAGGGATGTCGTGATTTGTCGGGACTGAATTTTCGGGTCGCAGTTTCCGTGGCGTAAGCTTCCAGCTTGCGATGTTCGGTCACAGAACGTCGGCAAGCAGGATGCTGACCCCACTTTTCCGTCCTGCCTGACAGAGCAGTAGGCGGATTGCTCCGAGATCCGCATGTCTTTCGGTGAGGAATCGTGAGCTCGCGCGATCAACGTTTTTTTGAATTGCACCTGCGAAGAGGCACAAGAAGGCACACCGACACGACGGAAACGAGGCAACTTTGTGGCTTCGTGCCTTTGTGTGATCAAAACTGCAAATACCGAAATCCATCAGCACACCTGAACTCGGTCGAGTTGCCGCGAAGAGTGACCTCCAGTCGAGGACTGGCTAACCTTCCCGATTCCCGTTTTCGACCTCCAGAAGAATCGAACGATGCTCGCAGGAAAATTCATCGGCCCGCGCCGAATCGAACTTGTTGACGTCCCGGAACCGGAACTGCCCAAAGCGTCAAACGACACTCCCGGCCAGTTGATTTTTCAACCGGAGTGCACGTGTCTCTGCGGATCGGACCTCCCGTTCTTTCGTGGCTCCGACGAGTGGCCGATTGAGGTCGGGCACTCTCTGCACGAAATGACCGGAACCGTCGTCGACACAAACGGCTCGCGGTTCAAACCGGGCGAGCGAGTGCTCTGCGTGCCCGTCAGCCAGCTCGGCCTGTTCGAACGATTTGTCGTCGACGAATCACGAGCGATCCCACTCGACACGCGAGTGTCCGAAGAAGAAGCGATGCTCGCTCAGCCGCTCGGCACAGCGATTTATGCTTTGAAAAAACTGCCGAATTTGACCGACCTCGACGTGGCTGTTGTCGGGCAGGGACCAATGGGACAGCTGTTTAATGCGTCGCTGAGAAATCTCGGCGCACGACATGTCATTGGAATCGACCTGCTCGAATCCCGTCTCGCGCAGAGCCCGACCTTCGGCGCCACTGAGACTGTCTGCAACAAGACGGATAATCCCGTCGCGGCCGTCAAAGAAATCCTCGGCGGCAATCTGCCGGACGTGGTCATCGAGGCGGTCGGGCATTACGACCAGCAGTTCAATCTGTGCATCGACCTCTGCCGTCACTCCGGACGCATCCTGTACTTCGGTGTCCCGCCTGAGACGATCGAAGTCCGCTGGCGGGATCTGCTGTTCAAAAACCTGACCGTTCACACCAGCATCAATCCGGACTTCAGCCGGGACTTCCCGCTGGCGATGCGCTGGATCGGCGAGGGCCGGATCAACGTCAAACCGCTGATTACTCATCGCTTCCCGCTGGCAGAGATTCAGGAAGCCTTCGAGGTGTTTCTCGAAAAACGCGACGGAGCTCTCAAAGTGCTGGTCGAGTTCCCGAGCTGGAAAAAAGACTGACCGAGGAGTTTTGATGTCAGAACAGATTACGCTCTCAATGATGCGGGAAAAGCTGTACTGCGCCGTCGTGTGCGACGCGCTCGATTCGCTCGGTCTGACAAACCAGTCACCGCGGATCGAACTGCCTCCGCAGACGGTCGAAACATTTCTCGTCGGCCGGTGTCGGACAACGTTGTGGTCCGACATGTTTCACGAAGATCCCAGCCCGTACGAGCTCGAACTCAAGGCGGTCGATGCCTGCCAGCCGGACGACGTCATGATCGCTGCCGCCGGAGGTTCCATACGATCCGGAGTCTGGGGTGAGCTTCTCTCAACAGCTGCGAGCAACGCGGGCTGCATCGGTGCAATCATCGACGGAGCCGTCCGCGACGTTCGCCAGATGCGCGAGATGAAGTTCCCGGTCTACGCGAGAGGTCGCTGCATTTACGACAGCATGAACCGACAGCGAGTCGTCGACCTCGACGTGCCGGTGGAAATCGACGGAGTCATATTCGCGCCGGGAGACCTCGTCCTGGCGGACTGCGACGGCATCGTCGTCGTGCCGCAGGCGGCGGAAGAAGAAGCGATTCGCAGAGCCTGGCAGAAGGTTCATGACGAAAACGTCACCCGAGACGCGATCAAGGGCGGCATGAAAGCCACTGAGGCCTACGAGAAATACGGCGTGCTTTAGCAGCCCTTTGAAAAAGTTGCGGCACGGCACAATCCGTAGGGTACCTGGTTTCGATGTAGCCACGCTCGCCAGAGCGTAGACGAGTGAGGAGTTCGCCAGGAAGCCACGGCCTGGCGACCGTGGCAACGACGGGTTCAATCTAAACCAGGTACCATTGGGCGTAATCCTGGGCTGTTAAAAGTTTGGGGTTGCAGTGGCGATCTGACCGTTTTTGCAGGGACTGTTTCTGTTCCGCTTGCCGGGGTTCAGAGGTTGATTTTCGACGTTGT
>ERZ891418.171-NODE-171-length-23543-cov-7.556241_pt1 | contig 23543 bp, 21 predicted proteins | sample MGYA00521236_ERZ891418 | MGnify/ENA primary metagenome ERZ891418 (study PRJEB32303, sample SAMEA104408696) | aquatic metagenome | biome: Brackish water; feature: Chemocline; material: water | place: Baltic Sea | collected 2014-10-18T10:34:00 | depth 100 m ... | reverse complement strand
CAATGCAGAAGGTCAATGCCAATTAGGTAGTTTATTTACGAACGACGCCTTAGCGTGCCCGGAGCGAGTAGATCTTTGATCCGCCCGGCCGTGTTCGTCTCGGTCCAGTCGTTGATCTTGGCCCGACCCGCTTCGAAGTCGTTTCGAAAATCGACATTCTCAAACGCCGCCTTCGGATCCGCCGCCAGGACACCGTCAACAAACAGCTTTCGCAATGGCATGCCAGCATCGACCCACAAAGCATTCGCGACGGCCAGTTTTGTCGTGTCGTTTCTCGCCGAGAGCTGTTTGTAGAGTTCGGCAATGGCTGCCTGGACTTCCCGCAGCTCGGGAGCCCCCGTTCCGTCGAGCTCCGCCGCAAGCTGCAAGACCGCAAGCATCTCCTTCGCAGTCTGCCCGCGAGCTCCATCGGCGGTCAGCATGAGGATCGTGCCGATTGAATGCGGAGAGAAAAACAGGTTGCCGCCATTCGCCTTGCTCGACAGCTGCCGGTACAGATCGGCAGAAAAATCCGTCTGAGCCTGAACAGCCTTTGCGACCATCGTCTGCTCCTTCGTATCGATCAGGACGTCCGTCACAGACGTGCTGTCGAGCGAAAACTGATCTTGGATTTCCGGTGGAGGAGCCTGGCACACAACCAGGTCCGGTCCATGTCCCTCTTCATTTTCGGACGGCCCCATTCCCTGCTGGGTGGCTTGGGGAGTCGGCTCCGTCTCGACAGATTTCTCCGGGTCGGACGAAGGCAGCGGGCCGTCGGCAACGAAAAATGACGCACCAACAACGGCAACAATCATCACAGCAAACAGAGCTCGAGCGTAGAGCATAGCTGGTCTCCCCCGGACGGACATAAACTGCACTGCCCCTTAAACGAGCCGGATGGCCAAACCCTGGATGGCTCTGGAGTTTTTCATGCGAATCCTGACGAGTGCTTTGCTGGTGGCGGTTTCTCTCGCCACCGTCCCGGAATCCCGCGGCGAAAACGGCAACTGGCCGCAGTGGCGAGGTCCCATGGGGACGGGCGTTTCTCCCGACGGCGAGCCGCCTGTTGAGTGGAGCGAAGAGAAAAACGTCCGCTGGAAAGTCGAGTTGCCCGGTCGCGGTCACGGCACGCCGATCGTCTGGGGAGACCGCATTTTTTTGACGTCGGCGATTCCGTTCGGGCCGAAGCAGCCACCCCGGATGAGCGGCCGGCCGGGGGAGCACGACAACCTGGCGGTCTCGCAGCGGCATCGGTTTGTCGCTCTGGCTGTCGACCGCGCGACCGGCAAGACAAGCTGGCAAAAGACACTTCATGAAGCACTGCCTGAAGAAGGGGCTCACTACACGGCCAGTCTGGCGAGTGCCTCACCGGTCGCTGACGCCGAGCACGTCTTCGTCTTTTTTGGTTCGCACGGACTGTTCTGCCTCGATCATTCCGGGGAGCTCATCTGGAAGAAACAGCTTGGCCAAATGCAGACAAAACACGGACATGGCGAAGGTGCCTCACCCGTGCTGCACGGCAGGTCGCTGATCATCAACTGGGATCACGAAGGCAAGTCATTCATCGTGGCCCTCGACAAGTCGACCGGCGATGAGCTGTGGAGAAAGGACCGCGCTGAGGCCACATCATGGTCGACTCCGATCATCGTTGAGCAAAACGGCAAGGCGCAGGTCATCGTCTGCGGCACTGATCGAGTCCGCGGCTACGACCTGTCAAACGGAAACGTCCTGTGGGAGTGCGGCGGCCTCTCAGCGAACATCGTCGCCTCGCCAGTTTATTCGGACGGCGTTGTCATCGTCGGCAGCAGCTACGAAAAGCGAGCCATGCTGGCCATCGACCTCGCCAAAGCCAAAGGCGACATCACGGACAGCGCGACCGTCCTGTGGTCGCGTCGCCGAGGCACTCCGTACGTGCCCTCGCCGCTGCTCTACGGGAACGCGTTGTATTTTCACGCTCACTACCAGAGCGTTCTGACTCGGCTGAACGCGAAAACCGGCGAGGAAGAGCCGGGGCCGTTCCGCCTGCCGGGCATTGGCAATGTTTACGCCTCGGCAGTGGGAGCGGTCGGCCGCGTTTACGTCACCGATCTGGAAGGCTCGACACTCGTATTTACCAACGAGTCCTCGCCGAGAATCCTCGCCCGCAACATCCTGGATGACCGATTTAACGCCTCCGCGGCGATCTGTGGGAAAGAGCTGTTTCTGCGTGGAGAAAAGAATCTTTACTGCATCGCCACCACCCGGTAGGTCAGGCTCCGCCTGACGAAGTCAATGTCGTAGCGGAACGGCGCAAGCCGCCCGGTTTTGCCTGGAAGAACACACTCTGACCGGACGGCTCGCGCCTTCCGCTACCTGGCCACTCGATCGCAAGTTCGGATTCGAAATTGCCAGCCAGGTCTAACTGTTGTGGGCATTTGCCCGCAGAATCTGGTAGTCTGACGGGTCCCACCCAATCTCTTTCCGAGTGTTCTGATGAAATCCCGCCCGTCCGTACCGAGCGATCTCAGCCGCAGGCAGTTCCTTGGCCACAGCGCCAGAAACGCCGCCGGAGCTGCTGCTGGCATGGTCGTTCTTTCGACCACGGCGGCACTCGCGGATCGCTCGAATCAGGTTCGCGTCGGTGTGATTGGAGTCAGGAATCAGGGAAAGAATCTCGCGGAACGACTCGCGCGATTTCCAGATGTCGAAGTGGCCGCGCTGTGCGACGTCGACAGCTCGCTTCAACCGGCTGCCATGAAGGCCGTTGCCGAGCATCAGGAATCAACGCCAACCTGGCACGGTGATTTCCGACGCATTCTGGACGACCCGTCGATCGATGCGGTTGTGATCGCGACTCCCGACCACTGGCACGCGGTGATGGGAATCCTGGCGTGTCAGGCCGGCAAAGATGTTTATCTCGAAAAGCCCGTGTCGCACACGGTCGACGAAGGCACTCGGCTCGTCGCAGCGGCTCGCAAGTACGACTGCGTCATGCAGACCGGACTGCAGCAGCGCAGTGGAGCTCATTTTCAGTCGGCCATCGAGACAGTTCGCAGCGGCAAACTTGGCCGAGTGAATCTTGCTCGCGCGTGGATCGCGAATTTACGACAGCCGATGAAACCGAAACGGGACGAACCCGTTCCCGCCGGGGTCGATTACGACATGTGGCTCGGCCCGGCTCAGGATCGGCCGTTCAACGTCAACCGGTTTCACCATCAGTGGCACTGGTTTCAGGACTACGGAACTGGCGAGCTCGGGAACTGGGGCGTCCATCTACTGGACGTGGCGCGCTGGGGACTCGACGTCGGCCTGCCGGAACGAGTCAGTGCGTCGGGTGGCAACTACGTTTTCCAGGGTGACCTGGAAATGCCGGATACGATGCTCGCCACGTTTTCCTACCCCGAACACACGATTACCTGGGAGCACCGTCTGTGGAGCAACCACGGCGTCGAAGGTCGAGGATCGGGCGTCGCGTTTCATGGCGAAAAGGGAACGCTGGTCGTCGATCGAAGCGGCTGGAAAGTTTACGATTCGAAAGAGCGGCTGACGGCTGATGCCAGTGAGCTGCCCAACTCGCACCTGCGAAACTTCATCGACAGCATCCGCACTCGCCAGCGTCCGAACGCGGACATCGAAGTCGGCCATGCCAGCACGACGCTGTGTCATCTCGGAAACATTGCCTGGCGACTCGGCCGCGAAGTTCGGTTCGACGAACAGTCGCAGTCGTTTGTCCAGGACGAAGACGCGAACGCTCTTCTGACGAAGAATTACCGTGGCGAGTGGGCTCTGCCGACGGTCTGAGCGAGCTGCTGCGGGTACCGAAGGATTCCTGAATGCCCCGCGATTTCGTTACCGAAAGTCTCAGCCACGACCCGATTCACGGGTACATCCCGTTCATCTCAGGAGACTCGCTGCCGGAATGCGAAGTCTCTGAGCAGCAGATCATCGACCATCCGTGGGTCCAGAGACTGCGGCACATTCACCAGCTTCAAACCGCGTGGTGGGTCTTTCCCTCGGCCGAGCACATGCGGTTTCAGCACGTCCTGGGAGCGATGCATCTCGGCTCGCGCGTGCTCGAGTACTGGTACGATTCTCTCGCGACGGTCTGCTCGAACGTCCCGTCGCGAGCGTACGTTGAGAGCCTCGTCCGAATGGCCGCGCTGCTGCACGACGTCGGTCACGGCCCGTTCGGACACTTCTTCGACGATCAGTACCTCGACCAGTACGGAGTGACGCACGAGGACATCGGCTCGAAGATTATTGAGGAAGAGCTGGGTGAGGATCTCCGCCGGATTCGTCGCAACCCGAATGGCAAGCTCGGTCCGCTCGAAGAACTGGATCCGAAACAGATCGGCTGGCTGATCCGCCGTCCGAAACCTGGCGACGAAACGGAGGGCCATCCCGACTGGCTTCGCAAACTGCGATCCCTCTTCAGCGGGATTTACACGGTCGACAACATGGACTTCGTCCTGCGCGACGCGTACATGTCGGGCTACAACATTCGCGCTTTCGACGTTTCCCGCATGCTGCACTACAGTTTTTTTTCTGAGGCTGGCCTGACGATCCACGCTCGCGGCCTGCCAACGCTCATCAATTTCATCGAGACTCGCGCTAATCTGTTCCGCACGATCTATTTTCACCGGACCGTGCGGGCTCTGGACCTCGCGCTGGAAGACCTCTTCGGCGAGACGATGAAGCACCTCTTTCAGGGCAACCCGCTCGACAACCTGAAAGCGTACTGCGGCTTTAACGAGTCCACTTTCCTCGTCGATGTCTCGCGCTGGGCAGACAGTTCTGATGAAAAGATCGCCGCCCTCGGACAGCAATGGGAGCAGATCCTGAACCGCAACGTCGCGTGGAAGATGGCCTGCGAAAAGACGATCAATTTCCACTCGGCCATGTCCGAACAGACGACGATCTTTTCAGAACCGAATCTCGTTGAGAAACGGCTTCGCGCGAACCTGCCCGCAAAGATCCGCGACATGCCGCTGCGGATCGACGTGGCAAAGCACTACCACCGTCCGAGTGCCCGACTCCCGGCCGGCGGCCAGAACTTTCTGCTGGAGCCGGCCAGCCCGACGCCGGTTGAACTGAACGACGACGACCTGTTTCGGTCTCTTCCCGTGAGCTTCCTCATCTTCCGCGTTTACGCCCAGGACCACGCCAGCGACACGCAGTTGAACGAGGCTTTGAACAAGGTCCTCGGAGCGACGGCCGACATGAAAACAAACATGTAGCAGCACTTCAGGTGGAGTTCAGTTTTTCGGGCCCGTATCAGTCTCAGATTTTTTACGGCGGGCTCGTAAAACGATCATCACGGCGAGGAGTGCGTACGTCTGATACGACATCGCCGTCAACGCCTGCCAGGGGACCACTGTGACAGACTCACTCCCTGCGTAGTCGAAGACTTGTCGCCAGACCAGACGCGGAGAGAGTGTCAATGCGGTCAGAGCAAGATAAAGCGTGATGCGTGGCACCGGTCTCCCCGCCGTTTCGCGGAGCGCGACGAATACGACCGGCGGAAGAATGATGAAGTAATGGCTCCAGGTCGTCGGGGACGCCAGCAGCATGGCCGTCATCGTCAGACAGAACGCGACATCCCGGTCGTCGCGGGTTCTGGCCCTCCGAATGACCACGATCAGGGCAACGAGAAGGACGCCAATTGAGGCCACCACGCAGCCACGGAGCAAAACCGGGCTGGGATAAAGCGTCGTGATGACGGATGTTGGCGTCCCGAAAAGGCGTTCCCAGAACGCAAGCACGGAAGTGTTTCCCCAGTTGTTCGTTACCCCTCGCAGCGCTGGCAATGCGGTGACAAAATAATCTCGATAACACTGAATCCCGAAGATCGCGACAGTTGCTGCGGATATGATCGCCGCCCCGCAAAGCCCACCGGCGAAAGCCCACCAGCGTCGTCGAACAAGGAAGTAGAGAAAAATGAAGGCCGGGTAAATCTTGATCGCACTCGCGATGGCCAGCAACGCTCCGGCCAGTCCCGACCTGTCACGTCGATCAGCGACCCAGGCGCCGCTGATCAAAAGCCCCAGTAGTAAATTGGGCTGACCCTGAAAAAGAGATTGCCGAAGCGGATCGCAGACCAGCAGCACGGACATTGCGACCAGATAGCCAGCAGGCCCGTTTGGCGTCTCGACCTGCCTGCCGATTAGCCAGATCGTGGCGGCAAGAAAAATCAGCGACAGCAGATTCCACGCCCGGTGAGCATCCCGGTAAGACATGGACGCGAACGGAACAGCGATGAGATTTGCGGAGGGCGGGTGAGTGTTGTATTCGTCGAAGAACCCTGGATCGTCCGCAAGCGTGATTCCAAGGTGGCGTTCGACAGCGATCCGCTGGTTGCTGTAGACCGGAATTTCAGCCTGCCGATTTCTGACGGCGGCCCACTCCTTGAAGAAGTCAAATATCTGCCCGCCTGCCGGCGTGATCGCGCTGACGAATCCCGGCCCGATCAACACGCACGCCAGCAGAAAGACTCCCAGTGAGCGCATCGGAATGAGGCGCGACAGAGGAGGCGGATCAGTACCAGGCAAGCTCACGGCGAGGTTCCATACGGGAGGCTGAGGTTATTCTGTCTCAGTTCGGAAGTGACGATACCAGCTTGTCGTGTGGAGGCTCGTGCGAAGCGAAATCGTAACCGTGGCTTCGTCGGGATCGATGTCCATTCAGTCCGCCCTACCTGCCAAACGCGATCTTCATTCGCGGGTGGTATGGTCCAGATCGAGCTTCGATGAGGATCGAGTGACTCTCAGGCGATAACGCACCAAAAAAAACGGCCGGGAGAAGAATCTCCCGGCCGCAGGCGTTTTCAGGTTTTCAGTGAGACAGGTCAGTCTCAGTCGATGCTCCAGCCTTCACGGTAGTTGCGGCCGAGCAGCTTGTCGGTTTCGGCATCGCCGGTCGTGAACTTTTTGGCGTCCCAGTTGACCTTCTTGCCGGCTCGCAGCGCAACGTTGCCGAGCAGGATGGTTCCGGTCAGACGGCCAGCGTAGTCGAAGTTCGACATGGCCGGCTCGCCGCCGGCACACGCGATCGCGTATTCCTTGAAGTGGCCTGGCGATCGCGGCAGCGAGGGTTCCGGCTTTTCGTACTCAAACTTGTCCTTCGTCCCGGTTTTGTAGATCGAGAACGCGGCGCCGTAATCGTTCGGCGAGTACAGCGTTGCTTTGCTGCCCTCGATGATCGTCCCGGAGCTGCTGTACTTCTCGCCGGGAACGAGTTCGGCAGCCGGCAGGTTTCCACCGTCGTACCACGTGAGATTGCAGGCACCCCATTTGCCGTTGTCATCGCCACGGTCACGCTCGCCGAATTCGAATTTGATCGTCGACCGGCTTGGGTACATGGCGTTTTCAACAACGCCGGAATGATCGGCTTCGATCGTATTCGGGTCGAACAGGTCGAGCGCCATGCAGGCCATGTTGAACGTATGGCAGGCCATGTCGCCCAGGGCCCCCGTGCCGAAATCAATCCAGCCACGCCATTTGAACGGCTGATAAGACGAGTGGTACGGACGATCGGCGGCCGGCCCGAGGAACAGGTCCCAGTGCAGTCCCTTTGGAATCTCTTCCGTCTCTTTGGGAACTCCACCCCCCTGCGGCCAGATCGGTCGATTCGTCCAGACGTGGACGTTTTTGACTTCGCCGATGACACCAGCTCGAACCAGTTCGACGGCTTCACGAAGACCGGTGTTCGACGTCCCCTGGTTACCCATCTGAGTTGCCAGGCCTTTTTCCTTGGCAAGCTCCATCATGCGGCGAGCTTCGGAAACCGACCAGGTCAGCGGCTTCTGGCAGAAGCAATGCTTGCCCATTTTCATCGCCATGACGCTTGCCGGAGCGTGGCTGTGGTCAGGCGTCGAAACGGTGACGGCGTCAAATCCGTCGCCCATTTCGGTGTACATCTCGCGGTAGTCGACGAACTTCTTGGCTTTCGGAAATCGAGCGGCCGCCTTTTCGAGACGTCGTTCATCGATGTCGCAGATCGCGACAACGTTCCCGTGCCCGCCGGCGTCTTTGGAATCGCTCGACCCTTTGCCTTCGACTCCGACACAGGCGTAGTTGATCTGTTCGACGCTCGATCGGCTTTGTGCGAAAACGGGGCTGATGCTGTGCCCTGCGAAGAGGCCGGCGCCGATTGCGGCGGACGACTTCATAAAGTCGCGACGGTTGTTCTGGTGGCTCATGGGTTGCTCCTGATCCGGTTTTGTGAGACGCGAGTCAATTCGAATCGAGTCTGTGATCTGCTTTTCAGTCCCAGCGAATGCTGTCACGCCGGGCGAATTGCGAACGGGGCATGATAAACGGCAGGAATCCCGGCGCCCAATCAATCGGTCGATGGTGATGAGTCTGCGATCGAGCGGCGTCGACTTCCGCCTGGTTTGGGAATGGCGAGCCCGGAACTGTTTTTTGAGGCCGTGATACGGTTATCCTGTGTCGCCCGCCGGATTGGCGGATCAACGTTCTTTCCGGAAGTCGTGCTGGCTGCCCGTGCGGCCGCGACCGTTACTCACAGAGACTCACTATGTCGTCTGAAAACCGCACTTCTTCGCTGATCAATCCACGCTTCCTCGTTCTAACGGGACTCGTCATTCTGGCAGCGCTGGCGCGGACGATCGATCACGGGATTCCGAATTTCGCTCCGATCGGCGCGATCGCTCTGTTTGGGGGAGCGTGTTTCGGGTCGAAGAAGATGGCGTTCCTGGTACCGGTTTTTGCACTGCTGTTGAGCGACCTCGTTCTGAACGCAGGCCGGCATCAGAATCTGGCGACGGAGGCCTGGATGCTGACAGCGTTCACGTATGGCGCGTTTGCTTTGGTCGTGTGCCTGGGCTTCGGATTTCGAGATCGAAACCGCACGGTGGCCGGCGTCTTCGTCGGGTCGCTCGCTGCGTCTTGCGTGTTCTTCGTGATTTCGAATCTCGGTTTCTGGTTCGTCTTCGCAAAACCGCTGACGTTTTCAACGCTCGGTGCCAGTTACGTCGCAGCGATTCCCTTCTTCCACCACACGATGCTGGGCGACATTTTCTTTAACGCCGTGCTGTTTGGATCGCTCGCTCTTGCCGAGAGTCGCTTTGCTGTTCTGCGACCCGTGCCTGCTCAGGTGGCGTAAGAGCCTCGCCCTCCCTTTTCGACTTACGAGACGCGACCTCGTAAATCTGCGAGAAACGGCCGCGTCGAGTCACTCGGCGAGCAGTTCGTTCCCAACGGGCACTTCGAAATCCACTTTGTGGATCTCTTTTTCCATTTCGCCGAAAAACAACCGCACGGTGAGCTTCTCGAATTCGTCCATTTCGACGTGCTCGCGAGCCAGTTCGACGACGCGATCGACGACGCGCTGAGACTTCTCCGCATTGTCCTTCGGATTGAAGTCGACCCGCATGATGATCCACAGCAGTCCGGCAGTGTCTTTGTGGATTCGCCGCTGACCCCCGTCGACGCGCGGGGCCGAACCAGGGAACTCATCCGCGATCGCCACCTGCAGCGGTATGAAGGGAGCCGTGTGGTAGTACCAGTAGCCCCACAGTGTTCCGCTGGCGAGGATGCCGAACGTCAGCATCGCTGCGACCAGTTTCCAGCCGTCGATTTCGGGACCGGGCTTCGCGCTGTTTTCCGGCGGAGTTGTCTCGGGAGTTGCCATGAATCCGTTTTAGACACGACCGGTCGATGACGCCAGCGTTGGCCTCTGCGGATTCCGGAATTTCGTTGGGCGCTGACTCAAATCGCGCGACTGGTCGACGACTCGACCACGGCCGCGGTTTCGTCGATGGCCGGACGCTGGCGACCGGCAGCGCGACGTGCGTTGCGGATTTTCGGATCGCCTTCGGCGTCACGCAGTTCCCGGCGGAATTCGTCAGGAGTCATCATCAGATCCTGCTCGTACTTCCAGCGGCGGTAACCGTAGTCGGCCGCACCCAGGACAACGCAGCTCAGCGCGAGGATCAGACTCAACGAGGCAATCAGACTTCCCATCGTCAACGCCGCCTGACCGAGCGGAACTCGAACGAGCGAGACGACGACCTCCAACTGCGAGTAAAGAAACAGACCGGTCGTCGTGAGCAGCACAAACAGTCTCACCAGATTCAGCCCGGCGCCGGCCGCGTTCTCAACAGAGAAAACCCGCCGTAGCCCGCCGAGCGGACTGACTCGGCCGAGTGTCGGAGACAGCTTGCCTGGCAGTAACAGAAACCCGGTCTGACTCAACCCGGCGAGAATTGCCACAGCGAGCGGAACCAGCAGCCAGGGCAGGACACTGGTACTGCTCCATGCGGCGAGTTGACCCGCCTGCGTCCCGACATCACCGGGCGTCAGCGGCGTCTGCAAAGTCGAGGACTCGCCCGCCGATCGAAGCTGACTGGCCAGCATCCCGGCCAGTGACTCAACCAGCGACCGGCCGAGCAGAAACAGCAACCCGGCTCCGACAAGCAACTGCAGCGCGACCGAGAATTCGCGGCTGCGCGCGACAACTCCCTCCGCCCGCGCCTCACTTCGGCGGCGGTTACTGGCTCGGATCGTGCGATCGCCGGAATCGTCTGGCATGTGCTCGTACTAGAATGTTGCCTGAACCTGAAGTAACCCGAATCGTGAGTTTTGAAGTTGCACACTTCAGCCGCGAAGCGGCGACAGCACGTAGCCGTGGGCGTCAGCCCACGAATCCGGGCAGGTCTCTCCCTGTGAGCCGCGAAGCGGCGGCAGCGGACACGTTTGCTGTCGCCGCTTCGCGGCTTGGGCGTTTTTCCTTTCTGTTCTGCGGGCTGACGCCCGCAGCTACGTGCTGCCGTCGCTTCGCGACTCAAAAGTGTGCAACTTCAAAGAGCAAGGGCGAACGTCGATCGACTCCCGCCCTCGCTCACGCGTCGGGTTACGACGCGGAGAATTATCAAAACAGTTTCTGAACCTCGCCAAGCGCCTCGGGAACAGCATCGACGACGACCTCAAGAATTCCCGAGAGGCTCAGTCCGAGCACAAACAGACCCGTGCAGAATCGAAGCGGAAACCCCAGCGTGAGCTGATTGACCTGCGGCATCGATCGCCCGACATAACCCAGCGTCAGCGTGATCAGCGACAGCGCGGCGAGGACCGGCGCGGCGACTCGGACGGCCAGGACGAGACTCTTGTGAACGAGACCGGTCAGTACGAACGCCGTGTCGCGCGGGATGACTGCCTCGCCAATCGGCATCGCCTGAAACGTCTCGACAAGGGCCGACAGCAAAAGCAGATCGCCATTGATTGGCTCCATGACGAGCAGCGCGGCTCCAGCAAGGACGAAGAACATCTGCCCGGTGACCGAGATGTTCGCTCCCAGGTCCGGATTGATCGTCGTCGCGAAAGCCGTTCCGAGCTGCTGATCGATGAGCTGTCCGGCGAGCTGCAGACCGCTCAGCACGATCATCACGCCGAGGCCCAGGACAAAGCCGAGTCCGAATTCCAGCGCGATCGGCACGACGATCTGCAGCGGAGCCTCCGGCACGACGAGCGTCGCGGAGGCGGACGAGATTGGAGTCAACACGAACGCCAGCGCGACAATCAGAATGACCCTCACGTTGTGCGGCACGACTGACTGCCCGAAAACGGGTCCGGTCGCGAACAGCCCGGCGAGTCGTGCGGCAGTCAATGCGAACGCCCAGAACATCTGCAGGACCGGGTCGAGGAGCACTCGCCCGGCCGGTGTGAGCAGTTGATCAAAGAGGTGGAGCATCGAAACTGGTTGTCCTGGTCACGTCCCCTCACCCCTCGGGGTGCTCGACTGACGATTGAGGAGAGAACGAATGAAAATTGAAAAGTGAAAAGTGCAAATTGTCAGACTCGTCGAGATGCGCCATCACTTTTCATTTTGCAATTTTCACTTTTCACTCATCCTTAGTTGGCCAGCGGTGACCGCGATGGCAAATCGTGGGCTACAGGAAGCTCGTCGGAATGCTCTCGTAAAGCTGCGTCGAGTAATCGGCCAATCGTCCGAGAGCCCACGGCAGAACGAACAGCGCCGTCACGAGAACCGCGATAATTTTCGGCACGAGGCTGATGGTCTGATCCTGAATCTGAGTCACCGTCTGCAGCACACTCATCGCCAGCCCGACGACAACCGCAACAAGCAGAACGGGGGCGCTGATGACGAGAGCCGTCACCAAAGCGCCGCGCAGCAGTTCGGTCACCGAGTCGATCGTCATCAGCCACTCACACTCAAAAGCAGCATGTGGGTTACCAGCGTCCAGCCGTCAATCAGGACAAACAGCAGCAGTTTGAACGGCAGCGACACCAGTGTCGGCGGCATCATCATCATGCCCATGCTGGTCAGCAGGGTGGACACGACGAAGTCGATCACCAGAAACGGCAGGAAGATTTTGAAGCCGATCAGAAACGCCGTTTTGAGTTCGCTCAACATGAACGCCGTCACGATGACGGACGGTTCGACATCATCGAAGTTTTCCGGTTCGACGTACTGCTGCCCGGCGAGCGATTCTGGATCAGGCCGTCGAAAATCGAGCAGCATGAAGACGATGTCCTCGCCCTGAGACCGGTGAATCTGCTCGCCCATGAATCGTTTGATCGGGCGGAACGTGTTGAGGAAGACTCGCTTCAGGCGATCCTCATTCGGCTGCAGATTCGGGATTGGCTGCTCGTTGACGTACGGAGAAACGCCCTCGTCCCACGCCAGTTGCCAGACCGGAGTCATGACGAACAGTGTGAGAAACACAGACAGCGAAGTGAGAACCTGAGTCGGCGGTAACTGCTGCGTGCCGAGTGCCTGACGAAGCAGGCCGAACACGATGACGAAGCGGACGAAGCTGGTGGTCATGATGAGGACTGCCGGAGCCACGCTCAGCAGAGACAGCAGCATCATGACCTTTAAGGTCGGTGTGAGGCCGGTCGGCGAGAGCAGTTGTTCGAGGCCGCCGCCGGGTACGGCAGCCTGCTCACCCTCGAGCGGCAATCGATTCGCGACGACGTCGAGCACCTCTCGAACTGGCGCGACAGGCGGTTTCGGAAGTGGCACCTGCGCGGCGACAGGTCCGCCGAGGTTCGATGTCGCGGCTCCGCGTTCCTGTGCCGCAAGCGGTGTCGCGATGAGACACAGCAGGCACACAAGCACGGTCCGGATGAAGCCAGACGCCGTAGGACGGATTGTGTTTTTAACCGGCACGGCGACCCTCCTCGACTTCGCGGACCGTCAGACCGGCGACGGAGCCGTGAGGAGATGGGGTCTGTGGTGGTCGGGTCGCGGCAGGAGTCGCGGTTGGACGCGGGCTGGATCGGTCGAGCCACTTCGCGACGAAGCCCAGCGCTCCGTCAGAGGACTCGCGCAGTGCGCGGAGCTCGATCGAAAGCGCTTCGACTTCAATCGGGTCAGAGATCTCGGACAGAGGGGCGAGTCCGTTTGCCGACGAGCTCAGCACGAGCAGCTTCGGCCCGACGCGGACGATGCAAATCGCATTTTTCGGATCGACGTTCTGGCGGAACAGCACATCGACCGGCGAGAAAGTTCGACCGCAAATCGCAGCCGGCGTTTTCCCAATCAGTTTGGCGAGGCCTAGAGCCAGCAGCAGCACGAACGCCAGCGCGGTGAGGACGACTCCGAACGAAGACAAGCCTCCGTTTGAGGGCTTGTCCTTGCGGGCGTCGTTCAGTGCCGGGTTTCGGCTGAGCGGAATTGGTTGCTCGCCACGCTCTGTCGAAGCGGCTTCCGGTTGGGTCGGCTGCGGGCCAAAGTCGAACGCCTGACCGGGACGCGGATCCTCACCAAAGACCGGAACGGTCACGGCGAGAACGGCGACGGCAGCGAGCAACAGCCAGAGGCGCGGCATGACGTCCTGTCAGAATCGAGCTGCGTCACGCGGACTGGATGAATCGGCGCGACATTGAACTCGCCGCATTCCATTGCGGCGAACCCGCAGAATGTCCCGCAAATGGTCGGTTTGGGTCAATGTCAGACCGGAGCGGCGAAAGGGCGCACAACAACAAGGCGGCTTGCGCCCAATTGGCATCAGAATTGTGTTGGCTGAATTTGATTTTCGCACCCGCCGCTTTGAGTGTTCCCGCCACCGCCTTCTGACGCGCGACGTTCGCTCGCTGCACGACGTACGCCCCGAGCGAGACGGCGATCACCAGGATGACTCCCACCTCCAGCAGCGTGAGGCTGGATCGTCTTGCGGTTTTTTCTTTCATGCCGACCTCGGTATTTCGGAGACCTCAGAGTAGCAGCCAGGTCACCGCGAAGCAGTCGCACGAAGACGTTTCAGGCCGTACACGCACTCGGAACGGCACGAAACAAGCCGTCCCTCAGACGATTCGGAATCAGAAATTCACTTTGAGCCGTGACTGAAAAAAGGTCTTGCGGCAAATCGACAAACTCGCCTAATCTCCGCGCCCCTTGGATCAGGTGTCCGACAATCCAGACGTTTTCGTCTTCAAAACACCCTTCCTCTGTTTCCTGTCAGCGACTTCTCTGCTGAACCTGATGAGGCCTTCGGCTTCGGCAGGACCCACCGGGAAACGACCGTCGGACGCTTCGACTTCTGAACCTTCCCTCCCAACTCACAATCTCAACCATTCGCAAAAGAGGCAGCGCTATGCGCATGCACGGGCCCATCCTGTCCATTCTTTGTTTGTGTGTACTCGCCACAGGGTGCAGCCGGTCGAACGGGTTTGTGCACAACGACCTCGGCCAGCGGGCCTTCAAAAACGGCAACCACGCCGAGGCCGCACGCCATTTCCGCATGGCGGCGATGGACGCGCCTGACAACGCGAACTACTCGCACAACCTGGGCGTGGCGATGTTGAAACAGGGGCAGGCAGGCGAGGCCGAGCAATTGTTCCGGCACGCGCTGGAAATTGACCCGATGCACCAGCCGTCGTACCACTCGCTGGCGAGCCTGCTGAAGGAGCAGAATCGTCATGGCGAAGCGCAGGAGATGCTCATCACCTGGGCCGACACGCAGCCGTACCTGGCTGAGCCGCACATCGAACTGGCCTGGATGAATCGCGAAACCGGCAATCACGCCCAGGCCGAAGAGAATCTTCGCCAGGCACTTCAAGTGGAACCGTCCAACGCGACGGCCCTCGCTCACCTCGGACAGGTGTATGACGACCAGGGACGGTCGGGCGAGGCGGTCGCGATGTATCGTCGATCTCTTTACCAGAACTGGAATCAGCACGACGTGAAAGGTCGAGTTTCGACTTTGACCGGGCAGCGAACGCGGCATCCGTACCCGAGCGGAGCTCAGTTTGCGGCGCCGCAGTTTGCGGCTGGTTCGGCTTACGGCGTGCCTCAGTTCGCGGCTGCGCCGCCGGCTCCGCAGTTCGCTCAACCACAGTTCGCTCAACCACAGTTTGCCAACACCTGGACCGCAACACAGCCGACGATCGCTCAACAACAAATCCAGCAGGCACCGATGATCGCATCGGCCCCGCAGCAGCCGGGTCAGGCAGTCACACTTCTGCCACCCGTGCCGAATCCCGAACAGCCTCAGTGGAATCAACCTCAGTGGAATGAACCAGGGCGGAATGAACCTCAGTGGAGCGAGCCTCAAAGCCCGCCGCCCATGATGGTCACGCCGGAATGGACCCACGCCGACCAGGCACATGCGACTCACCCCGATCAGCGACTTTCATTCGCGACCCCTCTTGTGGAAGCTCACTGAGCTGAAAGGACGATTCTGAATCCCCAAACCCACTCTTGAACCTCGTTACCCGCCACCGATCGAACGCCCGTGAGACGGCGGCGGCAATTGACTCAGGACCAATCATCAGGACAGGCCATGAGCAGCTACTCGACAGCAACCGATGCGAAAGCGACCTCCGCACCGGCAAAAAAGAAGACGGTGAAGCACAAAGTCGGAGCGCACATCCGCGTACACGACTCGGTGAATTCGCCGGACTTTCCGGACATTTCCTTCGCCGGCTGGACCGCGAAAGTGGTCGAGGTGTCCGGCAAGAAGGCACCCTTCAAATACTTCGTCGAATGGGATGAGGACATCGTCTCGGCGATCCCAAAGTCCTACATCGACCGGTGTGAAGCTCAGCAGATTTATTACCGCTGGGCATGCCTCACCGCCGAAGAGTTTTCCTCAGCGAAGTAGTCGAGCGATCCGGTCCTGACCGGATCGACAATCGACACCGGCCCGGTGCGCAGACGAGGGAACGGGCACACGCCCCTCGTCCGCGCAGCGGGCTTTCGCATGCGCGGTGGATCGCGCCACTTCAAAACGCGTCCGCCCCTCTCCCCCGGAACAGCGGTGTGATTGACTGACGATTCGAAAAACACCTACTTCGCCGATGTTCCGAGGGAGAGGGGGCCAGTACTGTGCACAGCACTGGAGAGGGGGCTCCTTGACAACTCACGCTTCCGGCTGATTTGCCGGCCGTTCAAGTTCACCCAAGGCCTGAGCCTCGCCGGCCCGAAAAAGAACGACCAGACACAGTCTGGCCCGCGCTTGCAGTAGAATCCCCGGGGCACTGCAACTCCCTGGGTGGGTTCTTTTGAAAGACGCAGCTCGAACAACTCGACGCGGAATTCCTCTGCTGGAGGTGACCGTTCTGCTGGTCGTCGCCGTGGTCATCGCGGTTGTGCTGGTTCGTCACGCGCGGTTTGCCAGGCAGATCGCCATTGCCGGTTCGATGAAGGCGAACGCGGCGCTCATCACGTTCCACGAGGACGGCACTGTTCGCAGCCTCGACACGACGAAGATGCTGACCGATGAGATTCAGTCGGACTCCATCTCGAAGCTGAGTGATCTTCGGCCGCTCAATGTCAACCACACGGACTTTTCCGACACCGACATCCAGACGCTTTGCAGCTCGCTCGACCTTCACGAATTGAGTCTGGTCGGAACCAGCGCAGGCGATGATTCGGCCGCCGCCCTCGCGTCGCAGTCGCACCTGCGGGTTCTCGACGCACGGGCGACGTTTCTTTCCGACGCGTCGATGCCGGAGATTTCGAAGCTGCGGAATCTTCACCAGCTTCGACTGGCTCAAACCTGGATCACCGATGCCGGCGTGAAGGCTCTCGCCGGACTGCCGCAGTTGCGGTTTCTCGACCTTCGTTACACACAGGTGACCGACGAATGCCTGGCCGCGCTCGCAAAGCAGGCGTCGCTGCGGTCGGTCTACCTCACCGGGTCGCAGGGCAGTGAAAGTGGCCTCGCGCAGTTTCGACAGTCGCGTCCGGACGTTGAGCTGCGATTCCGGTCGCGCGACGTTCCGCAGGCAGAGATCGCCTGGCCGAAGGCGAGGCAGTATCGAAATGGCAACTCGCCGCGACTCGTGAGCGCCGAACGGGAGATTGGCGAGGCACTCGAAGAGGCCGGTGCACGGATTCGCGTCGAAGGGGGATTCGTCCGCCGAGTGGACCTCGTCGAGAAACCGTTGCCGCCGGAGCTGTTTACGAAGCTGAAACGTCTGCGATTCTTAAGGCAGGTCGACTTTCGCGGTTCGAACGTGGATGACCGCGCGCTGTCCGAGTTGCGATTCTGCCCGTGTCTGCAGTTCGTCGACCTGCAGGGCACAGCGGTGACCGATGCCGGCATGAATTTCGTCGGTCGAATGCGCAGCCTGTGGAACTTGAATCTTCGCGGAACGGCGATCACCGATGAGGGCGTGTCCCGGCTGTCGCGGCTGAACATGCTGGGCGAGCTCGTACTGGCAGACACAGAAATCACCGGCGAGGCATTGCGGCTGATCCCGGACGATCCGTTTCTCAGTTCGCTGAATGTCTCCGGAACGAAGTTTCGTGGCGAGGATCTGGCGATTATCTCCGAGCGGTTTTCACGCCACTTGACCGACCTCAACATTGCCGGGCTCAACGTTACGGATGCGGATCTGCAGAGTCTGTCGACACTGCAGTACCTTTACCGACTCGACATTTCCGGAACACGCGTCACAAATGAGGGCATCGCGTGGCTCAAGCCTCTGCGCCGATTAAGAAGCCTCATCGCGCTGCGGACGGAGGTCACGGCCAGCGGCGCCCGCAGTCAGTTGGGTGGCAGGCGAATCAGTTACACCGTTCAGGTTGAATAGCAGCGTGCGGAATCTCAAAGTGGCATGCCAACCGGAGCAAAGCGACATGAACGATCGACGATTTTCACCGCAGCCAGAGTTGTTCGGGCAGAGCCGCCGCGAATTTTTCCGGAACGCGGGTGCGGGATTCGCCGGGCTCGGCCTGATCGATCTACTGTCGCGCGACGGGTTCTTTGCCAGTTCGGCCCAGGCGGCGACGGCTGAAAATCCACTGCTCACGCCGAAACCGAAGATGCACGCGGCGAAGGCGAAGCACTGCGTCTTCCTCTTTATGAACGGGGCACCCAGCCAGGTGGACACGTTCGATCCAAAACCGGCACTCACGAAATACGACGGAAAACAGTACGAGGGTGAAGTCAAAGTCGGCTCGAACGGACGACCGATCGGATACCTCACGCAGTCGGCGTTCAAGTTCAGGAAACACGGTCGAAGCGGTTTGCCGATCAGCGACATTTTTCCGTTTACCGCTCAGCATGCCGACGATCTGTGCGTGCTCCGCTCGATGCAGGCCGACACGGCAGCTCACGCGTCGGGCTGTCTGCAGACGAACACGGGCGACGTCCAGATCGGACGGCCGGCGATCGGATCGTGGCTCAGCTACGGCCTCGGCAGCGAGAACGACAGTCTGCCTTCCTTTGTCGTGATGACGGATCCTCGTGGAGGTCCGATCGGCAGTGCTTCGAACTGGTCGTCCGGGTTCATGCCGGCCGCGTTTCAAGGAACGCAGTTTCGCAGCAGCGGCTCGCCACTGCTCGACATCAGCAACCCGCCGGGAGTCGATCGCGCCAGGCAGCGACGGTCGCTCGACATGCTGAGAACGCTGAACGAGCAGCATCTCGAACGGCACAAAGGCGAGGCGCAACTGCTCGGGCGGATTCACACGTACGAGCTCGCCTGGCGGATGCAGAATCGAGCTCTCGACGCGGTCGACATCGAACAGGAAGACAAGCAGACCCGCGAGATGTACGGGCTCAACGATAAACTGACCGCCGATTTCGGCCGCAAGTGCCTCATCACGCGGCGGCTGATCGAACGTGGCGTGCGGTTCATCCAGCTGTACTCGGGTGGCGGCCACATCGAAGACACGTGGGACGGCCACAACGATTGCGTCTCGAACCACCGTCTGCACGGCGGCGAGACGGATCGACCAATCGGTGCCCTGATGACGGACCTCAAACGGCGAGGCTTGTGGGACGAAACGCTGCTTGTGTGGGGCGGCGAGTTCGGACGCACTCCGACCAGCGAGGGAGTCGGCAAGCCGGGTCGCGATCACAACTGGCTCGGCTATTCAATGTGGCTGGCCGGAGCCGGCGTCAAAGGCGGCCAGGCGATCGGAGCGACCGACGAACTCGGCTTCCACGCCGTCGAGCGACCGGTGCACGTCTCGGATCTGCACGCGACGATCCTGCATCTGATGGGCCTCGACCATCGTGCGCTGAGCTACTTTCACAACGGCCTGGACCAGCGTCTGACCGGACCGGACGACAACCGGCATGTCGTCCACGAGGCGCTGGCGTGACGAACGACGATTCCCGGTCGCGAGTTGTCATCGTCGGTGGAGGACTTGCGGGTCTCGCCGCCGCTTCGGTGCTCGCGCCGCGCGGGTTTGATGTCACGCTGTTCGAATCGCGACCGAGGCTTGGTGGTCGAGCCAGCTCGATCGTCGATCGAGAGACCGGGCGGACGATCGACAACTGCCAGCACGTCACGATGGGCTGCTGCACGAGCTTTCGACACTTCTGCGAGACGACCGGATGTGCGGATCTGTTCGAGACGCAACAGACGCTGCATTTCGTTGAGCCGCCGTCAGACCGCGCACCGCGGATCGTTCCGTTTCGAAGTGTCGCGCTGCCGGCGCCGGCGCACCTGTCGCTCACGCTGGCGAGGATGCCGTGGTTCAGCCTGCGTGAAAAGTCGGCCATCGCTCGCGGCTTGCGAGCGCTCTCCCGGGACCGGCAGTCGGAAACCGACGACTCGGCCGAATCGTTTGCCGAGTGGCTCACCCGGCACCGTCAACCAGAGGCCGTTCAAAGCCGGTTCTGGCACACGGTCCTGGTGAGTGCCCTCAGCGAGACACTCGACCGGGTCAGCGTGCGGCATGCTCGAAAAGTTTTCGTCGACGGGTTCCTTTCAAATCGGCACGGCTGGGAAGTCTCGATCCCGACCGCACCGCTCGGAGAAATCTACGATGACCGAATCGCCCGTTCGCTGTCCGAAAGCGGGGTCACTCTGAAAACGGGAACCGGCGTCAAGCGGCTGCTCATGGAAGACGGACGGGCCGCGGCCGCCGAGTTGCGGGACGGTTTGCATCTGAGTGCGGATGAGTTTGTCCTTGCCGTCCCGCACTGGCTTTGCGGCTCACTGCTGCCCGACGAGCTGCTCGCAAGTAATTTTGAAAGTCGAGCGCAGCCGGGAGGGCGAGGCTCCTGCCGAACCGCAAGCTCAAATTCAGACGCGCAGACCGGCTCGGCGGGAGCCTCGCCCTCCCGAGCTGTTTCGCTTCGCGACGCCGTGGGGCAGATTGAGACCGCGCCGATTGCCAGCGCTCATTTGTGGTTTGACCGGCCGCTCACGGAACTACCTCATGCCACGCTGCTGGATCGAACGAGCCAGTGGTTTTTCAATCGAGGCCGCGAAAGCGGGCAGGACGGTCATTACTGCCAGGTCGTGATCAGTGCCGCCGGTGAGCTGTCGTCGCGCAGCGAGGCGGCGATTCTCGACGAGGTCGAAACCGAACTGAAATCTGTCTGGCCGAATGCGGGCAACGCGAAACGGCTGCACGGGCGAGTCATTACGGAACACCGCGCGGTCTTCTCGCCGCTTCCCGGTGTCGACCAATTCCGACCGGATCAGCAGTCACCGATCGATAATCTGCAACTGGCCGGCGACTGGACGCAAACCGACTGGCCCTCAACGATGGAGGGAGCCGTTCGGTCCGGCTACCTCGCGGCGCAAAACATTCTCGCCAGGCGAGGAGAATCGTTTGAACTTCCCGGCGAGCTGCCGCGGTCTCTTCTGTTTCGAACTCTGTTTTCGTGATCAGGCCTGCAAGATTTTCGGATTCAGGCGGGCTTGTCTGGAACAGAAGGAACGAGGGAAACGAAGCCACGCGCAATCTTCTGCTCCCTTCGTTTCTTCAGTTTGGATCATTGCACCTCAATTGATTGCCCTGTGACGGCGGGAAAGGATCAATCGTTGCTGATGGAACGTCGGGTAGGAGATCTGCTAAAAGACTTTTTTGAGCATGCTGATCCGCGCTCGGGCTGACCCACGCTCGGGCTGACTCACGCTCGAATTGTGCAGCAGAGAGCTGAATCCGCGTTGGAGTTCTTTTCCCGGCGCTGGTGAATATCGACGAAGAAACTCAAAACAGAAGGACAGAACGATGAGCACAATCACTGACATCCGAGCCCGGCAGATTCTCGACAGCCGAGGAAACCCGACCGTCGAAGTCGACGTGACTCTCGATGAAGGTCAGGTCGGCCGCGCTTCGGTTCCGAGCGGAGCCAGCACGGGCAAGCACGAAGCCCGCGAGCTTCGCGATACGAAAAGCACGGACTACCTGGGCAAAGGCGTGCTCCAGGCGGTCAAGAACGTCAATGAGGAGATCGCTCCGCGGCTGATCGATGTCGACGTTTTTGACCAGGCATTCATCGATGCCACGATGATCGACCTCGACGGAACCGAAAACAAATCGCGGCTCGGTGCGAACGCGATCCTCGCGGTGTCGCTCGCGTCAGCTCACGCGGCCGCTCAGTGCAGTCTGCTGCCGCTGTTCCGTTATCTCGGCGGTGTCGGGGCCAACTGTCTGCCGGCTCCGATGATGAACATCATTAATGGCGGCGAGCATGCCAACAATTCCATCGACATCCAGGAATTCATGGTCATGCCGCTCGGCTTTGACCGGTTCAGCGACGCGCTTCGCTGCGGGTGCGAGATTTTTCACGCACTGAAGAAAGTGCTCCATGAGAAAGGTTTGAGCACGGCCGTCGGCGATGAAGGCGGATTCGCTCCGAATATTGAGTCGAGCGAAGCGGCGATGGACATGATCGCTCAGGCGACGGAAAACGCCGGCTACACGTTCGGCGATCAGGTGAAGATCGCTCTGGATGCGGCCGCGACCGAGTTCTACAACGAGTCGACAAAGACGTACAAACTGGAAGGCAAGGAATTCGACTCGGACGGCATGTGCGAAATCCTCGCCGGCTGGGCAGAGAAGTATCCGATCTGCTCGATCGAAGACGGCCTCGCCGAAGACGACTGGGATGGCTGGAAAAAACTCACTGCGGCGCTCGGCGGAAAATGCCAGCTGGTCGGCGACGATCTGTTCGTTACGAATCCGAAGCGACTGGCCCGCGGAATCGAAGAAGGCATCGCAAACAGCATCCTCGTTAAAGTGAACCAGATCGGCACGCTCACCGAGACTGTTGAGGCGGTCGCGATGGCTCACCGGGCCGGGTACACGTCCGTCATGAGTCACCGATCGGGCGAGACCGAAGACAGCACGATCGCGGACCTCGCCGTCGCGCTCAGCACGGGTCAGATTAAGACCGGTTCGGCGAGTCGTACCGACCGCATCTGCAAGTACAACCAGCTTCTTCGCATTGAGGAGATTCTGGGTGGCTCCGCGACGTTCGGCGGGACGATCAGTTAAGCAGAGTGGCCGGGAGTCACTCTCGTGATGCCACGCCTGATGCTCCCTCGTGAGATTCCCAGCCCGGTTGCCAGGTGGCACCGGGCTGTTTTTGTTTGCTCTTCCCCGGCGATCGTTCGTAGTCACCTCAGCCAGACCTTATGAAGATTTCCCAGCCACCTCGCCGCGCTGCCCGAAGCGACGACCATTCGGCTCTCGAATGGGTCGTGTCGCTGCTGTTCTGGGGTCAGATGATTGCGGCGGCGAGCCTCTACGGAGTGGTCGCTCTCGCACCGAAACTGACGGTGTTCGTCGAGCTTCAGAACGATCACCTGAGAACGCAGACGCAGCTGGTCTCGCTCGAAAATCACATTCACGAACTGGAGAAGGTGGTTGTTGCTCTGCAGGACGATCCGCGAGTCATCGAGGAGCTCGCGCGACTGGACCTCGACGCCTCGCGGCCCGATGAAACGCGAATCCCGCTTGAAGGGGGAGAGACACTGCAGAGCCGCCTTGGCCAGACGATGCACGTGCCCGACGTCGGCCGAGCCTGGTACCAGCCGCTGCTTCAGGCGTTCGCGGAAAACACCAGCCTGCGGGTCACGTCGCTGGGAGTGGCCGCGGCGCTGGTTGTGATTTCGTTTACGTTTTTCCATCCATCGCAGGCTCGGAGTTTTCATTCCGGCTGGCGGAATCTGCGAGCCGCGTTTGCCGCCTGCGCCGCCCGATACCGCGGCCGCTCTGCGCGGTGAGACTCGTCATGGACCGTTCCAACTGCCGGAACGGCGATTCGCCTGGTCCGTCTATGGGAAAGCCGCAGTCAAGTGATTTTGTTGTTTTTGTTAAAGTTTCTCGGCGAGCAGGGGGCCTTCGTCGGCCGCCATCTGGTACTCCCGGCCGTCCCGCAGCATGGCGAAGATCACCGTCAA
>ERZ891418.166-NODE-166-length-24325-cov-11.332097_pt1 | contig 24325 bp, 30 predicted proteins | sample MGYA00521236_ERZ891418 | MGnify/ENA primary metagenome ERZ891418 (study PRJEB32303, sample SAMEA104408696) | aquatic metagenome | biome: Brackish water; feature: Chemocline; material: water | place: Baltic Sea | collected 2014-10-18T10:34:00 | depth 100 m ... | reverse complement strand
ACTCTCTAGAATCCAATATCAAAATCAAATCCACCATCATCCATACTGCCATCATTCATACTGCCATCATTAGCCATGTCTTCCTGTGAAACATAATCTGACATTCCAACACCCATCATACTAAACATCATTGAAAACATCATCATATCCATTACTCCAAAAAACATCATTGTTGGTAAAACTGATTTATTTTCTTCCATCTTTTGTTGTAGTTTTTGTTTATCGCCATTTTCATAAATTAATTGCATTTCTTTCCATTTATCTTGTATTTCTATTATTTTTTTATCTAATTCATTAGAACCTTCTTCAGTAACTTCAAGTTCAATTTTTTTACCAAAAAATCCTTTTTTTTCCTCAACTTTAATGAATTTTTTATTTTCTAATTCCTCTAAAATTAAATTTAATTCCTCTGAACTAATTTTTGTTTCATTTTGTATATTTGAAAATTTTTTTTTGCCTCGCCTAATTGATCCTAATACGATGACATCTTTTGGTTCTATTTGCATGTAAATTGCAATTTTTTTTATGACTAAAATACTATCTGATTACGATTAAATTTTATTTTTTGATTTTAACTCTGATATGACTTGTTTAATTCCGTCTTTATAATTTGAATATTTAAAATTATATATCTCTAATATTTTTTTATTGGATACTTTGACGGGTGTGGTTAGTAATTTTATCAAGTCTGATCCTAATGCTATCTTTGCCAAAAATATTGGAACGCCTCCTGGATGTTTTGCACTTATTTGATCTGCTGTGAAATTTGAAAATTCTTTAAAACTTACTGGCATAGAATCTGCAATAATAAATGACTCTCCAAATGATTCTTTTTCCAGTATTGCAATCATACTTCCTACTGCATCATCAACATGAACAAAACTTTTGTAATACTCTCCTCCATTAGGTATTCTAAATGTATTTTTTTTTAATCTTTTGATAAGCATTTCATAAAACCATCCATCTGACCCATAAACATCCCCCAAATGTACAACTGTAAAATCTATTTTGTGTTCTAGTGAATTATCTTTTAAGTATTTTTCTGCATCTAGTCTAATTTTAACAAAATTTGTATTTGGATTATATTTTTGATTTTCATCTATTACTATTTCACCTGTTTCTCCATACACGCCTAACCCTGAAATATAAATTATTGATTTTGTTATTGATTTAATTTCTTCAAATAATTTTTTTGTTCCTCCTAGATTTACTTTTTCCAATATTTTTTTATTTTTTTCTAATGGTGTATGTGATGCAAGATGAAATACACAATCAAATTCTAAATCTTTAAAATCTATTTTTTCGTCTGTTATGTCGCCATAAATTATATTTGATTTTGAATTTCCTTCTTTTCCCTTACGGATTAAACTTGTTACATTATATCCATTATCTATCAATGAATTCACTAATCTTGAACCTATGAATCCTGTTGCACCTGTCACCAAAATTGATTTTGCCATTAGTTTTTACGATTTTTTTTACCATTTATTGTATTTGTATCTATTTTACTAGTGCCATACGTTAATTCAAAAATTATATGCAACATTATTGAAATATTTTTGTGAATCAAGATTCTCATTCTGATGAAAAAATAATCGATGTGTTATCTTTGAAAACTGTTGCTGTAATTGGCATGTCTAAACATCCATCAAAAGCTGCTCATTACGTTCCAAAATATCTAATTGACAATGGATATGATGTAACTCCTGTAAATCCTACTACTGATAAAATTTTGAATAGACGTTGCTATGACTCTGTCAATGAAATTGATGGCCCTGTTGATATTATTGATGTGTTTAGACCCTCTGATCAAATCTCTTTAATTATTCGTGATTGTATTGAGAAAAAACCCAAAGTGATATGGTTCCAAGAAGGAATTCATGATTTTGAGTCTGAAGAATTAGCTAGAAAATCTGGAATTATTGTTATTTTTAATAGATGTATGTTGGCAGAACATCTGAGATTGCTAACATGACTAATTTTGAAAATTTTCGTCAAGATCTAATTGATTTAGTAAAAAAATACGATTCTGATATCCCTTTGAAGGTTGAGGAAGATATTGAAAATAATATTATCAAAATATTTGGCGCAAACATGACTTCCTTGGCTAGAGCTCAAAACGGTCTTAATGATATGACTGAATTGGCATACACGACAGCTGAGCACCACCCTTATTGGAATTTATTGTATAATTGTTCAGAAATTGCCAATACTGTTTTAGATAAATGGAAAAATTCCTTGTCTTCTGATGATTTTAAAGACATTGATTGGGCTTTGAAAGAAATTCATCAAACTTTAGAAAAAATTAAAGATAAAGAACCACTTGAACATGATTGCTAAATTTAATCTAAATTTTCTATTTTAACTAATAATCTTTGAACTATGTAACATTCTTAGATTGTCCTGAAAATTGATCCATCTTTGCTTGTATTACTTTATAAAATACCTAATCTGGTAAATAATTGATGAGCTCCAAAAATGATAACTCTGAAGGCCTATTCGGTACTGTAAAAGTAGGTTTTGGAGCTGGTTTGGTTGCTGGATGTGCATTATTTTCATCATTTCTTTCGATTGATCAACAAATTAACATTCCACATGGTACATTTTACAAAACAATTGGTATTCCGTTTGGTGTTGAAGGTATGGGTGCAGTTGCAATAGGATTTCTTGCACACATTATTGTTTCTGCACTAATTGGTATTTGTTTTAATTTGGCAGCTTCGTATTGGAGAACATTTAGAATTGTAACTATTCCCAAGGGAATTTTAACTGGTGCAATCACTGGTGCAATTGTATTTAGTTTAGCGTTCTTACCATTACATACTCTGGTTATGACGCCTATGCTTGAATCTGCAATTTATTCAAGTGATTCTATTGTTAATATCCTACCTGATGAAAAAGAAGCATTAGCTACGTTATTGGTTAACAACGATTTTGTATTGTGGTATTCTGCGCTTTTACATGTAATATTTGGTTCTGTAATGGGTCTGATGTCTGGATTCCTTCTACATGATAGATATAGAACTGTAGAGCGAATTCGTTCATTTTGGTAATAGTTGGATTTAATTTTTCTTTTTAATTTATTACATAAAATCTAAAATTGTTTTTTGTCTAACTCTGTTAATCATATTTCCATTTACAATCCATTCTTTTTTACTTACACTTGTTTTTGCTGATGCTAAATTCAATGCATGATTAAAGTCTGACACAATTTGTGGTTTTTGTTTCATAGCTTCCCTGATACCTTCACGAACTTGCCATACTCCGACTGGAATAGCGTATTCTGGTCTAATTTCCCTAAAAATTAAAACCCCTGCTTGAATTTTATTTTTTAGTAAATATTCTGAAACTCCTAGTTTTGCAGCAAAATATGCTCCTGCAATACGTGGCGGATGATCTATACCTCGTGCATCCTCGCTATCTGAGCCAAACCCTAAAATTCCATTTGAATACCATCCCTCAATCATTTCAAAAATCCATCTGTGTGGGAATAAAATCACTGAAAATATATTCCCTAAATGTTCATATGAAAAAATTTTACACGTGTCAATAATACTATTTTCTAAAATTTCTTTAACTATTGATTTTGAAATTATATCATCTGTTGCAGTAATACTCCATTTTGTTGGAACTAATTTTCTTTTTTTACCTAACATCCCAATACTGAAACATTTTTGAATTTTAGAAATTTCAATTCCTGAATTATATAATTTTAAAACTGCATCTTGTGCTTTCATATCTTTATCATAAAATATTTTTTCAATTGATTTGGTGGATGTACTTCCAGAAAACTTTGCAGATTTTATTTCACCTGTGGGGCCAAAAGGTGCACTTTCGCCATCAATAGAAATATTTGAAGATGTATTTTTCATAAAAACTAAATCTAAATCCGTAGGTTTTTCTGACATGGTAATTTCTTGAAGATTCTCAATGTACCTGCCTTCTGTTTGTTCAATTGGTATTTTTTGAACCCCTCTTACCAAGTTTAAACGAAAATTTATGATTTCTTCAAGTGATTTACCTTTCCATTTTTCAGGACTATCCAACAAACTAGTATCTCCGTGAATCGGTGGAACCATTGGACCCACAAAGACCTTTGGATAATTATACGATCCCACAAATACTGATGGTGGACTAGTACCGCTAATGGAATCTGATGAAAATAAATTTCCATATTTTGATAAAGTTTTATGCCATTTTGATAATATTGATCGTCGTATCTCTTGAGAGTCTGATGACATTGATATTTGTGCCTAAAATGAGCCTATTAACTTGACTAATTTTTAAAATAGATAATTACTATATGTGTAATCTTTAAACTTCATAACATCTATTTCTAAACATGGCTGTAGATAGAATTGTTTCATTTCTACCTAGTGCCACTGAATTACTTTATGAATTTGGTGTCGAAGATAAATTGTTTGGAGTTACACATGAATGTAAATATCCTGATTCTGCAAAATTAAAACCACAAGTAATTTCTTCTGTAATAAATTCTAATGAATTAACAAGTAATGAAATCAACACTGCTACGTGTACACTATTACGTGACGGAAAAGATATTTTTACTTTAAATGAACAAAATCTTAAAGATGCAAATCCTGATTTGATTATTTCTCAAGAAACTTGTGAGGTTTGTGCAGCTTACACTGCACAAGTTAAAAATGCAATAGATCTTCTTCCAAAAAAACCTAAATTATATTCTATGGATCCTCATAACTTAGATGAAATAATACAATCCGTTATAAAATTGGGAAAAATTTTGGATAAAAACCAAAAATCTTTAGAAATTGTTAATTCTTTAAAAAAAAGAATTCAAAATATACAAAACTCTAAAAATAAAATATCTCTCAAAGTACTTGCAATAGAATGGATTGAGCCTTTTTTTACTGCTGGTCATTGGATTCCTCAAATGATTGAATCTGCTGGAGGGATTAATTTAATCAGTAAAACTGGCGAACATTCTCGACGTATGAATATGGATGAAATCATAGACTCTGATCCTGATGTGATTATTTTTATGCCGTGCGGATTTGACACTTTACGTACTGTATCTGAATATGATACGATTTTAAAGAATAATTCTGTTTGGAATTCTCTAAATGCTGTAAAAAATAAACAAATTTTTGCTGTTGATGCAAATTCTTTTTTTAGCAAGCCTAGTATCAGAACAGTTGAGGGATTAGAGATTTTGGCTAAAATCATACAGCCTGATAGATTTAAGGAATTAGTTGTATCTGAGGGTTCTTTTTACCATATTTCTTAAAAATTCCTTTATCTATGACAAACTATTACCACTTTGTATGGTTCGAGCAAAATTAACTGAAAAAGAGAAAGAAAAGTCAAAGAAAGAACAAACAGTAAGAGCAGAACAATCTCGTGCTGCTAGGAGAAGTGGAAAAAGTACGAAAACTGAGGGTAAAGTTGCTAAATCAACTTCAAAAACAAGTGAATCTAGATCCTCTAAGAAAATTGCAACTATCAAAAAGAGAACTAGAAGTTAATTATCTTAATTTCTTGTCTATGATTACTAATTGCATTGACAATGAAAGTTGCTAACATAACGCAAATTGTCGACTTAACCATAATAAAATGAAAACAATGAGCACTGCTTCTGAAACAACTTTTTCAAATTATGGGATATATGATTTAGGCGATAATCTTGAATTATTACTTCCAAACACTTTGATTACATTTCAAAGAATAAGTGATGACGCTTTTTCATACTTTAGAGAAGATTCAGAAGGTAAAATAATTGAAAAAATTATTCCTGTAAAATCTAATGATGTTAAAATTAAATTGGTTCCTATCCCACCTCTTAACCATCCTGCAAAAAGAACAAACTATGTTTTTTTAAAACTTGATAAAGAAATTCATCTTGGTGAAAATTCAGCTGCAAGTATTTTTGTTCACTGTCCTATTGAAATTGGAATATTTTTAATTTATGGTGATAATCACGAGCCTCTTGATTGGGTAACTTGTAATCCTTTGAATTCTAGATTTGGACTATATGGTTCTCCTGATACTGGAAAACTATGTAAATATGCAGAAGTATCATTAGCTACTGATTATGATGATTCTGTTTCTTATGTAAATGCAGTGATGCATATTGTTATTGAAAATACTTTGTCTTTTGCACAAACTATCAGTAAGGTAATTTTTCCTATAACTGATAATAATCTGTACTACAAAGATTCTAGATCTATTATTGATGGGATAAAAATAATTATGAAAAAACGTGCAGCTGTAAATATTGCTGAGGTAAAACCTACTCTTGTAGATACTGAGTGGGCCACAGCTCCTGCTTGGGATAAATCAATTACTAGTATTCATAATATGGAGATGACCTTGGAATAATGGTAATAGAATTACTTCAGAGTTTATCTGAAATGCACCTTGTTGGAGAATTAACTGTTCTCTCCTTACTACTTGGCGGTATTATAATGGTAGGTGGTATAATTACTGCAAAAATTGCAAAAATATTATTTCATAAATATTATGCACCGTCCTTACCTAAAGATACTGCTCAGAATATTAGTAAATTAATTTATTTTGGAATTTTAATAATTTCTTTTCTAGCATTTACTTCTAGCCAGGGCATTGATTTATCTGGAATTATGGTGGCAGGTGGGATATTTGCAGTGGTTATTGGATTTGCAACGCAATCTGTTGTTTCTAATTTAATATCTGGTCTTTTCTTGATGGTTGAAAAACCTGCAAAACATGGAGATGCTATTGATCTTCCTGATATGGGGATTTCTGGAACTCTTTTAGATATCGGAACCTTTTCCAGTAAAGTTCGAATATTTGATGGCACTGTTACTAGAATCCCTAATGACAAATTCTTTACATCCAACATTCGTTCCCTCACTTTATCTACTGTTAGACGTGCTGATGCTGTGGTAGGAATTTCATACAATTCAGACATAGAAAATGCAATTTTAGTTATGAGAACTCATATTTTACAAACAATGCCTTTTGTACTTCAAATACCTAAACCTGAATTTCGAATTGAAGAGTTAGGTGACTCTAGTGTACATATTCATGTATTTGTTTGGTATCCTAAAGATGATTGGAGTGAAGCTCAACCTATTCTTCTTGCAAAGCTTAAACGGGCTCTTGATAATGCTGAAATTGAAATCCCTTTCCCACAAAGAGTAATTTGGTCTGGAAAAAATTAACTAGTTTTTGCCTGTTTTTTATCTGCACGTCTTTTCTTAATTAAACTAAACATGATCATACCTACATTGATAATTGAAATGATTTCAATTAAATCTACGCCGTATAGGAACCAATCAATTACTGGATGAACTCTTGAAATGATTCCTGCTTCAAGCATTATGTCTGCATTCCATACCATATGTGGTATTTGAATAAATTGTATTATTGCAATAATTACAATACTTCCTAGTATTTTATTTTCATACCAATTCCAAAATTTGCCCCACGGATTCATAAATTATTTTATTCTTTAATTGTATTAAACGCTGTTAAAATTAGACGCGACTAATTAGATTCGCCTAATTTTTTTACTCTTATTTTTCTGATTGTATTTTTTCTTTTTTCATCCAGATTGTTCTTTCTTTATGATCAATTAATTCTACATTCATTTCATTTAGTTGTCCCCGAATTTTATCCGCTTCCTCAAATTGTTTTTCTTTTCGTAATTTCTCTCTATTTTGAATTAAATCATCTATTGCCTGTTTTTCATCTTGAGTCATTTCTGGAATGGCTAGTCCTAAAATATTTGTCATTCTTTCAAATTCTTTTTTAATTATCTGTGCCGATTCTTTAGAAAGTTTTTCTTCTGCGGCTAATCTGTTTGTTTCTTTTACCAGTTGAAAAAATGCAGATAGCCCTAAATGTGTATTAAAATCTGATTCTAACGCTTCATCAAACTCTATGCCTATTTTTTCAATATTTTGAGTATTTTTTTCATGCTTTTCACTTTCTGCATGAATTAATTCATAATAACATGTTTCAACTTGTCTCCATTTTATGAGATTCTCTTTTAACATCTCTTCAGAATAATCTATTACTTTAGAATAGTGCCCTGATAAACAAAATAATCTAATTATGTTTGCACCCCAATTCTCTAAAACATGTTTGATTGATTTTGTATTTCCTAATGACTTTGACATTTTTTCACCACTAATTGTAACCATCCCTACATGCATCCAAATTTTTGCAAAAGGTAAATTTGTACATGCCTCTGATTGTGCAATTTCATTTTCATGGTGAGGAAAAATTAAATCCCGTCCACCGCCATGAATATCAAAATTTTCTCCAAGGTACTTTAAACTCATTACCGAACATTCGATATGCCATCCTGGTCTTCCTTTCCCCCATGGACTATCCCATACCGGATTGATATCTGAAAATTTCCAAACTGCAAAATCTGCTGGATCCTTTTTTGTTTCGTCTATTTGTATTCTTGATCCTGACTGCAGTTCATCTATTTTCTTTTTTGAAAGTTTCCCATACTCTGAAAATTTTGAAACTGCAAAATATACTCCATTATTTGAAATATAGGCAACTTCCTTATCAATTAATTTTTTAATAAATTCTATAATGTCTTCTATGTGCTCTGTAGCTTTTGGATAATTTGTGGCACGTTTAACATTTAACTCCTCAAAATCTCTAAAATAATTTTCAATGTATTTTGAACTAATTTCTTTAGCTGTCACATTTTCTTTAGTGGCACGATTTATGATTTTATCATCTACATCTGTAAAATTCTGAATAAATTCTACTTCCACTTCTTTGCTTTCTAGATATTTTCTTAAAACATCAAAAACTATGATTGTTCTGGCATGTCCTATGTGTGATTCATCATACACTGTAACTCCACAGAGGTAAATTTTAATTTTTTTAGAAATATCTAATTTTTGTTCAACTGTTGTCAATGTATCTTGGAGATTCATTTTACTATCTATCTGGCTTTGTTGCTAGTAATCTTTTATGTTCACTGTTTATGTTTAATTCATAAATTTTTTCAACTGTTTTTTTATCTATTTTTGTAATTTCTACTGTTTCTTGAACTGAAAGTTTTTTTTCAAATAAGCAATATAGTATAGAGTCTACTTCTTCATATTGTATCCCTAATTCTTTTTCTGCTTCATGATCTTTCCAAAGATATGGACTAGATTTTTTTAGTATTATGTTTTCTGGAATTCCTAAATATTTTGCAATTTCTCTAACTTGTAATTTGTATAGTGAAACAATTGGTGTCAAATCTGATGCCCCATCACCAAATTTTGTAAAATATCCAATCAGGTGTTCACTTTTATCACTTGATCCTAACACTAGATAATTTTCAATATTTGCATAATAGTATAAAATATTTGTTCTGACTCTTGCTCTTAGATTCCCTTTTGCTTTTTCATTTGGTTGTAAATACATTGAATACTCATTTACAATTGGGGTGATGTCAATTAGTTTATGTTTAATTCCTATTGTTGAAATTATTTTTATTGCATCTTCTGTTTCACTATTTGGAGTTGTTGTAGTGTCTGGCATTATTATGGCGAGTGTTTTGTCTTTTAGTTTTCTTTTACAGATATATGCTAAAACTGCTGAATCTATTCCCCCACTTAATCCTAAAATAATTCCCTTTGATTGATTTTTTTTAATTTCACTTTCTATGAATTTTTCAATTTTATCTGTAATTAAAGAATAATCTTGATTAATTATTTCATTTATGATATCTTGATTCAATACTGATTTTAAAAAATATTTAAGAATAAAAATTATACTTAAATTGAATTTCTAGATATCTACGTAAAGTCCGTCATCTCTTGACTGAACTGAATATGTTTCTAGTTTAACATCTTTAAGATAGTCTACTAATTCACCTGTTTTGATATTATACTTCCAAAAATGTAATGGACATTCTACAATATTTCCTTCTAATTTTCCTGGTGCAATTGATCCATCTTGATGCACACAAAGATCATCCATTGCATGAAATCCATCTTGATTAAATACTGCAATTTGTTTTCCATCAATTTTGAATGCTTTACCTTTCCCTGATGCTATTTCGCTTTTTTCAGCTATTTTTTTCCAAACCATTAGTTTATTGGAATATCTGTCATTTATTTAGATTCGCATGATAGTATTTTATAGCCCCAATTCGGATCTTTGTCATTGAGTAAAGTAAAATCTAGTCCGACATTGATCAAAGAAGGTAAACTATCCTATGAATGGGCTAGATCTCACATGCAAATTTTAGATAATACAATTAATAGATTAAAAAAATCAAAACCTCTCAAAGGAGTAACAATTGGTTTTTGCTTACACGTTACAAAAGAAACATCTGTTTTACTTATTGGTGCTAAAGAATTAGGTGCAACAGTTGCAGTTTGTGGTGGTAATCCTTTAACCACTCAAGACAATATTGCAGCATATTTGGCATCTGAAGGAATTCATGTTTATGCATGGCATGGCCAATCTGTTAAAGACTATGATTGGTCTATTGATCAAGTGCTCAAGCATAGCCCAACTATTCTCACTGACGATGGTGCAGATATGAATATCAAAGCACACTTTGACAAACGATTCAAAGATATGAAAGTCATTGGTGCAACTGAAGAAACTACTGCTGGTGTAACTAGAATTAGAGCCGTAGAAAATCAAGGTAAATTAAGATATCCTGTAATTTTGGTTAATGAAGCATATACTAAACACATGTTTGATAATCGATATGGTACCGGACAAAGTACTATCGATGGTTATTTGCGTGCAATGAATTTACTTATGGCATCAAAACGTGTTGTAGTTGTAGGCTATGGCTGGGTTGGACGTGGCGTGGCGTCAAGATTTAACGGAATGGGCTCTAAAGTCATTGTAACTGAGGTTGACCCTGTAAAAGCCCTTGAAGCCCACATGGATGGATTTGAAGTAATGCCAATGGCACAAGCAGCAAAACTTGGCGACATGTTTGTTACATGTACTGGAATGACTAGTGTAATTAGAAAAGAGCACATTTTAAAAATGAAAGAAGGTGCAATAATGGGCAATGTCGGTCACTTTGATCTTGAGATTGATGCTGAGTTTTTACTAAAGAAATCAAAATCTGTTAAAGAAGTTAGACCAACACTTGATGAGTGCGTTTTACAAAATGGCAAAAAAGTTTACTTAATTGGAGAAGGTCGTCTTGCTAATTTAGTTTCTGCAGAAGGACACCCACCAGAAGTTATGGCTCAATCATTTTCAAATCAACTTTTGTCTATAATGTATATTCTTAAAAACCATAAAACAATGGAAAATAAAATTATAGATGTTCCTAAAGAAATTGATATTCAAATTGCATTTGATGCATTAAGTGCAATGGATGTTAAAATTGATAAATTGACTCCTGAACAAGTAAAATATGCAAATAGTTGGTAGAAGTTTTTAACTCTATCTTGGTTTTGAGAACTATCTGATGAATAAAAGAGCCATAATTACAAGTGCTTTACCTTATGCAAATGGAGAAATTCATTTGGGTCATGTCGCATCTACATATCTTCCAGCAGATGTAACTACAAGATTTTTAAAACAAAATGGAGTTGAAGCATACTATGTTTGTGCATCTGATGATTTTGGAACTCCCATTCTAATTCAATCTGAAAAAGAGGGAAAAACTCCTGCCGACTATGTTGCACATTGGAATAAGCGTGATTATGATGATTTTACTGCATTTGGTATTGATTTTGATTATTTCTATAAAACAAGTTCATCTGAAAATATTGAATTTGTTCAAGATGTTTTTACAAAACTAAATGATGCTGGGCATATTTATCAAAAAGAAATAATTCAATTTTATTGTAATAATGATAAAAAATTCCTTCCTGATAGATATGTAAAAGGTATTTGTCCTTATTGCAAGGCTGAAGATCAATATTCTGATCTTTGTGAGAGTTGTGGTCGTGTACCTGAAGAAATAATTGACCCCAAATGTTCTCTTTGCGGTCAAACTCCAACCAAAGAAAAAACAGATCATTATTTTTTCAAACTCAAAAATTTTGCTGACTCGTTATCTAAATGGTTAGATGAAACTACCACTCTTCAAAAAGACGTAAAAAAATATGTTCAAAATTGGATCAAGTCAGGATTAATTGATTGGGATATTACGCGAGATATTCCTTGGGGTGTTCCTGTACCTCTTGATGGTGCAGAAGGTAAAGTTTTCTACGGTTGGTTTGATAATCACTTGGCATACATTTCAACCGCATTAAAATTTCTTAATGATAAAGGAATCGATGGAAAAGAATTTTGGAATTCTGCAGATATTTATCATTTCATTGGAAAAGATATTGTATATCATCACTATCTTTTCTTACCTGCAATGAGATTGGGTCTTAATGAAGAATACAAATTACCGGACTATATTCCAACCAGAGGACACCTTACGCTACAAGGAAAGAAATTATCTAAGAGTAGAAATTGGTATATTGGATTAAAACAATTTTTAACATACTATCCTGCTGACTATTTGAGATTTTATCTTGTCTCTATTAACCCGTATTCACAAGATGATTTGAATTTTGACTGGGATGATTTTACAACTAGAATAAATTCTGAATTAATTGGCAATCTTGGAAACTTTGTTAATCGTGCTTTAGGATTTACAAAAAAAGTATTTGATGGAAAAATTCCTGAGACTGAATCTTTTGATGAAAAAGATTTAGAAGCAGAACAAAAAATAAAATCACTTGCAATTGATGTTTCTACTTTAATGGAACAAAATCATTTGGATCGGGCATTAAAGAAAATAATGGAGGTTTCTTCTTTTTTTAATCAATACTTTCAACACAAGGAACCTTGGAAGAACGGTCCTGGAACTACAAATTGTGTGTATCTTTCTGTAAATGCTGTTAGAAGTTTTGCCATAGCAATATTTCCATTTATGCCTGAATCTGCACAAAAAATCTGGGTTCAGCTTGGAATTGACGGGAATGTATCTGATATGTCATGGTCCTCACAATCTGAACTGGATGTTTCCCCTGGACATATCTTGGGTGATTCGTCCCCATTGTTTGCCCGAATTGAAACGTCTGATATTGAAAAATATAAAAAAGAATTAGGCCCATCTGAATAACTATGAAGCCTGTTGCCCGAATTTCAACTCGTGGGTATTATGATTTACTAACAGGAAAAACCCTAAAAAATAATTTATACTATCTATACCCAAAACAAGATTTCAAAAAATTAATTGATTCCAAAGAATTAACGATCATGATTCATGGTTTAAGAAATGATAATGCTGGTGCAATTACAAAAGTTATTTTGGCAAAAAATAAATTAAAAAAATTAAACTACCTGTATCCTATAATTGGATATAGTTATGATTCTAACATAACTGGTGCTCATTTAATTAAACATACAAAAAGATCATTGGCTACAGGACAAATTATTGCAAAGAAAAATGGACGTAATCTGGGAAAATTCATTGAAGATTTTAAAGTAAATAGTCCTAGCACAAAAATTCGTCTAATTGGACATTCTCTTGGTTCTCAGGTAATTCTTAGTACGTTACAATATCTTGCAAAAAAGAAAAAAAATACTGGAATTGTTGAAAGCGTATATTTTTTTGGTGCATCTATTACTGATGATGTCCCTGCCTCAAAAAAATATGGAAAAATTCTTCAAAATATTGTTAATGTAAAAATTGTAAACTACTATGCTCCATCTGATGAAGTGTTGGGCTGGGCAGATAAAGAAAAATTTGTTAAATGCCCTTTGGGGCTTAATGGTGCAACTGGAAAACCTATTTCAAAATACCGACAAACTTTACTGAAGCCTAAAAACCATAGATTTGCAAGTTATGTTTCTGTATTGAAGATATTTCCCTAGATTTTCAACAACGTATTACCTAGTATGATTGATACGTCATTGTTTTATACAAATATTGATTAATTAAAATCAGATGAAATTTAATACTTCACTGTCTTCTAGTAGAAACTCTATCTTATTCCATTTTAACATACTAAATGAAGGTGATTGGGATTGTTAGACTTGCTAAACCTAACATCTAATTTTTAAGAAATTATTCTAATTTTAAAATATAATGTCTTTTACTTTATTCCAAATCCTGTCTAACTTTTGTTTAATTCATTAAAACTAATTACACCTGGGTGTTATTTTTCTAATAATATTTTTAAATTTTCTAATGATGCTTCATAGAATGAACCCATAAAGACCAAAAATTCTAAAAATTGTTTTTCAGTCATTTTTTTACTATTGATATATGATCTCCAAGTTAATTCTGTAGTTGTTTTTGTTTTCTTTTTAATTGAAATTGTTGCAACATATGCTCTTAGTGGTAATCCTTCTGTTGCAACATATGTGAAAAATTCATCTTTTTCCCATGCTACAATGTGTTCTTCTATCTCTGTTTTATCTCCAAATGTAATTAGCCTGATTGCACCTACGCCCTTTTTCTTTATTGATAGATACTCTGTTTTTTTTACGTCTACTAACCATGATGATAAGCCTACAATGTTGCTAATTTTTCTCCAAACTTTATCCTTTGAAGTGTTAATTTTAATTGTTTTTTCTATTGTTCCAGTATGAAATGATTTTTCTCCAGTTTTTGCCATGTGTCTGTATTCTAACACTTGAATTTTAATTTTTAGTTAAAGAATCATTTTTAATCTCTCTAGCGTAATGTTATAAAATGGTATTTGGGTGGGGTAAAAAAAAACCAATAGAGTCTACTGCAGAGCGTAAATCTGTCAATCAAAATATTGAACTTGATGATGTTCCTCAAATTATATCTGATTTGAGTAAATTAAGAGAATCTCAAACCCTTTCTGAAATAAAAAATTTGAGAAATAACACTGCTCCGCTTATTGATGATTTAATGAAAATTGGCATTGTACTTGAAAAAGATAATTTGAGTGTCGATGATATTGATAAACATTTGGCTATAATCGTGGTGAGAGGCAAGCAGCAAGTAATTGATATTTTAAAAAAGGATGTAAAGACTTTGATGCAAGTTTCAACAATTACCGATGCAAAAAAATTAGACTATTTTTTAATTCAACTTCTTAAAAAAGTTGGTGATGTTTTAGGACGACAAACCAGGGTAATTCATATTTTTGCAAAAAAATATGCAAATCAACTAACTGATAATCTTAAAATTATGAATGAGAATTCTGATAATATTTCAAAACTTCTAAAACATTATGAGTCTACACAATCTACTTTTGATGAAATTACTGAAATGTTGAATAAAATTGAATCCCTTAACACTGAATTAAGTGATAAAACAAAAAGGAACATCGAAATTTTAGATAATTTAAAATCTTTTGAAGAAATGAAAATTACTTTACAGACTTCTCTTGATGAAATTCACTCTTCAGAAAATTATAAGAAATATGTTGGTTTGGAAAATAAATTAACTAAATTTACTAATCAAAAATTAAAGATAAAGTCTGAAATTGATACTCAATTCACAAAAATTTCCCGTCCTCTTGGTAGGTATGCATATGGTTCTTCCTTAGATAAGGAGCAAAGCGGTATTTTATCTACTTTAGTTGACGATCCATTTGATGCACTTCTTTCTGAAAATTCTGATACCATTATTGTTATTTTGGAAAATATTCGAAAAGGAATATCTTCTGGTGCCATATCTGTAAAAGATGCTGACAAAACTTTGTCCCAGTTGACTGAGACTGAAGAATCTCTAGATGGTTTTATCAAAAAAGTATCTGATTATTCAAATATTTTTAATTCTATGAAAAATGAACTAAGTGAGTTGAAACCTAAAAACTTGACATTTCTTGAAAATGAATTCTCAAATAATACTGCCTCAGAAAATGACTCTGATTTAAAATCTAAAACTATTTTATCGGAAATTGATCAAATAAATTCTAAAATTCCTGAAATTATATCTAAAATTGAAGGTAAATTAAGAATATTTTCTAATTCTAAATACGTAATATCTCAATCTTAAAACTAATTTACCGAGTAATTGAACTCTTTTTGTGTTTTCTAAAAAGAAAAAAATCGAACGAAAAATTTTACTACAAAAAACTGTATTGGATAGTATAATCACTTTCTGTAAAATGAAGCACCCTAATGAGGGTATTTTGATCTTAAAGGGAAAATCTAAAAATGGTGCTATAACCATAGATGGATTAGCTATTCCGCCGTTTAATTTTACAGGTCCTACTTTTGCAGGATTCCCTCATTCCTTTTTGCCTTTTGATAACAGCTATATTGGAATCATACACTCACATCCGTCTGGTTCTGCTGAACCCTCTGTAACTGATTTGAATAATTTTTTTGGATTGGTCTCTTTAATTATTAAATTTCCATATGAGGATGATTCTATTTTTGCTTGGGATAGTAGTGGAAATTCTATCCCCCTTGTCATTGATTAATTTTAAAAATTAATTGAAATCAATAAAAACTGACAAAGCTTTATAACCTTTTTTTAAGAACTTTCAATGAATTGAATCCTCAACTTAAAAAATATTATATTTTTCTAGGTGCGTCACTTGTATTCAGCATTGGATTGCAGATTGTTCTTGGCATGCTTGGCGTTCCTTGGTATATCAGCATTGGATTAGTTATGGCTATCTTTATTTTACTTCCTATGTACATGAGAAGAAGACAGGCTGGTAACTTTGGTGGTTCTGGTTCGGGTTCTGAAGGGGGCGGCTTCTTTGGAAATAATGGCATGAACAATTCTACTAGGGTAAAGTATGTGTGTCTTGTCTGCCAGAATAAACATAATGGTGGTTCGTGCCCTAGATGTGGATCAAAAATGCAAAGAGCTGATTTTTAGGTTTAATAATGTCATTAGATGAAATTCGTAAAAAAGTTATTTTTCATAACTCTGTTGATGTTTGGATTGCAGCATGTTTTGAAAAAAAAATATCATGGACAAACACTGAAGATTATAAAAAATTCATGAAACATCTATTGTCATTTAATCTAAATTTAAAGGCCTTTAGCTTGTGTGCACATGATGCTGGTGCAACTGAAGAAGAGAAAACTAAATTCACTGATATTTTATTTGAAACAAAAGATGATCCTACTTCATTAATTTATACAATAAAACTAAATGCTTCTGCTTTAGAAATAATTCGAAACCATTTTTCATAACTATCTTTTTAATTTTGGATTAATTATTGAATCTAATGCGTTTCCAATAAATACAAATGCTAAACCTGTTATCGCAATCATAATTCCTGGTGGCACTATCCACCACCAAAGTCCTCTAGATGCTGCTCCAAATGTATTGGCATCGTGTAAAATTTGACCCCATGTTGGAAATGATGGATCACCTAACCCTAGAAAACTTAATCCAGCTTCTGTAGTTATTGCTGCTGGAACTGATATTGCAATACTTGCAAATGCATATGGGAGTAATTGTGGTAAAATATGTTTGAGGATCATTTTTGAATCTCTTTGACCCATTATTGTTGCAGCTTCCACATACCCTCGTGTTTTAATTTGAAGTGACATGCTTCTTGCAACTTTTGCAATTCCAACCCATCCAAAAATCATCAAAAACCCTGTCATCACAAATATGCTGTTACTAATGGTAACTGAAAGTATTATCAGAAAAGGTAGTGCCGGTAATGCATAGATGATGTCATTAAAACGCATCATGGTTTCATCTGTTTTTTTACCTTTGAATCCTGCATAGATTCCATACACTAATCCTATTACAACTGAGCCAATTGACACTACAAGACCAATGAATAGTGCTAGTGGAGTTCCCCACAATAACCCTATGGCCAAATCTCTTCTCAATTCATCTGTTCCCATTATGCCAAAAGCTTTTCCTCCTATGATTAATTTTGAATCAATAATTTTACTTTCTTTATTTATTTCATAAAAATCAATAAAAAAAACATAATTACCTTTCAATGGTTTATTTAATTCTGTTTTTGAAAAAATAATGTCTTCTACAGACAATCTGTCTATTTCAAATTCAAATTTTTCTGCTTGTAAGCCTAATTCCTTTTTAATCATTATATCCGTTGAAAATATTCTGTCATTATGAATTATTTTTAAATTTGAATATGGTAGTGATGTTGAAACTAATTCTAACCTAACTCCATCTGGTCTAATTACTGACATTTGAAGTAGTGGTGAACCTGAATACTCTAACAAATATGAATAAATAAAATCTTTTGGAAATTGATCATAATTAAAATTTAAATTAAATTGATATGATGTTAAATTTATTTCATTATTAGATATTGATTGAATATTTGGCTCTACTAAAATTTTATGTTCTGGAATTTTTTCTGTTAAAAATAAGTTTACCCAAATTGGAATTGCTGTTTTTGGATACGTGATCCAACTTTCTGGATTATTCCATTCTTGAAATGTCTCTATTGGAATTATAATCATTGTAATAATTGATATTGAAATTAAAATTGTAAGAATTACAATCCCTGCAACACCCATCCTACTTTTAAGAAATTCTTTCTTTATCTCTTGGGGCGTTACGTTGCTCATTATTATTCACCAGTACTGCTGCGAATTCTAGGATCAAAATAACCATAAAGTAAATCTGCAATGAATATGCTTACTAGAAAAAACACCGTTAAGATGTACGTTGCACCTATAATTACTGGTAAATCCATGACTGTAATTGCTTCAAAGTATAACCTTCCCATTCCTGGCCAATCAAATACTGCCTCTGTAATTATTGCTCCTCCTAATGAGCCTGACAAACTGAGTGCTAAAATTGTAATTATTGGAGGTGCTGCATTTTTTAATGCATGTGTGTATGTTATTTTACTTTGATTAATTCCCATTGTTTTTTTTGCTATTATGAAATCCTCTTGCATAATGCCTACCATAAAATTTCTTACCAAATATGCCCAAGATCCAAATCCTATCATTACAATTGTAATCAATGGTAATGTCATGTGATACAATAGTGCCCCTAGATATTCTGGACTTGATGCTGGAATGTCTGGAGTTGCTCTTGCTGGGAAAATTTGATATGTAAACGCAAATAAAAATATCATTAACATCCCAATCCACCATACTGGAAAACTAGAACTTATTATTGCAAAACTTGATGTAATTCGATCTATTATGGAGCCAACTTTAGTTGCAGCTAATGCCCCTACAAATATTCCTATTACCGAAATAATTATTGTAGCTGATGTAAATAGAAGAATTGTTTTTGGTAATTTTTCAAAAATAATGTCTTTCACATCTGAAGATCCTGAATCACTAGTAAGAAATGTGGCTTGTCCAAAATCTAATAATATTATTTTGTACATTGTAAGCCCAATTCTTTGAGGCGAATACCATGGTTTATCCAATCCCAAATGCTTTATTCTTTGATCTGTTTGATCTTGGATGAATGCTTCAAAATCTTTAACTGACGAAAAACTTTCTGCTATCGATGGATTTTCAATAATTTCAGATCGTACTTGAAAAACAATACCTTGTTTTAGAATTGTGTCCATATTGGAACCTACGAGTAATATTGTGATCAATAATGTAATTAGTAACACACCAAACATTGTCGCGGTACGTGTGACAATGTATTTTTTCATACCCAATATTGATTTCTATAAAAATAGCTTATAATATTATTAGATAACGCCTCCTTTTCATCACATTATGCTGTGGGCATGATTTAACTATCGGGTTTGAAAAATATTCTGATTGACGACCAAATATGATGATAAAATACTCGAATTAACTGGTAATTGGAAATTAACAAATGATATTGTTCGAAAAATTGGAGGTGATAAAATGGCTATATCCAATGCTCTTAAAATTCTAGAACTTATTGGTCATCTTCAAACTAAACCTGATAAAAATAAATTGATATATAAAAAAAATGAAAATGCTCAGAGTGAGTTTAATTTTTTAAAAATGATGGAATTTTTTGAATCAAATCAAAAAACACAAATAAATTTTATTAAACAAATTCCAACTATTATGAAATCAGACAATATCCGGTTAAGGGAAAAAAGTCTAGATTTGTTAGAACGTATACAAGATGACGCTGATCGTGCATATCTTGTCATGATTCAAAATAGCAAACATGAACAAATAGGAATCCTTTCACCTCAAACAACACAAGAACGAAAAAAAATATTGATCCGTTATGTAAATAAAATATTGAATTCTCTTTTAGATAAATATCCACAAAAACACATTAGGAGTCCAATACAACAATACTTTCAAAATAATAATGCAAAATTTGAATTTAAAATTTAATAAAATCCTCTTACCTAACTACTACATAATAAAAAATAAATATATCCACTAAACTTTAGATTATGGAATTTATTATAATTATAATTTTCAACATTTTTTTTGGATAAATTTACATTTAATATTTTTTAGGACTTATGTTTATGATTATCACTACACTGTTAATTAAATTCAGATACCAAGTATGTATAAAAAAAAGAATTAAATAAAATATATCTAATTCTAATATTATTTGGAATGTGATATTCTGTTCATGTCTTCCTATCTCAAACAAGGTTAAAATGTCTAAATTATTGTCGTGATGATATGAGTAGTGATGCAACAATTAAAAAAGCACAAAAACTAGTTGATTCTGGTTGTGTATCTAAAATTGAAAAAGATTTATTCCAAATTAGGTCTTCATCCAATCCTGGAAAATCATATTTTGTAACTTCTGATTCTTGTGAATGTCTTGGCTTCAAAAATTACTATAAATTTCATCATGGTAATGGGAAAACAGCAAATTGTTCTCATTTAGAAGCAATTAGAATTTTTATCAAAGAAAATCCTAGTTAATTTTTTATATTTTTAATATCTATTTTTCCTACTAATGCCTTATTTTTTAAAATTATGATTGGACGTAATATCAATCCCGGATGTTTTACCATTAGTTTGATTAATTCTAAATCTGTTTTTTCATTTTTTCCTAAATCCATTTCTTTGTACATTTTATCTCTTTTTCTAAGTAATTCTGATGGTTTTTTCCCTGTCATTTTAATTATTTTTTTTAACTCTAATTCTGTTAATGGATCTTTGAAAAAATCCCTTGCCTCTATGTCTAAATTCATTCGTTCCATTTCTGTAATAGTTTTTTTACATGTAATACAAGATGTTTTGTGATATATTTTCAATTAATTAATGATTATCAAATTATTTAATAAATATTGACAATAATTTTTTGATTACCTGATCTTACATTCTTCTTTTCTTTTAAGTAAAAAACTTCTTCTAACGTACAAAAAATCCCTTTTGTTCCTCTACCTGTAAAGAAATATTCAAATTCATGTATTTCTGATGATAATTATATGATTTGTGCTCCGTGTGAAACTCGAAAACATTTTGAATGTATTGATTGCATGAATAATCATAAAACTCACTTATGTAGTTGTGATTGTCATGATGAAAATACACCTGCACATAAAGTTGGAACTACTCATTAATTTTTAAATTTTTGTTCAATCTCTTGCGCTAATATTTCTAATTCTTCTGTGTCGCCTAATTTTCTATATGTCAATTTCTCAATTGTTTTAATGATACTAATTGCTGCTCTGTATTGTGGTATGTCTGGTCGATTTAATTCTCCATACATGCCAATTCCTTGAATATCATGTTTCTTAGCAAATCCTAGAATTAAACCGTTAAATCCTGTAATTAGTGATTTTTGAGGAGTCATATCTACTCCTAATCTTTCTATTTGTTTTTTTAATTCTATTGATGTTGTAGTGATGTATGTTTTAGGATTATTTTTTAAAATTCTATTTGTATGAAATCCGCCTAACGTGTAAATAAATTTTGCAGAATACTCCTTTGCGACATCAATTACATCTTGACATAGTAAATTCAATTCATTATTATTTTGAGGTTGACCATTTCCTCCTCCAAATATAATTAAATCATCTGTGTATTTGTATTCCCAACTCTCGTTTGGTAGATCAACGTGTCCTCCATTATCTATTACGTATGTTGGAAATGATACTTTTGCAGTTCTAAAAGATTTTGTTTTTAATGATTTATTTATAAAATTAATGACTATACTTCCAACGTTTCCCATGTCTTGCATCGCTGCTATGATTATTGGTTTCTCTACTACTGGCTTTTCATTTTGTATAAATTCCATACGCCTTACTCTTTTTAATGAATTTTAAACCTATGTTACTGTGCTATTTTTTTATATAAAATTGGCTGTACCTTTATTTTATTATTGATTATATCTATTAGATTCAGTATCTTTTTAGGCTTAAAAAAAATTCACATGTTCTATTTTAATCCTTCCCGATCTTTAATTATTTTTAATATGATCTAATACAACCTGAAGATTCATAAGAGAAAAAAAAATTTCTAGCTACAAATTATGGCAACATCACTAGAAACATTTGGTACCTTAGAATATGTTCTTGATAAATATTCTAAAATTTGGTGCTGGAAAGTTACAGGCAAACGTGCAGTCGACATGATTTCAAAATTATCTCCTGAAGCTTGGTATGGTGAAACTGAGAATGAGGTAATTATTGCAGATTCTACTGAAAGTCTAAAACAGATTAAACACCTAATGGATCGCTATCCTTTAGATATCCTATCAAAATCTATCTGGCAAAGAAAAATTGTTAAAACATATGCTACAAAACCTCTTTTGGCTCCAATTAAACATAAATTGAAACGTGCTAAAGCTGGTGAACAATTTAGGGGTAAATTGATGAATTTTCAAAAAGAAGGTTTAGATTTTTTGCTAAAATCTTCAGGTAATGCATTACTTGCAGATGAAATGGGACTTGGAAAAACAGTTCAAACTCTATCTTATGTTTCAACCGAAAAACAAACTTTCCCCGTATTGATTGTCGCACCACTAGTTACTCTAAAAAATTGGGAACGTGAAATTCAAAAATTTGTTAAGAAAAAAAGCAGAAATGGTCGAATCATTGAATCTGAATCTCCCAGTATTACTTCTATTCGTACTGGTAAATCTAAAGAATTACCGCAAAGTGATTTCTACATTATCAATTATGAATTACTTCTTAAACGCTCTGAGGATATTGAAAAAGCTGGAATACATACTATTGTTTGTGACGAAGTTCATAATTTAAGATCAAAAACTACACAAAAATACAAGGCTATTAAAAAACTTGCAGCATTACCTTCAGTTCAATACAGGATTGGACTTTCTGGTACTCCAATTTATAATCGTGGTTCTGAAATATGGCCAATCATTGATATTTTAAAACCTGGATTACTTGGAAGTTTTAAAGAATTCTGTGAATACTTTTGTTATGTCGATGATAAAGGCAAAGCAATTGTTTTAGAAAATAAACGAGCATCACTTAGAAATGAATTACAAAAACATGTCATGCTTCGTAGAAAAAAATCAGATGTCCTAAAAGAACTCAAGGATAAAGTTAGATACAAAGAAGTCATTGCAGCTGACACTGATTTTTACCTTGAAGAGCTTGATAAAATTTGGAAAAAACTTGAATCTGAACAAAAACAAGCACAAACAAACTTTTCAAAATCTGCATCGTATCATAGGGCGATTCAAAGTGAAAGACAGGTTGCGGGTCTTGCAAAATTACCTCATGTAATTAATTTTGTAAAAAATATTATGGAGATTGAAGAAAGTGTAGTCGTATTTTGCCACCATAAAGTAATTCATAAATTACTAAATGAAAGCCTTCAAGAGTTTTCACCTGTTGCTATTATTGGTGGGCAATCTGATGATACTAGACAGGATCAAATTGACAAGTTTCAAAGCGGTGAATCCAAATTAATGATTGCTGGTATCCGTGCTGGAAATGTGGGAATTAATCTAACCCGGGCAAAATATGTTATTTTTGCAGAACTTGATTGGAGCCCTGCAATCCATAGACAGGCTGAAGATAGACTTCACAGAATTGGTCAAAAAAATACTGTTTTTGCATATTACTTGATTGGGAATGGAACTTTGGATGATCATGTTGCTAGTATTTTAGTTGATAAAAGCTATGAAATCGATGCAATTTTAGATGAGACTGCCGATACTTATGAAAATAAAGATAAGGCTGCGTTAATTTTAGCACAAATTCAAAATAAGATTCTTTCAAAATAATTTTTTTAATCAATGCGATCTTTTTTAATTTATTTTTTTTTGAAAAAACATTGATGACTGCTTAGTATATTTCAAACCTAATCTAAAAATATGCTATTATTTCTTATAATTTCATGAAAACTTTCTGTAAATGTGGATGTGAAATGCCATTAACTGATTATGAGTATAGAAAATGGAGTGGCTACAAGCGAGGTCATGAACCACTACCCTGATCTAAATTCACATCTAAAATAATGTCTAATATTTTTTTATATTTCAAGTTTATTTTTTAAATTATTTAATTTTTTTATAATGTTA
>ERZ891418.165-NODE-165-length-24343-cov-6.954010_pt1 | contig 24343 bp, 15 predicted proteins | sample MGYA00521236_ERZ891418 | MGnify/ENA primary metagenome ERZ891418 (study PRJEB32303, sample SAMEA104408696) | aquatic metagenome | biome: Brackish water; feature: Chemocline; material: water | place: Baltic Sea | collected 2014-10-18T10:34:00 | depth 100 m ... | reverse complement strand
CGCCAATTCCGAGCGAATGACCGGATTTTTAAAGAGCTGACCGTTTCGCCGGGGCAGGCTAACGGCAACGCGGTACGAGGACAGACCGGTTACGGAGATTTGTCCGGCGAATCGCCGACGGGCCTGATGGGAATGCCGGTGAAACGGCATTCACGCGGAACGGTGCTTGACCGGCCGAACCTGTCGCGCGTAGCCTTGGGAATGCTGCACTTGTTTTAGAGTTATTTTCGATTTTTCGCGGCTCGTTTTCTTTCATTCCAGGATCGATTGTGACAAGACCAGACGACGATTCGGAGCAGCGGGCTCCCGCTGAGGAAGTCGATTTGACAGACAGCGAGCCATCCGCGGCAGAAACGCCGACCGAAAATCAAGAAGTCGCTGAGCCAACGCAGAATGTGAACGAGGCAGCCAGCGATGAAGAATCGGTATCTGCTGAGGAAGACCTTCCCGAAGAGGAGGAGCTGACCCCGGAAATTGTCGAGGACGAAGCGATCCGCGGCGACTTCATGATCCGCTGGGCGGTTGTTCTGCTCGCGCTGCTGCTGGGAATTCGCGAGGTGAATCAGACGGCGACTCTGGTACACATTCGGGTCGGCGAGTCCATTCGTGCGAACGGGTTCTGGCCTCCGGCGCAGGATGAGTTTTCCTACACGGCGACCGAGCGAACGTGGATCAACCTCAACTGGTTGAGCGACGTCATCCTGTCGCTCGTTTACGCGGTCGGCGGGGCGGGCGGGGTGTCGCTCTTTTTCGGGCTGCTCGCCGCAGCGACGTTTTATCTGCTTTCTCAGATCAGTCGCGAAGGCCTGCCGACCTGGTGGGGCTCGATCTGCGGCTGCCTCGCCCTGCTGGCGGCACACCTGCATTTCGGCTCTCTGCCTCAGATCGTGACTCTGCTGGGGACCGTGTGGGTGTTGAAGAATCTCACGCAGTGGGCTGAGACAGGCGAGAAAAAGTTCATCTGGTGTCTGATCGGTTCTCTGACGGTCTGGTCGAACCTCGACAGTCGAGCGTACCTCGGTGCCTGTGTCGTTGTGCTTTACTTCCTCGGTACGTCGCTGTCGCGAGTCCTGAAGAAACGCGGCTCGGGCGAGGAGAGTCTCACAGCTCCGAAGGGATCGCTCACGGATCTGGCGATTGCTGCCGCGGGTAGCATCGTCGCGCTGATAGTGAATCCGTTCGGGTGGCACTCACTGCTGGCACCCGTCCGGTACTACGGAAACGCGGTTTATCAGTACGAGCTGCCGACACTGCGATATTACCTCGCGACGGTGGTTGAGCCCGCTGGCGTGCAGCTTTACGGATTGCTTGATCCCGGCGTGTGGGGCGTTCTGAATCACCACATTATTGCGGGGCTGACGATCTGCGCTGCCGCGCTGATACTTTTTGTGATGACGTTGCGGAGGCTGGATGCCGGCCTTCTGCTGGCGATTCTGGCAGGCATCGGAGTGTCACTGTTCTGCCTCGTCAATCTTCCAATGATTGCTCTGGTGGCCGCAGTCGCAGCGACACTCGCCGGTCAGGACTGGTACCGGACGAACTGCCGGCAGACCTATTCGACCGATCGACTCGAGGTTCTGTTTTCGCGAGGAGGCCGTGCAGTCACCGTGCTGACTCTGGCGGTTGTCGCCTGGCTGGGAATCAGTGGCCGACTGATTGGAGTCGGTGAAGCTCAAGTGGGTTTAGGATTCTCTCCCGAACTGGAGATGACGATCGAAGGAACGGCCGAGGACCTGGAAGCGGCTCCCGCAGGAGAGATCTTCACACTTCGGCCGGATCACGGAGACCTGCTGATCTGGCATGGGAAGCGTACTTTTCTGGACAGCCGCCTGGGGCTTTATCTGCATTCACGCGGCGATAAGGATGACGCGGCAAATAATCTGGTTCTGCTGCACGACCAGGCTCGACACGCTGTTCGAGTTCTGCCACGCGAGCCGGATCCGATGGACCCACGTGGCAACTGGCATGGCAACCGGGCCTTGTGGCAGGAGCTGTTTGATCGGTTTGGAGTGACCTGCGTCGCACCGCGAATGTGGGGCGACTCTCCTGACTACGACACGTGGACGTCACTGCTGGTCTCGCCGGACTGGACGCTGCTTCATCAGGGCGGAACCTCGGCCTTGTTTCTGCGGACAGATCGGACCGGGCAGACCTTGAAACGTGATCGGTGGAACCTGATCGACCTGCCGGCGATGGCGTTTCTCTCAAAGGATCATATTCCGGCACAGCGCCCGGCCGCGTTGCCACCGAATTTCACTGAGAAGTTTCTGTCGGCTCAGTTACCGCTGGTTTCGAATGATCTTCAGAAGGCGAGACACTTCAATTTCTACCTGCAGCTGGCGGCTCAAGGCGTCCCCGTTTCGCGGGTCGAGGTCGTCTCTCTGGCGTATCTGTCGATCCGTCACGCCAGCCTGGCTCTCGAAAAGAAAACCACGGATCCGGCCCCGTACCACCAGCTCGCTATGGGAGCCGCGTTTGCGCGGGAGGTGGAGACGAGTACGCTCGGCGAAAAACCCCAAATAACGATCGATCAACAGCGTTACGTTCAGTACATGCACGCGTTGAATCAGGCTTTGCGATTCAGTCCGCAGAACACCGAACTGATAGCGCAGGTCGCTGGCGAGTATGAACAGTCAGGCCGGATCGATCTGGCCTTGAGCATGGCCGAGCGGTGCATCGAGGTTCTCACGAGTCTGCCACCGGCCGCATCCGACGAAGAGTTCGCGTACCGGCAACGCCTGTCAGACTCCATGCGGGACCTCATCAAGCGGCACGAAGAACGCCGCAAAGCCGTTGAAGAAGAGGTCATCAAACTCCAGCAGGAAAAGACCGACTCGTTACAGATCTCCGCCATGCTGAGGCAGGAAGGATTCGTCCTGCGTTCACTCCGGCTCATCGATGAAGACCCGACACTGACCGGCAACGTTCAGGCAAGGTTGGTTCAAGCGTTCCTGCTCAGCGATGCGGGACGCGTCGAGGAAGCCGCCGAGCTGTTTAACTCGCTGGCTCAGCTGGGGGACGACGGACAGAATCCCGTGCCGTGGTTGATGCATGCCGCGTGGGTCAATATGTCACTGGGGGATTACGATCAGGCGGTGCTGCTGCTGAAGAAACGGATGTCGTCGATCGCCGAGGCGGGCCCCCGCTTCCAGGGGCTTCCGACTGAGCTGCCTCAGTTGCAGTGGACTCTCGCCCGGTGCTACCTCGAAAGCGGACAGCCATCTAAGGCGAAGGAATTCCTCATCGAGCTGCAGAAGAGTCCGCTGAAACCGATTGCGGCCGTGATCCTGCGCGAGATGGATCCGGATGCCGTGATTCCCGATCCCGAAACGGAAAAGCCAACGACGGAAAATAGTGGTGAGAAACCGGAACCTGGCGACGCTGCCGATTCTGGTCGAGGGAAAGCTCCGCCTCCGTTACCGACCGACAAGAGCAATGAGTGACCTCAAGAGTTCGCGACTGATCATCGCCAAGGGGCTTCTGTTCCTGCTGTGCGGAATCCTGGCAGCGGGTCTGCTGATTTATGAACATCCGACGGTCCGAGTCGGACTGCTGCTGGCGATCGCGGTCTGGTGTTTTTCCCGGTTCTACTACTTCGCGTTTTACGTCGTCGAAAAATACGTCGACGACAAGTTCCGCTTCGCTGGCCTCTCGTCTGTTGTTGTCTGGCTGTGGCATCGCCGATCGGCCGCAGCCAACCAGATCGACTCCGGCAACGAAGTGAAGCCTGGTGACTTGAACAGAGCCGACAAGCCACCTGCCGATCCGCCGGCAAGATGATGCTGGTTCGACGTCGAGGCGCGCGTTCGGTAAACACGTCCCGGCGGGATCGATTCAAAGCAGAAATATGATTCTGCTCAGCGACCGAGCAGGTGCCTCAGCGCGGGTTCGAGAGTCGGGTAGGCGAACTCGAAGCCGGAGTTCACCAGCCGGCTGGAATCGCAACGTGTGCCGGCCAGCATTAACTCCTCACCCATTTCGCCGAATGCGGCCTTCACGACGAAGGCGGGCATCGGAAAAATCGTCGGCCGTCGAAGCACTTTGCCCAGCGTTCTGGTGAACTCTCGATTGCTGATGACCCCGGGTGCGGTACCGTTGACCGGACCGGAAAGCGACTCCGTCTGAACGCAGTGCAGAATTGTCCGCACGAGGTCGTCGAGGGCGATCCAGCTCCACGGTTGTTTTCCGCTTCCGACGACCCCGCCGGCTCCCAGTTTGAATGGCAGCAGCATTTTTTTCAGAGCTCCACCTTTCGGGCTGAGCACGACGCCGATCCGAAGATTGACCACGCGGATGCCCGCGTCGGCTGCCGGTGCCGTTGCGTCTTCCCAGGCCTGACAGAGTTCGCTGATGAACCGCGGGCCAGGCGGCGAGGCTTCGGTCATCACTTCGTCGCCGCGGTCTCCGTAAAAACCGATCGCCGAAGCGCACACAAAGACTTTCGGCGGATTGCTCATCCCGGCAAGAGTCCGAGCCAGCAGGCCAGTGCTTTCGACCCGGCTGTCTTTCAACAGCCGCTTCATTCCCTCCGTCCAGCGACCGTGAGCGATGTTGTGTCCGCCGAGATGAATGACCGCGTCGCAGCCCTCAAGGCTCGCCGCATCGATCGTTCCTTCGGCCGGGTTCCAGTCGACCGACGAGGAGTCCGCCGTGCCGCGACTTCGCGAGTTCGCTCGGGCGAGTGTCAGGACCTCGTGCCCGCCGGTCGTCAGAAACGGGACGAGGGCAGAACCGACCAGACCGGTCGAACCTCCGACTGCGATTTTCATCGGTGAACTTTCCAGGTGAGCCGTGTGAAACGCCAAATCTTTTACAGTGACCTCGTGCCGATACGCGAAAGTGCGTTCCAACTGCCGCCGAACAAAACGACCGGCGACAAGGCGACCGAAAAAGCCGAGCGGCGGACTGTACTCAACATAGTCCGTGAGCAGCGATGCTCCGGCCGAATTCGGCTGCATCGAGTGAGTATGAACCCACTTCGAAAACGGACCGCTGATCTGGGTGTCGACGAATTGTCGTCCCGGTTCGATGTCCGAGTGCCGGGCGACCCATGTCCGATGAACCGGCCCGACCTTCATCCGCAACCTGGCGAGTGAGCCGTCGGCCACGCCGTCCGTGGAAATCAGATCGACCGATTCCCATGGGGGAGTCAGCCGCTCGAACGCGCCCGGCCGGCAATGCCAGTCGAAAAGCTGCTCGGCCGAAACCGGCATTTCGGAGGATTTTTGAAATTCGCTCATCGGCAATGTTTGAGTTCTGCTGTTCGCGGGATCCGGTGACTGAAATTCCTGACCGGAATCGCTCATCGACAATAACCGAAATTACCGCGACTTACAGGAACTCGCCGAGACCGCCCGATTCGATTTTCGCGAGCAGCGCCTTGATCTGCGCGTCGTCATCGAGCTTCGCAACGAGCGTCGCGGCCGGGGTGTGAACGACCAGGCAGTCTTCCAGACCGATCGTCGTGACGAGGTGATTGTCGGACGAAAAGATCGTGCAGTGTTTTGTCTCGATGCCGCAGTGTCGGCCGAGAACCGTGTTGCCCGATTCTTCCTGCGGGTTCAGTCGAGGCAGCGCCGACCAGCTGCCCACGTCGTCCCACTGGAATGGAGCTGCCAGGACGCACACTTCGCTCGACCGTTCCAGGACTGCGTAATCAATCGAGATCGACGGCATCTGGGGAAATTCTTTTTCGAGAGTGGCGCCGAACTCCGGCGTGCCCCACGTCTCGCGAATCGTTGTGAGGTGCTCGGTGATGCGCGGTTCAAATTCTTCCAGGCATTTCAGGATTGTGTCGGCTCGCCACACGAAGATGCCGCTGTTCCAGAACAGGCCGTCCGCGACGAACTGCTCCGCGTTTTTCAGATCGGGCTTCTCGCGAAATTGCTTGACGGAGAAAACGCGGTCCGCCCTGGCGACCGGCTGGCCCGGTTCGATGTAGCCGTAACCGGTCGCTGGTCGGTCCGGTACGACTCCGAATGTGCAGAGCTTGCTCGGACTTTGCTCGACCGTCGAAACAGCCCGCTCAACGGCCGCGACGAATTCTTCGTTCGGCGTGATGACATGATCGGCCGGCGTGACCAGCATGACCGCGTCCGGATCCTCTGCCAGCAGGCACGCCGCGGCGAGACCGACGCAGGGAGCGGTGTTGCGGGCACACGGCTCAACCAGGACCCGTTGCGAAGGAATCTGTGGCAACTGCCGCGCGGTCTCGACAGCGTGAGCGGATCCGGTGACGACCCACGCCCGCTCGGCTGGCGGGGCGATCGGCGCGCAACGGGAAACCGTCTGCTGGATCAGCGACTGCTCGCCAAAGAGCGTCAGAAACTGCTTGGGGTGAGCCCTCCGGCTGGCCGGCCAGAAACGCGTTCCGCTGCCGCCTGCCATGACAACCGTGTGGAGCATTGTCGATCCTTTGAAACTCAATCCGCCGAAACTCGGTATCAAACAGGAATTCTGTCCTGCGTCCTGATCGGAACCGTACAATTCTGCGTCGGGATTTTCGCCAGGAAAGCAGGAATAGTCAGGAGATCATTGTGAGTCCATCTGGTTGTCAGGTTCTGCGAGTTGTCGCGGTCGTGCTCTGCCTTGCTCGCAGCGCGGCTGCTGAGGAATCACCTTCGCAGGGTGAGGCTTTCACCGTTTCGCACGATGAGAATGCCGATACGGTGACGATCCTCGTTCCAGCGAGGAACGGGCGGGTCGACTGGAAGGACGTGGCCGCCGGACTTTCTGAGGCAGCGGACCTCAACGGCGAGGCAGTCTCCGGCCTGATCCCGAAGGGAAGCTTCGATCTGGAATCGAGCAAGGCGTGGTTCACGCTGTTCGGCATCAACGCGGCGGTTCGAGGCAAAGCCACGTTGAGGATCACCCGGATCGAAGCGGGCCCGAACGGCGAGGAATCGCAGCTGGCTTTGAAGATTGTGGTCGAAAAGGAAGCATTCCGAGATGCCAAAGCCGGACTGCGAGGCGGACTGAATTCGACCGATTCGGATCAGTGGGGCCTCAAATTCGACGGCGAAGAACTAAAGCAGCCTCACCGAAAGCGGATTGTCGTGCTTGTTCACGGTTACAACTCGCGACCGGAAAAGCTCGCCGGTTTGAAGTCGGCTCTGCAGGCAACCGAGGACCCTCATCGAGTGGTCTGGGGTTTTCGTTACCCGAACGACGGTCCGGTCCGCGATTCCGCCCAGCTGCTGGCTTCAGAACTGACCCGGCTGCGGAAAGCTCATCCGGACGCCCGAGTCGCAATCGTCGCGCATTCGATGGGCGGCCTGGTCGCTCGAACAGCCATTGAGGACGCTGAGCGGGATCCCGGCAATGTGGAGCAGTTGATCATGGTGGCGCCCCCGAATCTGGGATCGCAGCTGGCCTTTCTACCGGGAGGATTCGATCTGCTGGAGCATCTCGCAAAGAAACGCGACACCGATGTCAGTAAGCTCACAGCTTCGTTGGCGGACGGACTCAACGAAGCGCGAGGCGACCTTCGACCTGGCTCTGAGTTTCTGACGGAGTTAAATGCCAGGCCGAGGAATCCTCGCGTCGCGTATTCGATCATCCTTGGCAACGATGCCGCGCTCTCACCGGAATCCGTCGCCGAGCTGACTCAATTGCTGGAGTGGGCTCAGAAAAAAAGCAAAACGCTCCAGATCATCGGCCCGCGATTTGACCCGATCGTCAACGACCCGAGCGAGTTCACGCGCGGCGAGGGTGACGGAGTCGTGGCGGTCGAGCGAGGGCGCCTGGCTGGTGTGAAGGACACGATCGTGCTTCCGTTCCGCCACCACGCCATCACCGGGACACTGGAAGGTGAAGGCGAGCAGAAGCTGCTTCGCGCCATCATCGAGCGGCTCGACCGTTCGGAATAAGTGAGCATCCGGACCCGAATCCCCGTAGGACGGATGCCCACATCCGTCAGTCCTCCCGACAACCGCTTTACCCTCAGACGCTGCGTAACGCTTCCTGGCTACTGTGGACGGACGGACGTGGGCGTCCGTCCTACGGGGCTGGCCGGTGGCGTGACGATCTTTGCTCGCAGACATAAGCTTCGCGAATCAGGTTTCACTCCATGTTCGGGGAGCGGAAGATGCGAAGCACACTCGTCAGTCTGCTGGCTGTCGCGATCGCCGTGGCAGCGGCCGTCGCGAATCTTCAGGGGGACGCAGGCAGCAAGTGCCAGTTGGAGGTCCGACTGCTGGGCGAGTCCGGCGAGCTGATTCCAGGCGTCGTCCGCTTTCAGGGAGCTGACGGAAAAACGCTGAAAGTTGCTGAGCTCGTCAGCCGCGGCGTCGGCCTCGGCGAAGAACTGCCAATCCAGGACTGGTACGCACTCCCAAAGCCGGCGACGGTGACGGTGCCACGCGGAACGATCACAGTCACAGCGTTCTCCGGACTCGAAACGGAATTGGCCTCACTGACGATCGATGGGACCGGCAAGTCCGCACGAGCTGAGATTCGGTTGAAGACATTCTGGGATCGCCGCAAGCAGCGGCTCGTTTCCGGCAACACGCATCTGCACGTCATGAAACTGAGCCGAGAGGAGTGTGACCGATACCTCGCCGATGTGCCGAAAGCCGACGATCTCGACGTGCTGTTTCTCTCTTACCTCGAACGGGCAGATGCCGACCAGACTTACATTTCTAATCGCTATAACGCCGGTGACCTCAGCGCACTGAGCGCGACCTCCGGCGTCGTGTTCGGAAATGGCGAGGAACACCGCCACAACTTCGGAGATTTCGGGGACGGTTACGGGCACGTGATGCTGCTCAATATTAAGGAGCTGGTTCAGCCCGTCAGCATTGGCCCGGGCATCATGAAAACCGGCAGTGACGGCATTCCGCTTTCACGCGGCATTCAGCAGGCGAAGCGGGACGGGGCCACCGCCATCTGGTGCCACAACGTGTTTGGGATTGAGTCGGAAGCGAACTGGCTGCTGGGCCGGCTCGACGCCATGAACATCTACGATGGCGGGCAGCGAGCCGGTTTTGACGAGCGATTCTACCAGCTGCTCAACGTCGGTTTGAAAGTGCCGTTTTCCACCGGCACGGACTGGTTCATGTACGACTTCTCGCGAGTCTACGTGCCGCTCGACGGAAAAGTCACCGTGGACGCCTGGCTGAAATCGCTCGCTGCCGGACGCAGCTTCATCACGAACGGACCGCTGTTCGAATTCCGAGTCGACAACTCGCAGATCGGTGATACGGTCAAGCTGACGAAGCCCGGCGAGGTCATGATTCACGGACAGATCCGCGGACGGACCGATTTCCAACAACTGGAAGTCGTCCGCAATGGCGAAGTCATCGCGACCGTGCCGACCAGATCAGACGGCGCTCACTTCATCGCCGAGCTTAACAAGCCGATCCAGATGAGCAGCCCAGGCTGGCTCGCCATCCGGATTCCGCCACCGGACTTGAAAGGCGACTCGACGCCGAAAAACGAATTCGGCCGAAAACTCTACGGACACACGAGTCCGATCTATGTCGAAGTCGCGGGTCAGAGCCACTTCAATCCCATGGTCGCGCGGGCACTTCTGGAAACGATGAAGGCGGCTCAGGAAACCGTCCGCAAGCACGGACGCTTCGACGACGATCAGGGCCGCTCACGAGTCCTCGACGTTTACGAAGACGCGACAGAAACACTGAAATCCCGACTTGAAGACTGACACACTCAGATCAATTTCCAACAGAAGTAACGAAGCCCGCGAAGACTGCACAGGACCTCGTTTCATCCGAGTGTCGCTTCGTTTCCTTCGTTCCTTCTGTGTCAAATAGCCGCACAAAGAACACCGGAGAACCTCATGCAGAAACTTCTCGTCGTCACGCTTGTCGCATCCCTCGTTCGAGTCGGAACTGCGGCAGACATCGAAACCTGGCTCAAGAAGCCGGTCATCGATCCACAGCTCCCTCAAAAACAGGTCGAGGATTACTGCGAGGCGCGGGTCCTGCGGATGCCAAAGGTCAGCTCGGTCAAAGAGTGGGAAACGCTCGCGAGAAAGTATCGGGAAGACACGCTGCGGGAAGTTGTGTTCCGCGGTGAGGCCGCGAAGTGGAGAGACATGGAGACGAAATTCCAGGTCGTCGAGACGATCGAGGGGGGACCCGAGTACCGGATCAAAAAGCTGATTTACGAAGCCGTGCCTGGTCTGTGGATTCCGGCTTTGCTTTACGAGCCGAAGAAACTCGATGGCCCTGTCCCGGTCGTCCTGAATGTGAACGGTCATGACCGCAAGGACGGCAAGGCGGCCGACTATAAACAGACAAGGTGCATCAACCAGGCGAAACGCGGCATGATCGCGCTCAACCTGGAATGGGTCGGCATGGGGCAGCTCCATAGTTCGGGTTTCGCGCACTACAAAATGAATCAGCTGGACCTGTGCGGAACGAGCGGGCTGGCTCCGTTTTATCTCTCGATGAGTCGCGGCCTGGATATCCTGCTGCAGCACGAGCATGCCGACCCGAACCGTGTCGCTGTAGCCGGCCTCTCTGGCGGCGGCTGGCAGACGATCATCATCAGCTCGCTGGACGAGCGGGTGACACTGTCGGATCCAGTGGCCGGTTACTCCAGCTTCATCACGAGGATCCACAATCACTCGGACCTGGGCGATTCCGAACAGACACCGGTCGACCTGGGATCGATCGCGGATTACGCGCACCTCACCGCGATGCGGGCTCCGAGGCCGACGCTGCTCACGTTCAACCTGAAAGACAACTGCTGCTTCGCCTCACCGCACGCTCTGCCGCCACTGCTCGATGCCGCGAAGCCGATTTACAAACTGTACGGCAAGGAAGACAGCCTTCGCTGGCACGTCAACGAGGACCCGGGCACGCACAATTTCGGCAAAGACAACCGACAGGCGTTGTACCGAATGTTCGGCGAGTTCTTTTACCCGAACGATTCAAAGTTCGATGCGAACGAAATTGCGTGTGAGGAGGAACTCAAGACAGCCGCGGAATTAAACGTCCCGTTGCCCGAGGGGAACGAGGATTTTCATACGCTGGCACTGAAGCTGAGCGAGTCGCTGCCCCGCGATCCGTTCGGGCCCGTCGCGGGCAAAGCCGTGCGGAATCAGAAATACCGGGAGCGACTTACAAATGTTCTACGGCTTGAGAAGCCTTCTGAGGTCAAGGCCGAGAAAGCTGGCGAGCCAGTGACTGCCGATGGAATCACAGCGACTCTCTGGAAACTGCACCTCGGCACAGAATGGACTCTGCCGGCGACGGAACTCGTTCCAGCAGAGTTCGAGGCCACGGCCATCGTGATCGGCGACGGCGGCCGGAAATCGCTGACCGCCGAAGTGAAATCGCTTCTCGACAGCAAGCATCGAGTCATCGCGGTCGACCTCTTCTATCTGGGTGAGTCCAGAATCCCTGCTCACGATTTTCTTTTCGCGTTGACCGTATCAACAGTCGGACGTCGACCACTCGGAATTCAGGTGAATCAGATCCACTCGGTGTCAAAGTGGGTGAAGGCGGGCTCAAAAGAAAAGCTCGTTCACGTTTATTCATACGGACCTCGGACCAGCCTGGCAGCACTTTGCGCCGCAGCGGTCGACCGATCGAGCACCGACGGCCAGCACCTGACCGACGGCATGACGTCCTTGAAAGAGGTCCTCAAAAACGACCTCGGTGTGAATCAGCAACCGGAACTGTTTTGTTTCGGGCTCCTGGAACACTTCGATATTCCCCGCCTCAAAACGATGGCCGGCTTGACCGAGTAAATCGTCGACTTCGCTTTTCGGAGGGCCGGAGTCTAGCCCGATCGCTGTCAACATGGACGTAGGCGGATTTCTCCGAAATCCGCAGAGATGACGGGCCCCAACCTCTGGGAAGGCGCAATTCAAATCAACCGTTGATCGCGCGAGCTCATGATTCCTCGCCGTTAGACATGCGGATTTCGGAGAAATCCGCCTACATTAATGTCGACAACGGTGGCCTCGCCCTCCCGGGGAAACGGGAAGTTGTTTCGGGACAAATTCTACGTGAAGAGTGAGCCGCGTTCCGGGTCGCTTGCCAGGAACTCGTCGACTTCCGCGCGGCTCGGCAGCGAGGGGATGGCTCCTCGTTTCGTGACTGACAGTGCGGCGGCGGCTTGAGCAAAGCGGGTCGCGTCGAGGAGCGATTTCCCCTCCGCCAGCGCGACGGCGAGGGCTCCGTTAAAGCAGTCTCCAGCGGCGGTCGCGTCGACGGCCTCGACCTGGTACGCGGCCGAGAGGCACGGATCGGCGAACTCGTCTTTCAGAATGCAGCCCCGCTCGCCGCGTGTGATGATCAAACGGCGGCTGCCTCGCTGCTCCAACTGCTCGCACCAGATGCAGACGTCTTCCAGGTCGTCCATCGTGTCCCAGCCGCTGATCAAAGTGGCTTCTGTTTCGTTTGGAGTGAGAACGTCGACCAGGCTCAGGACCTCCTGGGTTGCGACGGCATCACACGCGGGAGCCGGGTTGAGGATTGTTGTGAGGCCGGCGGCTTTGGCTCGACGCAGCCCGGCGAGAACAGTTTCGAACGGCGATTCGAGGCACGCGACAAAAACGCTGGCCTCTGCGAAGAAAGCCTCGTCGATCGCATCGATGTCGTCCGGAGTCAGCAGTGCGTTGGCTCCGGACGCGACGCTGATCTGATTCTGCCCGCCCGCGTCGACCATGATGAGAGCCACTCCGGTTGGCTGACCGTCGATCATTCGTACCTGACTGGTCACGAGATTCTCACGGCGAAAGGACTTGATCGCCTCACGGCCGAACGCGTCGTTGCCGACGGCCGCGATGAAGCCGACCGGGATGGAGCAGAGTCGCGCCGCCGCGACGGCCTGGTTGGCTCCTTTGCCACCGCCGGCCTGGTAGAACTCGCCGCCAAGAACGGTCTCGCCAGCGGATGGCAGTTTCGGAGACTGCACGACGAGGTCGGCGTTGACTGAGCCAAGGACGATGATTCGCGGTGACGGCATTTCGGACTTCACCAGTGATGGTTGACCAGACAGTTCGCTTCGGAAACCCGTCAGGATTTTTGTCGAAACTCCGGCAGAGGATACTCGTCAACGGGCAGGCCGGCCCCGGCCACTTCGAGCAGTCGCTGCCAGCCTCGTGTGACCAGCTCTTCCTGCTTCCTGACGTAGTCAGCGTCGAGTTCGGTTTTGCTGAACGGTCCCTCAACGACGACCGGTTCGAAATCGTCATCGACGATGAACTGAGCCTGGACCGGGTTGCAGCGAATGTGGCGTTCCGGCTCGGCGGTCAGCTTCTCAGCCGGCACCAGGCCGATGATGAAGCGCAGGTAAAGATCGCTTTCCGACATCGGGTCGACCGGCTGGCTGCAGACTTCGCAGAGGTATCCTTCGTCGCAGCGGGCCATGGGAATTCGCAGTCAGGAATGGAGGATCAAACGCGGAGCGGGCGACACTCTATGAGGATCGGAGTGGATTTCCCACTTTGGCAGGTCAGGAACGGGGAAAGCGACACCGCTGGTTGACGAGACGGTTGCGGTCCTGGCCGGACGTCGGGAAACTGGACCGCTCGCAAAATGAGCTCACTTTGCCGATGAAATCATCTGGAGATTTTCATGTCCCGCCTGCTCTTCCCCGCCTGTCTTTTTGCCCTCGCCCAGCTGCCTTTCTCATTGCACGCCGCGGAAGACGGCAAGGCCGTCACCAGCCTTGCGGACGTGGACGAGGATTTTCAGGTGCAGGGTGAGTACCTGGGATCAATCGTCGACGAACGCTGCCGCTGTCAACCGGTCGGGCTTCAGGTCGTCGCGATGGGCAAAGGCGACTTCACGGCGGTCGAATACGAAGGCGGGCTGCCGGGCTACGGCTGGAAAATTGACGGCGGACGCGCGAAGTACGCGGGCAAACGAGACGGCGACAAGGTCGTTCTGACCGGCGACAAAAAGCAGATCGAAATTCAGAACGGACAGGCGACGATCAAAACAGTCGGTGAGTATCGAACGCTGGGGGCAGCCAGCCATGTCGAGCGGGAAAGTGGCACGATGGGAGCCTGTGCTCCGTGCGGAGCGGTCGTCCTTTTTGACGGAACGAACACCGACAAATTCAAAAACGGAAAGATGACCGAAGATCAGTTGCTCGTCGAAGGCACTGAAACGGCGATCGGCTACGGCGACATGCGGCTGCATCTCGAGTTTCGTCTGCCGTACATGCCGCTCGCCCGAGGGCAGGGTCGAGCCAACAGCGGCATCTACGTTCAGGGCCGCTACGAAGTCCAGATCCTCGACTCGTTCGGTCTCGATGGCGAGTTCAACGAGTGCGGCTCACTTTATCGCGAGCGGAAACCGGACCTCAACATGTGCCTGCCGCCGCTCGCCTGGCAGACGTACGACATCTGGTTCCGCGGCCCGCGTTTCGGAGAGGACGGCAAGAAGACCGAAAACGCCCGCTTCACCGTCTGGCTGAATGGAGTCCCGGTTCAGGATGACGTCGAAATGCCGTCCGGTACCGGTGCCGGCAAACGCGTTGGCGAGGGAACCAACCCGCTGCCGACGAAGCTGCAGAACCACAGCAATCCCGTCCGCTTCCGAAACATCTGGCTCGTTGAGACAGGCCAGGCGACGACAGCAACGGCAAAGACCGTCGCCGGGGTCGGCTCAGCCAACCCGGAGATCGCAGCAATCCTGAAGTCGATCGGCTACGTGAGATAGAGGTGTTTCAATCGCACCGGTCCGTTGCGATTTCGCGGCGGGAGGAGACTCGCCCTCCCGGTGACTGCCGTTCAACGCCGTCTCGCGACAGGCATAAATCCGATCGACGTCTCCAGCCAGTTTCCGCAACTGCATCCACCTCCGCCTTCCGGCGAAAGCAGCATGCCTCCTGCCGGAATCGTGCTCAGCCAGCAGTCGGGCCGAAGGCGATCCCACTTCGTCGTGCGGCCTGATTCGTTATCCCAGACGGTGACTTCACCCGATCGGAAAAACAACGCGTTCGTCGAGCAGGCGTACGTTCCGCAACCTCCCCCCGGCATCGTTTGTTCAAGCAGCTTGCCGTCGGACAGCGACAGGACTCGCGGACGAACAAACAGCCGGTCGCCCACGATTGCCGGGCGAGACATCGCTTTTCCGTGATCACCTTTGCCCTCGATCCACCCGAACGTCTGCTTCCACTGCTGCTCACCGCCGTCGCCGGAGAACGAGTACACGTTGTAGTTTTTGTCGTTGGATGAAACCGCGATGAGCCGCCCTTTCGAATGAGCCAGGTAAAACGCGGCGATGCCGTCTTCCGTGTCGATCGACTTCTCCCACAACTTCGATCCCGTCGAGGTATCCATCGCGACCAGAAACTGCTGCTGCCAGAGTTCCGCTCGCACGATGCGCCGTTCATCGGACTTCACGACGTCCGGGTGTCGACACTCAACGAAGAAGACCTTGCCGTCTGAAATTGTGATCGTCGAGTTCAGGACCACGCCTTCGGCCTGCTTGCTCCACAGCGTGCTGCCATCGTCGATGCTTTTCGCAAAGACTCGATCGCTGCAGATCTGAGCGGCCTCCGGTCCGCTTCTCGCGTCGTACCAGCCTTCTTTGCCCGAGTAGTCTGTCCACGCGGAATCCGCTTTGACCGATGTCCCGATGAGTCGGTTGCCTTCGCGCGCGACAAAGCTCCAGTCTGCTTTCCATTCGCGGCCGTCAATCTGTTCGGTTTCGAGGAACTGCTTCACCTGACCGTTGCGGGCGTCAATCTGCCAGACCCTGTCGCGGACGACGGCGTAAACGAAATCGCGATCCGCGCACCAGTTGCTCGAATCGCGAGGCACGTTGAAGCGGCGAAAGCCAGGAATTTCGAGCGACCACAAGACGGAGCCGTTGTACGAGTCCACCGCCACAATCCGATCGAGCCCCTGGAGAAACAGCCGCCCGCCGGTCGCCAGTGGAGACGGCTTCCGCCCGCTGCGGTCCGACTGGTAACGAGGTCCCGGCCGGCCGATCCACTGCACGGCAAAATCGGACGCCGTCTTCGCACCGGCAAGAGTCTCGCCCGCGAAGGCCGAGTTGTCCGGGTTGCCGTACAGGTGCGACCACTCACCGGTCTCTTCGAGCGGGCCGCGCGTCACGGTCATCCACACGCCGAACTCGTCGTCTGTCATCACACCTGCCTTCGAGACAAGTCCCCAGCCGAGCAGCTTCGATGTGAAATCCTCTCGGTCCTTGCCGTGCCAGATGTTCGATCCGAGGACTGCCATTCCGCCGTCGGGTCGGAGCACTCGCAGAATCTCCTTCCGGCTCGATACGTCAAACTGCTTCCACAACATCCGTTCCGACACCACAAGGCTGGCAAAGTGCCCGACAAATGGCAGGTCATTGAGGTCGTTGACGACGTGGGCGGTCACTCGACCGCCGTAGAGATTGACTCCGTCGATACTTCGTTTCAACGTCTTGCGGACAGCCTCAACGCGTGCCGCATCGGTGTCCACACAAATGACTCTGAGCCTCGTCGAACGCGCGATCGCCGCTGCGAGATCGCCATTCACCAGGCCCGAGACCAGGCAGATGCCGCGATCCACTCCGGAATGTTTTCTGATCTGGTCGGCCGCGAACAGAGATTCGGGGCCGCGAACAACTCCCGATACCAGGAACGTCGTCTGCTTTTTGAATTGCGTTGGGCAGTAGTTGAAAAATGTGTCGCACTCAAATGCAGCCGTTTCGAGAAGCTGGTCGTGACGGCGGGCCTGAATCGTGTAGTGATAAATGCGATTCCGTTTGAGTCCGGTCAGCAGAACGAAGTGCTCGGTCCTGAGTGGTGACTCGCTGATCTGAATTCGATCTGTCGGTCCGTCAGAGATGGGGTTGTCGGGCTGATTGACCTGTTCCGGCAAGGCGAACAGCTTTTCCGTGTCGAGCGTGTGGCCGCTTCGCGTCAGCTCAAGTACGGTTGGTGAGTTCTCCAGAGTGCGCCAGCGAACGATGGCCTCACCGGGTTTTGTGAATTCCAGCCACGGGCCGAGGGCCAGTTGGTGAGTCTCGCGCGGTTTCGGGAAATCGTCGGCGAGTTCTCGATGCTGAGCCGCAATTTCTTCCGCAGTGAGGACGTCGTCGTAGACGCGGACTTCGTGCAGCGCTCCGGTCAGCCGGTGGTTCTCGTCATTGTCGTGGTAGGCACCGATCTCGTAGAACGCTGAGGGCGGGTAGTGGATGTCGCCTTTCTGAGCAGTCGATGCGGCGGAGAGTTTGCCGTCGACGAACAGGCTCATCGTCGTGCCATCGTAGGTTGCTGCGACGTGGTGCCAGTGACGCAGTTGAAAATCGTCCTTCGCAGTGAGGTATGTCAGCCTTCCGTTTCCCTCGGCCCCGGCGAGCGCGAAGCTGAATTTCGAATCACGGAAACCAAGGATCCAGCCGCGTTCGAAATCGCCGTTGTCCTGCACGGCTCCGATGAGGCCTCCCCAGGTTTGCGGCTCGTCAACCCGGACCCAGGCTGAAGCAGACATCGTTTTGCGAGGCACCTTCGCCTGCCGATGGCTCGGCGAGATCAGCACACTCTGCTGGCTTCCGTCGAAAACGAGTGCCTGACGAGAACCCACCTGCTCAAACTGCTTCGCGACGGCGAGCTGTCCCGGTCGGCCACCCGCCAGATTCCGAAGAGTCTTACCCTCGACTTTCGAAGGCTGAAAAACCCAGCGGCCGATGAGATGCTCATCGTCGACTGCCGCAGCCGTTTGTGCAGCAGCGCCGTCAGAGCCGGTTTCGTTTTCAACGATTGATGGGTCGCTCGGTTTGCCAGAACCCGCTCCCGCGCGGAACGAGTAAACCTGCCCGGTGTCGGTGCTGACAAACAGTCGCCCGTCGCTCGCCGCAAGACCGTACGCTTTTCCGTTGACCGCGTGCGACCAGAGCTTCTTTCCGTCTTTGATGGAAAAGGCCTCGACGAGATCTTCGCCGCCGACAAACAGCGTCTGCCCCGCGCCGATCAGCGCCAGCTGCCCTCGGCTCGGAACGTTGAATACGGTTTTCTGCGTGGCCAGGTCCGTCGCAACCAGGTCGTCACCGTTGAGCATGAACGAGTGCCGCACGTTGACGACGAGCGCGTTGCCTCGCCCGTAGCCGGCGACCATCTCCAGCTTTTCCGGATCGCTCGCCGCGATGCCACCTTTGCGCGAGTCCGTACCCGGTCCGTGGAAGATCTTCTTGTCGAGCGACACGACGACAAGCGATCCGCCGCCGCTCTTTTTGAGCTGACCGAGGTCCTTGCCGTCAACTCTTGAAAAGACCTGCGGAGCGACTCGCCCTTGAGGAAACAGCACAAGCTTCGACGACAGCGCCGGCGCACCTTCCAGCGTCTTGCCGCTGAGCTTCTTCACGAAACGCCCAGCGCCCTCGGGCCGGCCCGTGTTCACATCGACCGCGCAGAGGAATGACGGATTCCACGGAAGCAGACCGTATCCGAACCACGCCGTCTCACCGTCGATCAGCACTCCCGTGCGACACGGAGCGACCGGGATGAAGCGACCGTTGTTGAGAAACTTTTTCTCAGTCTGAGTCGCACCGTCCCCTCTCCCCCCTTTGGGGGAGAGGGTGCCCGCAGGGCGGGTGAGGGGGACCTGAGCCGTCGTCGGCGAGTCGTTCTTTTTTTCGGGGGTTTCCTTCCCCCCCTCATCCGGCCTTCGGCCACCTTCTCCCCCCGTGGGGGGAGAAGGGACGGATGTGGGACGGAACTTCCAGATCAGCTTGCCGGTGTCTTCGGTGAGGCAATACACAAAACCATCGTCGGATCCGAAGTAGACTTTTTCATGAGCGATCGTTGGAGCGATTCGGATCGGGCCATCTGTCGTGAATTCCCAGACGACCTCACCCGTCTTCGCATCGATGCTGTAAAGAGTGTCGTCGCTCGTTGAGCCGAAGAAGACTCGCCCGCCCGCCACGACGGGTTGAAAAACGAGGTCGTAGCTGCGCATCGACGGCAGATTTCGAATCTTCGCGTAGGCATCCCACTTCGCCGGCCCGTGCCACGCAGGTTCGGGCAGGAAGCCGGACTGCCAGGTCCACTCAATGCCCAGGTCCGTCGCGTCGATTGTCTCGCCACTGAAGCCGGAGCGGCGTGAATCGTGCTGCCAGGCCGGCCAGTCCTCAGCGCTGGCGAGGCTGCCCAGGGTCGCGAGGACTGCAGCGAATTTCAAGAAATGCAAACGAGTCTTCATCGGCAATCCCTTACCATTCACGATTTGTCAAATTCCAATGTCTGCAGAAACCGCGACGGAGACTTCCGGCTCGATCGAAACGTTCTTCAACGAAATGGACCTGGCAGAATGGATCAGGATGACGAAATCAGAAAATTCAAAATGATTCTGGTGGCCGGTGTGGCTTTCCTGTTCAGCGCCTACTTTTCGTGGCAGGAATTGAAGTTTGCCCTGTGGGGCGAGTCGGCCGAAGCACGAGTCACCAGAACATTCGAGACCGCCGAGAGGCGACGACCATTACTGGCCGTGGAATACACCTTCGAAGATCAGGACGGAAGAAGCTACAGCGAACGCGATGATTTGCCCACCAGCTTTTCCGCCCCTGGAGAAGTTGTCACGGTTCAGTTTCTGCCAGGCGTGGAAGGTTCATCCCGGATCGAAGGACATTCGAGCATGGCTTCGGTCTGGGTGTTTCTGGCGTGCCTGAGCTGGCTTGGCTATTCCGGTTTCAAGCTGTACCGCGAGGCCAGGGAAGCCGTCCACGGCGGCCCGCGCAGGCGGCAGTAGTCGTTGAATTGGACTCACCCGCAACGCGGCATCGTCGCACCCAAACGAAGACTCACACAAAGGCACGAAGACACAAAAGGTTCTATTCCGTTCTTTGCGTCTTCGTGCCTTTGTGTGAGACGTGAAAGCGCGCACGGCGAGCAGGCCTGACGACCGAAAAATCCAAGTTCACGTCCCACCAGTCAAGGACTGATCTTCGCGGGGGAGGGCGAGGCCAGTGCTGTGCACATCTTGACCGTAGGCGGATTTCTCCGAAATCCGCAGTGATGACGGGTCGCAATCACTCGGCGGGCGCAAGTCAAAATAGCCCTTGATCGCGCGAGCTCACGATTCCTCGCCATAAAACATGCGGATTTCGGAGAAATCCGCCTGCATTCATGGGCACAGCACTGGCCTCGCCCTCCCAATTACGAACGCTTCTATTCCTTCTTTGACCGGACAATCTCGACGGTGGCGATTGTGGCGCCATCGGTGAACCTCAGCGACGCGTTGATTTCGTCGAGGCTGTTAAAGAAGCGGTCGAAGCCGGATTTGCCGTCCTCGGTCACGTCCTGCCGGGCGTTTTGACGGTTGCCGAAGACGGTCGACGAAACCTGGTCACGAGCCTTGTCGTAAACGTACTCGCCGCCGCCGGGGCAGAAATACGTCACGCCGTACTTTGCGTCGGACAGCCGGTTCACCTCGCCGACCGGCACGTCGTACAGGCTGATGAGGTTGTAAATCGGCATGATGTTGCGGTGCGAGGCCAGGCGGGCCTTTTCGGCCCAGTACATTCGCACGTCGCCTTTCATCCGATTCATGGCTCGTAGATTGACGCGGACCATTGCGTGAGCCAGTCGCGTCTCTCCCTTCCTGGCGTCGGCTTCGGAAGCGTCGATGACCTCCTTCAGTGTCTCAGGCCGCGTCGCGGCGACGAGCCGGCCCTTCACGAGCGACATGTGCAGCCGAATTTTTTAGCGCATAAAGCTGAAATGACAGGACCTGGATACGGCGCTTCCTGTAGTCCGGTACGCGGTACGAATCGACGCTGGACTTCAGCCCGAAGATGTCGCCACCTTTGAGAAAGATGCGCGACGCGACTTCGTCCAGCAGTCGTTCGGCCTTCTGCTCATCTTCAACATCGATCGTGAAATAGACCGGCAGGTTCGTCGCGGTCAACAGCGTCGCAATGAGTAGCTGTTGCGAAACCGGGATCGCCATCAATTGAGAAATCTGCTTCAGTCGGGACGGGTCGATTTCGAGGATCGTGTCATCGTCGCAGAAGTGGAGCGAAATCTGATCGCCGACCCACGACATGTCCGTCAGAGTCGGGTCGGCTTCGAGGGCCTCCTGGATCCCGGGAATCCCTCGCAGAAACCCCGCGACTTGAGCTCGGCCGGGCGACAGAAACAGCGACTTGACCGCCGACTTTGCGATGCCGTCCGTCGAGATTGGTTGCGGTTTCTCATCGAGCATCCCCTTCAGATCGCGGTCGAGCGAGCCGTTCTGCAACGGCAGAATGCACGTTTCAAATCGAACGGTATCGCCCGTCGAGATCCGTGCGGCCAGCGGTCCGAAGTACTGCTTGTACTCCTGCTGGTATCGCTGGCTGTAGCGGGTGTATTCCTGCTGTTCTCGCTGCGAAATCCGATCGACACGCAGCTCAACGATCGGCGTGAGGTACTTGATCCGGTTATAGAGTGAGCTGGTACACGTATCCCGTCCGGCATCAAACGCGAAGGCTCCACCGGTCGGGTCGACGATTTTCGACGAGTTCACAAATCGTCCTTCGATCAGGTCGTTCAGTGACGTCGGCGATCTGCCATGCTCAAGCCGGTAGAACATTGAGGCATTATTCAGCATCACCAGATTGTTAAAGCTGAGCAGCCGTCGCTTCTCGGCGATCTTGAATTCCGGGCTCAACAGATGCCGCAGAAACGCGTCCGACGCGTAGAGGTAGGCGTCGCCGGCGGCATTGCTCGGCGGACGAATTGTTGAGACGTACCGAAATCCGCAGCCGCATGCAGCGACGACGCGGCCTGGATGAGAGTGTCGATGATCCGCCGCACGACGACGTGACTGTTGGAGAAGACCGCGTAGCCATCGGTGGAAACCACGAACGAGCTGACTGTCCGGTCGTCACGGTACCGGGCCGCGACTCGATGGCCGCGGTAGTTGAACTCACGAATGTTGAGGCCCGGGTTCGCCTCTTGAGCGGCCGCCAGCCAGGTATCGGCCGCCTGCTGAAACTCTTTTTCTTTGGCGACTTTCAGAATGAGCGTCAGGTCGGTCCCCTCGGCGATAAAGAAGTCCGAGCCGGTGACAGCCAGCTCTGTCACGACGCCGGCTTTGAAGAGTTCGCTCAGTCCAGCGGAACTCACGGCCAGCTGCCGCTCGTACTTCTCCTTCAAATGAGCGTCCCGCGCGTTGATTGTGAACAGCCGCAGCAGATTCTCGCCCCACTCGGTCGACAGCTCCATCAGCGAATTCGCCGCCTCCATCGAATTCAGCTTGAGCATGTACTGGCTGGCCGGAATCAGTCTGGCAATGTCTGGCACAGCGGGCTCGGCCCCTTTGTCCTTGAGCAGCTTTTCATAGTCGTGCGACTGGATGTTCGGCGGCGAGAGCTGACTGATGTGTGCGTCAAGGTCCCCGATCTGCGGGCCGGAACTGAGCGTTTGCCGCTGGAGCGACTGCTGCACAGAGAGCCCGCCGCTGAAGATGTGATAAAGATCGACTTCGTTTTCCGTCGTCCCGCGCGAGGGTCGAAGAAACGCGGGCGGTTTGACTCCGTACCGGTCCTGGGACTGCAGCAGCACGTACTCGAAGAAGGACTCGTCCGGGTAGTAGGTCAGCAGGTTGGCAAAGTGATCGTTCTGCCGTCGGGCCCAGTCCTGATAAATCTTCAGGATGCCGGTTTCTGCTTTCGGAATGTCGATCTCGATGTCTGCGTGCCGCTCGTCCACCTTCCGTGAGCCGTCGAGGTTTTCCGAAACGATCTCGTACGACAGCCGTACCTTCGCTTTGCCGTCTCCGTCTTTGCCCGTGCCGCCCGCATCAGTTGATCTGAGGCGTCCGTAAAACTCGGCGTGCTTCTGCTGGAATCGCGTTTCCCGAGGGTAGATGAGATACGCCCCGTCGCTGAGAGACGACAGCCGCAGGTAGTTGCTCTTCTCAAACTCCTCGGCAAGAAATGGCTGCTCCAGTTTCAGAGCAAACACCATCGCATCGCCGTCTTTGTCGCGATACGTCTCCACCTTGAGGTTAAACGGCAGCGGAGCCTGCGGCTTTTCGTCCTGCCCGAGCACCTCGCAAACACCTGTGTGCGAAACGGCCAGAGCAAAAAGCAAGAGGTGTTGGACGGCTCGCATGACGCTTCCCCTTTGAGACGGAATTAACTGGCCGGATTGCCTGCGCATCACGGAGTCGAAAACAGTGGCGTCGAAAACTCTGGCGCTCACGAGCCCGCGGCGAAAGTTTGCTCACGGCGCAACTCAGAATTCCCAGAAAATGAGAAGTTCCTGTGAGATGACGCGAGACAAGACTCATCGTCCACAGAGCGGCTGCGCATCGACCACATGATCGTCGAAGCTCATTTCCGGCGGTACCCGAGCGATCCGGCGAGAGTTTCAGCAGATGAACGAGTCATAGAGCAAATAGACGCCTCGCAGCTTTTTGATCGTAGACACTCAATCACTCAGCTGGCGGCAAAGGCCGATGATGGCCCAGTTCCGGATCAAACTCGTTTTCAGCTGGAGCGTTTTCGCCTGTTTGCCGGCTGAGCCGCCGGCAAGTCCCCGCTTTCTGTCGGATTGCCTCCGGCGGGGCGGCTTCCGGTTTGTTCGAGTCGGCTGAGGAGGCCCGTCACGAAACTCTCGGAGTAGCCGGCAAGGAAGCACCACACGAAGAGCTTGCCGAGGTCCTCGGTTGTCGCAGGTCGCATGCGGAAAAAGTCCGCCCAGGTCACGCCTTTACCGGACTCGTTTCGCAGGCCATTCGCGGGCTCGTCGATTGAATCGAGAGTCGCTTCCTGGTTTGACACCAGTTCTGTCTCTTCCGGCGTGTCCTCTTTGGCGGGCGACGCGGGTTCTGTTTCACCCGTCGCTTCCTTGTCGGTCGCGAGTGGGGCCGGTGATTCCGTCTCAGGATTCGCATCCGTTTCCGGCTTTATCTCTGTTTCCGGCTTCGTCTCTGCGCCGGTCACTGGAGCGGTTTCTGTTTCAACTACTTCTCCCGGCGTTTCTTCACCGCCGGGCGATTCATCATCGTCGTCGTCGTCTTTGTCTTCATCTTTTAGACGCTCTTCCGCCGGCGGTTGCTCAAGCAGAACGAACACAGGAAACACATTGCTGGACAGTAACCCGCCGCTGGAATCTCCCGCGACAAGGTTCGACATGAACATCCCGTACGTGACCGCAGCCATGACGCACCCGTACAGAACCGGCATCGCAATCGCGATTTTGTCGCCGGCGAGGAATTTCAGTTCCTCGTCCGACTTCTTCGAGATGTTTCGCTGCAAAGCGATGCTCGCCCCGAGCCCGCCCAGCAGAAACGCGTGCCAGAAGAATCCGAAGTCGCGCGACATCATGACAAATAGAAGCGCGGTTCCGCCGGCGATGATGCCGACCTGGATGAGGCAGATGCGTCGGAGGATTGTATTGCGAGGGCTTGTCTGTTCGTCGTCGTTCATCG
>ERZ891418.164-NODE-164-length-24387-cov-7.513768_pt1 | contig 24387 bp, 18 predicted proteins | sample MGYA00521236_ERZ891418 | MGnify/ENA primary metagenome ERZ891418 (study PRJEB32303, sample SAMEA104408696) | aquatic metagenome | biome: Brackish water; feature: Chemocline; material: water | place: Baltic Sea | collected 2014-10-18T10:34:00 | depth 100 m ... | reverse complement strand
CAACAACTTTTACGCGATGAGTGTCTGCTCGCAGACTCGCATTTCAATGATGACCGGTCAGAACGCTGCGCGGCATCACGCGACGAACTGGATCAACCCCGACGCGAATAACCGAGGCCCGTTTGGCCCTCCCGATTGGAACTGGGAGGGGCTGAAGAAAAACGACGTGACCCTGGCTCGCGTGCTGGGCGAGGCCGGTTATCAAACGATCCACGTGGGAAAGGGCCATTTTGGCGCTCGCGCGTTCGAGGGCGCAGAGCCGAAAAACCTCGGCTTCAAAGTCAACGTCGGTGGATCGACTTTCGGTGCGCCGGGCAGCTACTACGGCGAGCAGAATTACGGGCTCGGAACAAAGCGAGCGAAGAGTGCCGTTCCACATTTGAAAAAGTATCACGGCACCGAGACGTTCCTGACGGAGGCTCTCACGATCGAAGCGAAGACTCACGTCGCAGCCGCCGTCAAATCCGACACGCCGTTTTACCTCTACATGTCTCATTACGCCGTCCATGCTCCGTTCAATTCCGATCCTCGATTTGCTGCCAACTACAAGGATTCCGGGAAATCCGCGAACGCTCAGGCCTTTGCCACTCTGATCGAGGGAATGGACAAGTCGCTGGGAGACATCCTCGACCAGCTGGATGAGCTCGGCGTTGCCGACAACACGCTCGTCATGTTTCTGGGCGACAACGGTTCGGACGCTCCGCTTGGGCATGAGCATGAAGTCGCGTGTGCGGCTCCGCTGCGAGGCAAAAAGGGAGCTCACTACGAAGGCGGCATGCGGGTTCCGTTCATTGCCGCCTGGGCGAAGAGTGACAACGCGAATCCGCATCAGCAGCGACTGCCGGTTGCCGCAGGGACGATTCAAAGTCAGCTCGGAGCCGTACCCGACATCGCACCGACCCTCCTGGAGCTGCTGAGTCTGAACTTTCCTGACGACCACAAAGTTGACGGCTTAAGCCTCGCCAGCCTGTTCACCGGCAAACCGGATACGTCACGCGGCGAGAAGTTTCTGATGCACTACCCGCACTCTCCGCACCGCAGCGACTATTTCACAACGTACCGCGATGGCGACTGGAAAGTTATTTATCACTACTTCCCGTCGAAGGCATCCGAGGGATCGCACTACCAGCTCTACAACCTGAAAGACGACCCGTTCGAGCAGAACAATCTGGCCACTAAAGATATCGGCCAGCTGCAGCGGATGACGTTCGGGCTTGTCACGAGCCTCCGGGAGCACAACGCACTTTATCCGGTCGACAAGACGGACGGCAAATCGCCTTTGAAGCCGAAGTTGCCGTAAACGCGACACGGCAGCGTTAATCTCTCGGGGGCCTCCCTGCCGGTGCATCGTCAATACAGATAGATGAACGGCTTTGTATTCATCAGCACGTGAGCCAGGTCCGCCCAGAGCCGCTCGTCCTTCAGCATCGATTCTTTCGAGATGCCGTACTCGCCGGCCTGCTGTTCGAGAAACGACTTCGCAAATTCAATCTGCTGATCGGTCGGCGGCGTCGAGATCGCCGCGTGGTACATCGAGGTGATGCGGTCTTCGACGGAAGCGGCCTGGTCATTGATCAGTGACCTTCCCCAGACCTTCGACTGCTCAACGACAAACGGGTCGTTCATCAGGATCAGCGTCTGTGACGGCACGTTCGAGACGTTCCGATCCCCGACCGGGTTGAACGGAATCGGCATGTCAAAAGCGAGCATCATCGGCGAGAGGAAATTCCGCCGCACAGAAATATAAACACTCCTTCGCCCTGCCCCGTCCAGCGGCCCGCTGCCCGGCCGGCCGCGACCGTTCATGAAACTGGTGAGGAAGACGGGAACGCTCGGCCCGAATTGCGTTCGGTCGAGCCGTCCGGAAACGGCGAGGATGGAATCACGAATCACCTCACCCTGCAGTCTGCGAATTCGCTGGCGATGCAGAAGAAGATTTTCCGGGTCGGCGTCGTCGGCTGCCGTGTCCGGCGACGAGTTCATCTGATACGTGCTGCTGAGCAGGACATATTTGAGAAGCTTCTTGATCGACCAGCCTTCCTGCACGAACCGCGTTGCAAGATGGTCGAGCAGCTCGGGATGAGTCGGTCGCTGCCCGAGCACTCCAAAATTGTCGGTCGACCCGACGATGCCGCGTCCGAACAGGTGATGCCAGACCCGGTTCGTGATGACACGCGTGGTGAGTGGATTCTTCGCCGAAGCAATCCGATCTGCGAGTTCCAGCCGTCCACTTCCGTTTGTGATCGCTGGCTGAGATTCATCGATTGCCGTCAGCAACTGCCGGGGAGCCATTTCGCCCCGCGTCTTATGGCTGCCTCGAATGAAGACGTGCTCGTTTTCGGGCGTGCCTTCGGTCAGAGCGAGAACGGGGTCCGGCGCCGGTACGGCCTCTGCCAGTTGTTTGACCAGGTCCCGCAGTGCGAGCAGCTTCGCCTCGTCGGTGGCTGTCGGCTGAAGGAGGGCGTTTGATGTCAGCCAGCTTGCAAGGGCTGTTCGACCAGTTTCACTTTGCCAGGCCGTTCCGTAGCTCGCTGCGAGTTTCTCGCGCGAATCCAGCGAATCTGCTTTGAGGAGAGTTGCGGCGAGAGGATGCGCCAGGACAGGCGGCGCTCCGGTGCTCGACAGACGCACTTCGTCAACCTCGGCCCATCCATCTCCGTGGTCGATCATTTCGACATAAGCCGTGTGGCCGACGTAGCGACCGACGTCTCCGCCCAGCTGGTACCACTGAAACGTTGAGCCCTCTTTCACGTCAGCCTGAAAACCGCCGAACAGCAGACCGTTGAATTCATACATGTAATAACCGTCGACGATCAGCCGCACTTTGACGTCCTCGCCGCGCATCCTCAGAAAGACCGCACGATGATCGAGCGTAAATGTCGGCGACCGAAGCACGCCTTGCAGCTTGCGTGAAGAACCGTTGCTGCGTACCAGGCCCGGCTCGGCCAGAGCGGCCACGCCTGCCTGCCAGTCCCAGCTGGTGTCCGTCGTCGGAGCCGCATCGAAGGCGTCACCATCGGTGAACCAGCCGGCCATGCCGTCGTCGAAATCGCCCAGCACGGGATGAGCCTCGCTGAGCTTCGCGGCACGCTCCTGCTCGCCTTTGACTCGTTCCCGCTGCGCGGCGATGACTTTCTCGTCGACCGCACTCGGGGCCAGGTGAGTCCACAGATACATTGGATGAGATGGTTGCTTCGCCGCTTCGCTCGTCAGCGCGGCCACCCAGCGATCCAGTTTCTTCGCGTCGAGGCCCGTCTCCTTTGCAACGGCTTCAGCGGAGCGTGTGGTCTTGTTCGGGCCGTCCTGAAAGACGAAGTGGTCGACTCCGATGTTGCCCCAGCCACCTTTCTGCTGATCGACGATCTCTAGTTGAGCGGTCTTGCCGAGAAATTCCTCGACATCGAATTCCGCAGGCCGCATCTGGTTCGAGCTGAATCCCGTCTGAGTCCGCACGACCTTGCCGTCGACCTTGAGGTTCACACACGTGCGATCCTTGTGAGCTCCGCCGCCGACCAGGAACGTGATGTGCCGGTGACGGATTGGGAACTCACGACTCGTCATTCGACCGAGGTGATCGTCGCCACCTTTCACGTCGGTGTTTCCGCCGCGGGTGTTGTGCGAATTCACCCATCGATTGCCCGTTGCCTGGATGTCTCCCTGGTAACCGGGCGTCGTCTCCTTTCGCTGAGGGCTTGTTCCGAAAGCCGTTCCCTCGACAGTCCAACCCTCGTAGGAGTCCTTTTCAAAGTCCTCAAACAAAATCGCAGCCTGCTCAGCGGTGGCGGCTTCGCCCTTTTTCGGCTGACCGTAGATGACCTCTCGCGCTGCGAGGAGGTACTTCGCGAACTCGTCAGCACTCAGGTTCTGTTGAATCGACTTCGCGAGGATTGCCTCGGCTTCGGCCCGCAGCTTTGCAATTTCTGCAGTCGATTCAGCAATTTTCCTCTGGCGATCGAGCAGAGCGATTTCCTTTCGCGAGCTCTGCAGAAAACCGGCCAGCGCGTAATAGTCCTTCGTGGAGATTGCATCGAACTTGTGATCGTGGCAGCGGGCACACGCGACCGTCAGACCGAGAAACGATTTGGTCATCACGTCGATCTGGTTGTCGATCCGCCCGGCCTCGTCACCGCGAACGTCGACTGGCGCGTGAGTCGCCTCGCCGAGCCACCAGAAGCCGGTGCCGATCACCGACTCGTTGAAGCCTTCCGACGGATTTCGACGCGGTTTCGAAATCAGGTCACCGGCCACCTGTTCCCGGATGAACTGGTCGTAGGGCACGTCGGCATTCAAGGCGCGGATCAGGTAGTCGCGATATTTCCAGGCGTGGTGAATCGGGTAGTCAAATTCGTGCCCGTGCGACTCGGCATAGCGGACCAGGTCCATCCAGTGCCGCGCCCAGCGTTCGCCGAAGTGCGGTGAGTCCAGCAGGCCGTCCACGACTTTTTCAAACGCGTTTTCGGAGCGGTCATTGACGAACGCCTCCACTTCCTCGGGGCTCGGCGGAAGGCCGATGATGTCAAAGTAAGCTCGCCGAATGAGCGTTCTTCGGTCTGCCGGCTGGGCAGGTTTGATTCCTGCTTCTTCGAGCTTTGCGAGCACGAACTTGTCCAGCGGCTGAGTTGCCCAGAACGGATTCTTCGGTTCCGGCAGCTTTGGATTTTGAATCGGCTGCCAGCACCAGTGCTCAGCTTTGCGTTTGGCCAGGTCGAAGTTCTTCGCCTCACCGACCTGAGGAATCGCCTCCTTGGGCCAGGGAGCCCCGCGTTTCACCCACTCAGTCAGCGTCGCAATCTTCGCGGCAGGCAGTTTCGTTTCGGGTGGCATCTGCAGATCGACATCGGAATACGAAATCGCAGTCACCAGACGGCTTTCGGCAGGCTTTCCGGGGACGATCGCCGTTCCCGTGTCACCTCCCTTGAGATGGCCGCCGCGGTAGTCGAGTCGAAGTCCGCCTTCGAGCTCGTCGCTTTTCGAGCTGTGACACTCGTAACAGTGCTCAACCAGTAGCGGCCGGACCTTCTTCTCGAAGAACTCGAGATCGGCCGCGGAGAATGGCGTCTCGTCGTCAGCGCCGAAAACAGGAATCGAAACGGCGAGAAGGACTAAGGCGAGGGCAGCACGATGCATCGTCAGGCTCCGGACGCAGAACAGGCAGGAGCCGGTATCGTCTCAGCCAGAGTCGACAAACTCAATCGGAGCGGACTCGTCGGGCCGTCTCGCTTCTCCATCACACCTCGCGCCCAAACTCCAGTTTGGGACCGCACCGCCGCGTTACGCGCTTGCGGCTCACCGGGAGCTTCACCCTCCCGACAGGGCCGAGTGGTTCCCGTCGATTTCCAGTTTGACTCGGTAAAACCCGCTCCCGGCCGTGATGTAGAGCGTTTTGCTGTCTTTGCCGATTCCAAAACAGCAATTCGTCGGGAGCTTTGGCGTTTCGATGTACGCCTTCTCTTTGCCTTCCGGCGTGAACACGACGATGCCGAATCGGCTGGCCGAACGCACGGCCGCGTAGATGTGACCTTTGACGTCGATGGTCATCCCGTCGACGCCGGTCTCTTTGCCGAAATCGTGCAGCACTTTCTTCCTGCCGAGTGACCCGTCTTTTTTGACTGGAAACGCGTTGAGCGTCATTCGGCCGGGCTTTGATGGTTCCTTGTCGATGTCCGCCGTCGCGGATCCGTTGTCTGTTTCCGCGACGTAAAGCGTCTTTCCGTCGGGCGAGAGATTGACCCCGTTCGGTTTGTCGATGTCCGTCGTGGCGACTCGAATTGAGCCATCCGGGTCGAGGCGGTAAACGTCGAACGAGTCCAGTTCCATTTTCTCCGGACCGACGTATTTCGGATCGCTGAAGTAGATCCGGCCTTTGGCATCGATCACGAGATCGTTGGGCGAGTTGAATCGTTTCCCCTCAAACCTTTCGACGATCGGTTTCACTTTGCCGTCGGGAAGGATCTCGACGAGAGCCCTCGCCCCGCCGAGCGGCGATGCACAGCACGCAAACAGTCGCCCTTCTGCGTTGAACATGAGACCGTTGCCCATGCGACTGTCGGGGCAGTGGACCGAGACTTTTCCGCTGGTCGGATCGAACTTCATGATCCGCGCCGGACCGGAATCAAACGGCTGTGCGAAATCCGAGAAGTACATCATCCCGTCCGGACCGGCGGCCGCGCCTTCGGTGAAGCCGCCCTCTTCCCACAGCGTCTCCAGAACAGCGACGACCGGAACGATGTCCGCCTCGCCTCGCACCTGAAGGTCGTCCGCCATCGCGAGGTTCCCTGCTGCGAAAAAAATAAGACTGGCCAGAAGTTGCTGCTTCATCAGATTTCTCCTCAAGTTTCCGGGAGCGGCTTTCGCAGACTGATCTTGCCCGCTGTCGAGACTTGCGGGAACCTGCCGATTCCCGCGGGAAACCGGCAAAAAATCGACTCCGGAGCTTCCATGTTCGGCCTCGGATTGTCAAACCCCACGACCGCGGCAGCCACCGTGACTCACACGGGTTGCCGCGGCGAGCAATACCGATTGGAGAATCTGCGACGATTTCTTCAGTTATGCGGCCTCGAATGACGAAACAGAAAGTGGACGACGCTGTGCCTCGTTCGACCAGATCCCATGCCCATTCGGGCGATTCGACCCGTTTCACGTCCTAATAACCGCCCGGTCTGTCATGACGACTCACTCTGACGGCACTCTGTTTTTTCAGATCACCCGCGGCCGGACAAAGCATCCGACCCGTCCGATCATCCGCAACCGGTTTCTCATCGGGTCGGGCGAGTGGTGCGACCTGAGACTGGGTGGAGCGATGCCCGTTCTGCACAGCGTCCTGCGAGTTGACGGCACGTCCGTCTGGCTGGAGGCCGTCGTCGACACGCCGCCGCTCCACGTGAATGGACGGGCGACCGGTTCGTGCGAGCTGAAGGACGGCGACGAAATTTCGATCGGAGCTTTCAGTCTGAAGCTCTGCGACGCGCGGGACGTCCGGCACGAAACACTCATGAAGCCAATCGATATTGAAGAGCTGCTCGGCCTGGACCGCGACGACGAAGAGGACGTCTCGGAACTTTCCGCGGCGGAACTTCTGCAGCGGATCGAGCGTGACGAACAGCTCGTCGAAGAATTTGAGAAACGGCGCGATCTCGGTTCGGCCGCGCTCCTGGAGCGGCTCGAACAGGAACTCGAATCCGAGTCTGTTCAGGTCGAACCGGAAGCTCAGACGCTGCAGGTTCTGCGCGAACTGCAACTGGCGGTGAGCGAGCTCAACGAACTCGCCAGTGAGCTCAAGCATCGTTCCAGTGAGATGACGGGCGAGGAATTCTCGCAGGCAACGTCGTCGCTGCTCGACTTCCAGCAGGGCGTCGTCGGCCGACTCGACAGCGTGCTGACACGAATTGATGGCTTGGACAAGGCCGAAATCGACCAGCGTGACGCTGCCTGACATTGGGGATAGAATTCGCGTCGGAGAGCCGAAACAGGGCTCTTTCTGCACGAGTCCTCATCGCTGGCCCCGCAATGCCCACTGAGCTTCCCGCCGAACCAATCCTCGCGGTCGCGTTCGATCTCGACGGCCTCATCGTCAACACTGAGCACGTCTTTCACCTGGCGATGGCCGAGCTTGTCGAAGCACGCGGGATGGCGATCCCAAACGGTCTGCCGAGAGCGATGATGGGCAAACGACCGCAGGACAGCTACGGCATCATGAAACAGATGCTGGGCGTCGAGGACTCGCCCGAAGCTCTGCACGACGAAACGCACGATCGTTTTTTTCGTTTGTTGGAGATCCATCTGGATCTGATGCCCGGCGTCTTTGAGCTGCTCGATCAACTGGAACGGTTCGGCCTGCCGAAAGCGGTCGCGACTTCCTCGCCGCGGAAATATCTGTCGGGGATTCTGGAGAGGTTCGATTTGACGGACCGGTTTGCGTTTTCACTGACGGCCGAAGACGTCGTCAACGGGAAGCCTCATCCGGAGATTTACCTCGCCGCCGCCGACCGGCACGGCATCGCACCTCAGCAGATGCTCGTGTTTGAGGACAGCGAAAACGGCACACGCGCCGGTTCGTCCGCGGGGGCCTTCGTCGTCTCCGTCCCGCACGATCACAGCCGCGACCACGAGTTCTCGCCAACGGGACTCGTCGCCGACACGTTAAGCGACCCGAGGATCGCGTCGATCCTCAACGCACACCGTGAGACGCCGTGAGAAAACCGTAAACGCCGTGAGAAAATCGACGGACTGAATCAGACTCCACCGATCGCCGGAACGGAATCCGACTTGCCGGCCTCCGCGATGATCAGCTCGCACGGCAGCGAAACTTCGATGGTGCCGGGCAGGAGCTCAGCTCGCAGGATCGACACATCGCCCGGCGCCTCAATTCCCAGCCGGACGGTTTTACCTCGCACATCGATCACTTTGATCGTCACGTCGTCGCCAATGTGGATGACTTCAGACTTCTTTCGGGTCAGAACAAGCATTCCCTTACCTCCCTGGATTGCGGTTCGATTCGGCCCGGAATTCTCCCGCGGATACGCAAAGTTTGAATGAGGATTGAGAGAAATCTGCAGGCGGCAGAAGTTTCTGGAAGAAAGACGAGCAGTGCTGGACACGCACAGAGCCGAATCGCCCTGCACGTCGGCCATCCGACAGCAGATTTGGTCAGTTGTTTCTCGATCGACTATTTCTCAGGCGAGTCGAACCAGGTGTCGGGAGGTGCCTGTGAGCCGGGTCGCGGTGGGCTTTTCTTCCGGGGTTCGACGCGTTTCTTCGCCTCGCGCAGCGGTACCAGCATATCTGAAATGGATTGCCAGCGGTCCTGCGGGTCAAGAGCGAGGCCCTTCATGATCGTCGCGGCAACCTGCTCGTCGATTCCCTCGACGAGATTGCGAATATCTTTTGGCGGCTTATTGATGTGCTGCATGACCGCCTCGAGTGTCTCACCCGATTCCCACGGCATCATCTTGGTGTACATTTCGAAACAGGTCACAGCGAAGGAAAAAATGTCGATTCTCTGATCCGTTCGTTGCCGCTTGATCAGCTCCGGAGCCATGTAGTTGGCCGTGCCCGTGCGATTTCCTGGAGCCTGAAACGCGGGCGTGTTCGGCACAACGAGCCCGAAGTCGATCAGCTTCACGACGCCCTTCGGATCGACCAGCACGTTGCGAGGGCACAGGTCGCGATGAATGAATCCTTCCTTGTGGAGATACTCAATCCCCTGAGCCAGTTGCACCATGAAACTCAGGCGGTGCTTCTGCATCATCTCGTTCTGCATGTCGACGAGGAAACTCAGGCCGAACCCCTCGACAAAGTCCATGACAAGAAACGGTTCGTCGTTCGTCGTGATGCCATGCTCAAGAGTGTTGACCAGGTTCGGGTGGTCGAGCAGAACAGCGATTTCCCCTTCGGCCGGTTTGTTCGACTGAGGAGAAAACCTCGCCTCAAACCGCTGCGTCTTGGCTTTGTCGAGGACCTTCAGAGCGACCTCGCGCCCGGACACGGTGTCCCGGGCCCGCCAGACTTTCGACATGCTCCCCTGCCCGGTCCGCACGATAAGATCAAACCGCCTGGCGATGTCGACTTTCGCGACCTTCGTCTTCTTCTGAAACAGTTTCTTCAGAAATTCCATAGTCCCCTCGATGTTCCACGACGAACCTTCCTGGCCCGCCTCTTCGTGCCAGCATTATGGCCTGCCCGAGGGACAAGGGGGAACTGTGAAACCCTGGTATCTTCCGTTTGAGTTTTCGTGTCGCGACACAGGGACAGAAGCGACAGCTGAGCCGACCCGCGTTGCGATTCGGCAAGAGAGTCCGAATTGAGTTGCCCGACTGGCCTGTACCCTGGCTCTGGCTTCCTGTTCTCTATCGAATCCACCGATCCAGACTGTATTGTGACCACGGTTCTTGTCGAAATTCACAATCTGAAGAGTGAACTCAGATTGCAGGAAAGATCCGTGAACGACTCACCTCGAATTATCCCGATTTCGCAGTATCGCAACATGCTTAAAGCGCGACAGAAGCTCGGAAAATATCGCATCGAACGCCGTCTGGGCTCGGGCGGTTTCGCCAATGTTTACGCGGCGATGGACACAATCGAGGGCATTCGCGTCGCGCTGAAGATTCCTCACGCGGCGATCGTCGACAAAGAAGTCCTCAAGGATTTCAAAAATGAAGTCCGCCTCGCGGCACGACTCGAACACCCGAATGTCCTGTCACTTCGCTTTGCCGCGTTCTACGAAGGCGAGTTCATCATCGTGTTTCCGATGGGCGAAGAAACACTTTCGGATCGACTGCAGAGAAGGATGGCTCTCACAACGGTCCTGGACCTCAACCAGCAGATGCTGGAGGCTGTCGCGTACGCTCACCGTTCAAAGATCATTCACTGTGACATCAAGCCGGAGAATTTTATTCTGTTTCCGGATAATCAGATCAAGTTGACTGACTTCGGGATCGCACGTGTCGCTCTTCGCACGATCAAGGGCGGCGGCACCGGGACGATGGGCTACATGGCTCCTGAACAGGCGATGGGAAAACCGTCGTTCCGGTCGGATGTCTTTTCGCTGGGCCTGATTCTCCACCGCATGCTGAGCGGCCAGTGGGGCGAGTGGCCCTTCGAATGGCCGATGCCAGGTCACGCTCGGCTGCGTTCGCGGGTGCATCCCGATATGATTGAAGTCGTCCGTCGCTCTCTGGAGCTGAATCCGAGAAAGCGATTTCGCGACGCCGACCAGATGCTGGAGAGTTTTCGCAAGGCGAAGAAAAGAACGCTCCTTCGCGAGTCGGCTCGAAAGAAGAAAACCACATCCCGCCGTAAGACCACGGCCCGCCGCAAGGTGGCATAGCGACCAGATATGTCCCAGAGTTTGCCTCCCGCCGAAGTGCTGATCGCACACGACTCGGACCAGGTTGAGCTGTTTCAGTTGTGCGGTCTGGAAATCGCGGCTTACTCGCGAGTCTCGCCGAATAAAGACACTCCCAACGAAGATGCCGCGGCGATCATTCCGGTATCTGGCGACGCTGCTGTGTTTGTCGTGGCTGACGGGTGCGGTGGAATGCGCGGCGGCAATCAGGCGTCGGCGCTGGCCATCGAAACGCTGGTTCAGACAACTCGTGAGAACGGCGGCGACGGGTACCGCCTGCGGTCGACGATCCTTGACGGAATCGAACACGCCAACAAACACATCGTCGACCTCAGTATTGGAGCGGCGACGACCATCGCCGCGGTCGAGTTTTTTGGCGGCAGCATTCGGCCGTACCACGTTGGCGATTCGATGATCCTGGTCGTCGGTCGGAACGGGAAAATCAAGTTGCAGACGGTTTCCCACTCTCCCGTCGGATTCGCCGTCGAGTCGGGTCTTCTTGATGAGGAAGAGGCACTGCACCACGACGAAAGGCACGTCGTCTCGAATGTGCTTGGCGACGTCTCGATGCGGATCGAACTGGGCCCATCCATCAAACTCGCAAGGTTCGACACCGTTCTCATTGCCTCGGACGGCCTGTTCGACAATCTCTTTCCCGACGAAATCGCGGACGGCATTCGAAAAGGAAACCTTCTGGATAGTTTCGCCACAATCATTCAGATCGCTCGATCGAGAATGCAGGAGCCGGTCCCGGGTAAACCACACAAGGCCGATGACCTGACTGTCATCGCTTTTCGACTGAGCAACGGGGCAGGTACCGGTGCAGACGCAGGTTTCGACACAGAGTCCGCCGAGGACCCGGCACCTCAGCCGTCGACGACGGACTGACGGTGGCGAAAAGGACTAAAAGGACTTCTGCAGGCAACTCAGCCGGCGACGTCAATGACCGCTTTGATCACGCCCGTTTCAGGACGAGTGAACGACTCAAAAACGTCTGGCACTTCGTCAAAGGACGTTCGATGCGTCACCCACGGATCAGTGTTGATCGTGCCGTCTTCGATCAGACTGATGATCCTCGGGAAGTCCGTCGGCAGGGCATTCCGCGACCCCTTAATTGTCGCCTCTTTCTTGTGCATCGGCGGGTGCGGGATCGAGATCTCCTGCGTCGTGATGCCGACGTAAACCAGTGAGCCGGTCGACGCGAGATAGTTCAGGGCGTTGGCCATCGAGTGGTTGTTGCCTGTCGCGTCGGTCACGACTGAGAATAGATCGCCGCCGGTGATCTTGTTGATCTGGTCAACTTCGCTGCCGTCGCCTTTGAACAGGACGGTGTTTTCGATGCCGTACGTGTTTCGAACAAAGTCGAGCCGCGACTCGACCATGTCCATCACCGTGAGCGACGCACCGGTCAGACGAGCAAACTCGAGCGTTGCCAGGCCGATCGGCCCGGCTCCGATGATGAGAGCGTGATCGCCCTCGCCGGGTGCGCCGCGATCGTTCGCGTGGCAGCCGATGGCCAGCGTCTCGACCAGAGCCAGTTGCTCGAAGTTGAGTTTCGTCGAAACGTGCAGCTTGTCGGCGCGAATGAGAAACTTCTCACACAGCCCACCGTCGACCATTACGCCGATGACGTTGAGTTTCGCACAGCAGTTTGTGTTGCCCTTGCGGCACGGATAACACTCGCCGCAGTTCATGTACGGCTCGACGCTGCACTTGTCGCCGACTTTGACGTTCTCAACGCCGTCGCCAATGTCGAGCACCTCGACGCCGAGTTCGTGACCAGGGATTCGCGGGTACTTGAAGAACGGCATCTTGCCGAGATACCCGCTGAGGTCGGTGCCGCAGACGCCCATCCGATGCGTCGCTACAAGAGCCTGCCCTGGCCCAGGCTTGCCCGGATCGTCGATCTCAATGCGATTGATCGTTTTCGGTTCAGAAAACTCGATGGCTCTCATTTGGTTCTTTCGGTGTCGTTTCGATCGAGTTACGTCAGTCGCGTTTGCCACTTTCGCGGATCGCGGGCATTGTGAAGCACGGCCTGAATCATGACTGTGCTGTCGGAGTCGCTGTAGAAAACCGAATAAGGAAATTTCTGAAGCAGTGCTCGTCGCGAGTCTTTCAGCTCGACAGCGTACATTTCAGGCATGCGACAAATACCGAGCAGACACGCCTGGACCTGCTCAACGAACTCCTCACCCAGTCCTTCGCGGCAGGCTTCATATCAGGAAAAAGCTTCGCGAATATCCGCCTCTGCTTCCGGCGTGAGGACAAGTTCAGCGGTCACGTTTGAGAATCCGTTCCTTCACCGCCTCCCAGTTTGAGCAAACTGGCGGATTCCTCTCCCATTTTTCCATTCGACGAAGAAGCTCTTTTTTATGCCAGTCGGGAACCTCGACATCATCGGCGTTGGATGCCAGATCGTCCCAAAGGTCTTCGACAAGCTGCAGCTTTTCGGGTGGTGTAAGGTCAAACACAGAGCGTGGTGTGTCAGCCATTTTGAGTCTCCGAATGCGCCGCGCGAACCTTAAGTGTACCCAGCCAGGCTACGACTTCGCCAAGTCCCGCAACACCGTGTGCAGGATGCCGCCGTTGCGGTAGTAGCGGACCTCGACCGGTGTGTCGATGCGGCAGGTCGTGACAAAAGTCACGATCGATCCGTCCGATTTGCGGGCGATGACTTCGACGGCCTGCTGTTGTTTCAGGTCGTCGCTCAAGGCGATTTCAAATTCCTCGGTGCCGTCCAGGCCGAGCGACTCGCGGCTTTCGCCTTCGCGGAACTGCAGCGGGAGCACTCCCATGCCGACCAGATTTGAGCGGTGAATTCGTTCGAACGACGTGGCGATGACGGCTCGAATGCCGAGCAGGTACGTGCCCTTCGCCGCCCAGTCCCGGGACGAACCGGTGCCGTATTCCGCTCCGGCGAGTGCGATCAGTGCGGTCCCGGCCTTGCGGTAGTTCTGCGCGGCTTCGTAAATCGACGTCTGCTTTCCGGTTGTGAAGTCGGTTGTGATGCCGCCTTCCGTGCCGGGAGCCAGCAGGTTTCGCAGGCGGATGTTGCCGAACGTGCCGCGAGTCATCACGCGGTCGTTGCCTCGGCGGCTGCCGTAGCTGTTAAAGTCGGCGATCTCGACGCCGTTTTCCTGAAGGTACGCTCCGGCGGGGGAGTCCGCCTTGATCGCTCCGGCCGGGCTGATGTGGTCGGTCGTGGTCGAGTCACCGACCGAGACCAGGCACCGCGCGCCCTCGATCGAGGAAATCGGAGCAGGCTCGTCCGGCATGTCGACGAAGAAGGGCGGCTCCTGCACGTAGGTGCTGGACTCGTTCCATTCGTAGATGTCGCCCTCGCTGCTGGAAATCGCCTGCCACTCGGGCGGACCATCGGCGGCTTTCGAGTACTGCTCGATAAACTGATCCGGGCTCATCGAATTCGCGACGGTCGTCGCGATCTCTTCCTGGCTCGGCCAGATGTCACTCATCATGACGTCGTTGCCGTCCGCGTCCTGTCCCAGTGGCTCAGTCGTGAGGTCGATGTCTGTTGTCCCGGCGATGGCGTAGGCCACAACCAGAGGCGGGCTTGCCAGGTAGTTCGCTTTGACGAGCGGATTGACTCGGCCTTCGAAGTTGCGGTTGCCCGAGAGCACCGACGAGACGACCAGGTCGCCGGCGTTGACGGCTTTTGCCACCGCGTCTGGCAGCGGTCCGCTGTTGCCGATGCACGTCGTGCAGCCGTACCCGACGGTGTGAAAACCAAGAGCTTCCAGGTCATCGGACAGGCCCGACTTGTTCAGGTACTCCGTGACGACTCGGCTTCCAGGCGCGAGGCTGGTTTTGACCCACGGTTTCTGCTTGAGTCCTCTCGCCACGGCGTTTCGAGCCACCAGGCCGGCACCGATCATGACTGACGGGTTGCTGGTGTTCGTGCAGCTGGTGATCGCGGCGATGACGACTGCCCCGTCGTTGATTTCGGTCGGCTCGTCGGTTTCGACTTTCTGATTTGCAACGGGTGTTTTGCGACCAAAGGTCTCGCTGAGCGACTTCTTCCAGGTCGACTTCATCTCGCTGAGCAGGATGCGGTCCTGCGGTCGCTTCGGCCCGGCCATCGAAGCGACGACCGTATCCATGTCGAGCTCCATGCCGCTGCTGAAATTCGGCTCGGGCGAATCTTCGGTTCGGAACAGGCCCTGCTCTTTGGTGTACCTCTCAACAAGGTCAACGAGGTCTGCGGGGCGGCCGGTCTTCCGAAGATAATTCAGCGTCTCGCCATCGACCGGGAAGAACCCCATCGTCGCGCCATATTCCGGAGCCATGTTGGCGAGTGTCGCGCGGTCGGCGAGGCTCATCGCGGCCAGGCCGGGTCCGTAGAACTCAACGAATTTTCCGACACAACCGTGAGCACGCAGCATCTGCGTCACGGTGAGGACCAGGTCGGTTGCGGTCGCTCCCTCGGGAAGCCTCCCACTCAGTTTGAAACCGACGACTTCCGGCGTGAGCATGTAAATCGGCTGGCCGAGCATGACCGCTTCGGCCTCAATTCCGCCGACGCCCCAGCCGACAACGCCGAGGCCGTTGATCATTGTCGTGTGACTGTCTGTGCCGACCAGGCTGTCCGGATATGCGACGCCGTCAGTCGTCATGACCACAGTCGCCAGGTACTCCAGGTTGACCTGATGCACGATACCGGTCGCCGGCGGGACAACCCGGAAATTGTCAAAGGCCTGCTGACCCCAGCGGAGGAATTGATACCGCTCCTGGTTCCGCTCAAACTCTTTATCGACGTTGAACTGCAGCGCGAGGTTTGACGCGAACTGATCAACCTGCACGGAGTGATCGATGACCAGATCGCACGGCACGAGCGGATTGATCTTCTTCGGGTCTCCCCCCATCCGCACCATCGCCGATCGCAGCGCGGCGAGGTCTACCACAGCGGGAACCCCGGTAAAGTCCTGCAGCACAACCCGGCCCGGTTTGAAGGGCAGTTCCGTGTTGGCAATTTTCTTTGCATTCCACTTCGCAAGCCCGGCAACGTCGGCCTCGGTCACGACGAATCCGTCGATGTTCCGCAGGCAGGCCTCCAGCAGAACCCGGATCGAAAACGGCAGCCGGTCGATCTCGCCCAGTCCCTCGACCGCAAGCTGAGGCAGGCTGAAGTAATCGACGTTGCCTCCAGAAGTGGAGAGCGTCTTGCGGGCACCGAAGTGGTTTGATGAAGACATTTTGCGCGATCTTTAGTGAAGGGCACGCGAGCGCGTGTTGATTTGTGGACCGGGCTGAGACGATATCTTCGCGGCATGGATCCTTCAACGCGCACGACGCCCAGTCCGAGCTTTGTCGCACCTTCCCGCACGATGATTGACACTCCTGTGCCCAGCGGCGAGCATCCTCGGGAAGGTCAGATTCACGCGAAACCAGCTCATGTCTCAGTCAGACAATCTTCCCGAACCGATGCCGAAACACGTGGCCATCATAATGGATGGCAATGGTCGGTGGGCAAAACGACGCGGGCTGCCTCGCATCGAGGGGCATCGGCGAGGCGTCAAGAGCGTTCGCGAGTGCGTCGAGTTCTGTGCCGAAATCGGTCTTGAGCAGCTGACGCTTTACTGCCTGAGCAGCGAAAACTGGAAACGGCCCGAGGCCGAACTGCGGCGGCTGATGAGTCTGCTCGAACAGTTTCTTATCGAGGATCGCCGCACGATTCTCAAACAGGGACTGCGGTTTGCCATGATCGGTCGGCGGGAAGGGCTCTCTGACGGAGTGCTCCACGAGATCGACAAGACGGTCGCCATGAGCAAAGACAACTCGGGAATGCGATTGTGCCTCGCGCTGAATTACGGATCGCGGGCAGAAATCGCTGATGCCGCGCGAGACATCGCCGCAAAAGTTGCGACAGGCGATCTCAAGCCGGAAGACATCGACGAGACCACGGTGGCCGACCATCTCTACACGGCCGGCATGTCGGATCCCGATCTGCTGATCCGAACGGCGGGCGAGCTTCGCCTCAGCAATTATCTGTTGTGGCAGATCAGCTATGCCGAGCTGTGGGTCACGGAAAAATACTGGCCGGAGTTTCGGCCACCGGATTTGATCGAGGCATTTCAGTCGTTTGCAGCCAGAGACCGTCGCTATGGTGGTCTGAAGAATTAGAGCGATGAAAGGAGTCGTGAGAATGCTTGGCTGGCGAATTGGCATTTCGGTCGTCCTTGTTCCGCTGCTCGTTGGTCTGTTCGTGCTCGATCATCACGCGGGGGAAAAGGCACCCTACCTGTGTGTGCTGGTGCTGATCCTCGTCGCGCGAGCCAGCTTCGAATTCAGTGAGCTGCTCAAAACTCGCAACATGGAACCGTCGTTTCCCGTGATCGCGATCTGCTCGATGAATGTCGCGGGAGCCGCCTGGTTCGGGCAGATGGATCCTCGAATGCCGGGCAGCCTGGGCACGGCGATGATGGCGTTTTCGCTTTCGATTCTTGTCGTGTTTGTGGCCGGAGCGGCTCGGTATGAGAAGCCTGGCAAAACGATGGAGACGGCGGGAGCTGAGATCCTCGGCATTGCCTACATTGGTGTTCTGCTCGCTGTGACCGCGCAGCTTCGCTGGGTGCAGGGAGCCGACGCGGGATACCTCGTGCTGGCCTCACTGGTCATCGCGGCCAAGTGCGGAGACATCGGCGGCTACACGCTCGGTCGTCTGTTCGGCAAGAAAAAACTGTGCCCGACGCTCAGCCCCGGCAAGACCTGGATGGGAGCGTGGGGTGCGCTGATCGGGTCGAGTCTCGCCTGCGCCGCGTGGCTGCACTGGGGACCGAGTCTGTTTTTCGAAAACGCGACGCCCTGCCCGTTCGGCTGGTCTCTTCTTTACGGAGCGATCATCGGCGTCGTCGGGCTTGTCGGTGATCTCGCTGAGTCGCTCATTAAACGGGATGTTCAGAAAAAAGATTCGGCGGAGCTGATGCCTGGCTTTGGCGGCCTGCTCGATCTGCTCGACAGCGTGATCTTCGCCGGCCCCGTGGCGCTCGTGCTGTGGAAGTTCCTTCCGCTGGCGACCTGGCAGTGAAAAATTGGCGGGCAGTGAAAATCGACGGGCAAACCGCCTCCCGTTAAGACCGCTACAGACGGAACACGCCCGTCTGCCTGCCCGAATTCTCCCGACCGGCACAATTTGCCGGAAGCGACACGGGCTGCTCTTCCGATATTTCCCTCGGAGTCTTCAGCTCCACTTGCGCGGGTTTGGCCAGTTCGGTTCCTTCAGGAAGAAGATGCGGTGTCATGAGCGACAACCCAGTCCAACCGGAAGCGTGGAATGCAGCGGGACGAACCGCGGCACTTCTATTTGCCATTGTTGTTTTTGCGGCCATCTGGGAAGCCGATTCCAACCGGAATCAACCCGGACAAGTCGCTTCGAAAACCGGAACTCCGCCTGCCTTGAGCCCGTCCCGCTCGGATAAACCGATTGAAATCGGAAACTTTCCGTCGACGGATAGTCCGCTCACCACCAGCTCGGTTGAGCTCGACCAGACACTGAAACGGGAAAGCGGCCTGGTTCGAATTCGACTCCAGCTTGAGCGGGTCTCTCGGGTAGACAGCCAGACTCGGAGTCAGCACAGCGAGCTGGTTTGCAAGGGCAACGTCGACGACCTGCGCCGCGAGCTCCTGGCTTTACTCAGTCAACTGGACGAGACCTCCAGAATCGTTCCTGCCTCGGCCACAACTTCAAAGAAGCCAAAGACCGCGCACCGCGGCTTTATCTTCCTGAGCCGCCGACCAGAGATCGCGACGGCGGAGCCGCCCGTCGACATCGACTTGTCGATTTCAGAACCAAATGAAAGCACGAAACCGGAACTGTTGGATTCCAGCGTCCGAAACGGAATTCGCTAGAGGCATTGCGGGGCGTCACTCAACTGCCGAAACTTAAATCCCGACGCAAATCTTCAGGATGTAGAAATACACGACGCTGAGGAGCGCGCCGGCCGGGATGGTGATGGCCCAGCTCGCGAAAATGTTTCGCATGGTTTTCAGATTGAGAGCTCCGATGCCTCGAGCGAAGCCGACTCCCAGAACAGCCCCCACCAGCGTGTGAGTCGTGGAGACAGGCAGGCCAAACGGCAGCACGGAAGCCAGCAGGATTGTGATGGCCGCTGCGAATTCTGCACAGAAGCCACGGCTGGGAGTGAGCTCGGTGATCTGCTCACCGACCGTCTTGATGACTCGCCAGCCCCAGGTGGCCAGTCCGGTGACAATTCCGACTCCACCAATTGCGAGTGCCCACAGTGGAACGCCGGCTTTGAGACTGACTGTGTTTGTCTGCAGGGCCTGCCAGCCGGCAGACAGCGGTCCGATCGCGTTCGCGACGTCGTTGGATCCGTGGGCAAAGGCGACGAAGCAGGCCGTCAGAATCTGCAGGTACACGAAGATCTTTTCCACCTGTTTCAGCTCGTCGGAATCGGTCCCGTAGCCTGTCTGCTCAACCGCAGCTTTGTGCATCGCCTCGAGCTGGCCGAGGACCTGCATCGACTCGTCGTTCAACTTGCCATCGGTGTTTGCTCGCACCCGCTTCAGATGCATCATTGCTTTTCCAAGCGACCGCGAAACGTCGGCGTGGAGCATCTGGTCCTTGCTGCCTGACACAATGGGTTTGTTCTTACTGAGAATCCACTTTGTCGCGAAGAATCCGACGAGACCCAGCGCACTGGCGACTCCGATCGTGAGCAGCACGGCTTTGGGTTCGAACGGGTCGAGATCGTACTTGTCCCAGAGCGGACTCAGTCCTTTGTAGGCGGTGACCCCACAGAGAACGACCAACACAAGAAACACGATGTAGGGTGCCTGCTGCCGGGCTGCTCTGACCGGATCCCGCTTATAAAAGATCGACTTGAGGATGACCGTGAAAACGGCATAGGCGATCGCTCCGGAAAGCAACGGCGAAACGACCCAGCCAGCGGTGATCAGGCCGACCTTCGACCAGTCAACCAGTTCGACACCCAGTGCCACACAGCCGAAACCGACCACAGCTCCGACAATGGAGTGGGTTGTCGAGACAGGCCACGATTTCCAGGTGGCGATCATCAGCCAGGTGCCCGCTGCCAGCAGCGAGGCAATCATCCCGCAGGCCAGAACCATCGGCGCATCGACGCCGTAAAAATCGGTGAGCTTTTCCGGGTCGAACATTTTCTTGCGGACCGTTTCCGCCACATTTGACCCGACGATCACAGCACCGGAAAACTCAAAAACGGCCGCAACAATGACGGCTCGTTTGAGCGTCAGAGCTCCAGATCCCACGGACGTTCCCATCGCGTTCGCGACGTCATTGGCCCCGATGTTCCATGCGGCAAACAGTCCGGTGAAGAGAATCAACCCCAGCAGAACATAATGTGTACCGGTCAGCTCTACCGCAGCCGGCGCAAAGCCCAGAAGATCGATCATGACTACCTATCTCGGATGCCGTAGTGAATCGGAAGAAATGCCACGTTTGCGGAAGAAAGATCGCAACGCGCTACTTCATGTCCAGGACCATCGTGATGCTGTCCGCCAGATTCTCGGCTGTGTTGGAAAGCTGCGAGAGCGTGTGAGTCAGTCTCATCCAGAGATGAAACTCCCCCGGACTCAGTTCGGTGTCCCGGGCGTAAATGCCTCGCACAAACTCATGTTCCACAACATCGACTTCGTGTTCGGCGAAGGCGACCTGGTGAGCCAGGCTGCGAATCTTCTCAGCTTCGGCACCGCCGAATCCGGTTTCCACCAGTTCGTCGAGCTCGTCAATAATCGATGCTGCCAGATCGACGCACTTCGCACTCAAGCTGCGAAACTTGCCGAACGACTCTTTGAGGTCTTCGGGGACGCGGATCGACTTCATGGTGAGCAGAACGCAGACGTCCTCGGCCGTGTCGGCGAGGGAATCCTGTTGAGACAGGATGCGGAGCACCTGACTCCGGTCCACCGGCATGAAGAATCGCCGCAGCAGGTGATTCCGAATGTCGTCGCGAATCTGGTCCGCCTCGTGCTCCATCCGCGACACTTCCCGAGCGAACCCTGGGAGATCGTCGAATTTCTGTTGCTCAAACGCGTCCAGAGCCTCGCCCATTTTGGCGACACATCGGGCCACCTGATCCATGTGTCGTTGCAGCAGATTGAATGGCGACCGGCCAAACAGTTTTCCAATTGTGCTCACAGCGGTCCTGCCTTCCGTACCGGGAACTTCCGCTTTCATGCCGGTTCGAAGCGACGCCCGGCTCAGCATTGATTAATCGTGAGGTCGTTTTAACACCGCCCATGCGGCTTCTTAATAAAGCTTGCAGCATTCGAAAAGTGATCACGGTTCTCAAAAGGTCCGACTCGTCAGGAATTAACACGGAATTGACAAATGGCACGAGTCGATCTAACGCACATTTGCGTGAACAGCCCTGAGGTTGCCTGTTTCTGTTGCTGTTTCTGCCTTCGCATAAAAAAAACGGCCGTCGATTTGGAATCGACGACCGTTGATGTGTTGTGCGGCCAGGTGGATTACTGTTTGCGAACTCGGCGACGGACATCCGTCTCCAGAACCCCGAAGGCCTGTTCGTGACGCTGCAGCGCCATCGACAGAGCACTCAGCAACCTCTTCGCCGTGAAGTGGTTCATGATGATTCGCTGTCCAACGGGAACAGTGATTTCGCCCTGAGCGTACGGGTTCGGGTTGAGGCCGAGGTCCAGGATCAGCTCTTCTGGAGTGCTCGAAACCCGGCAGAAGTTGGCATAGCCCGCGGAGACATTCGAGTCATCCACGATCAGCGTCTGCTGAACCTGCTGCCCGGCCGGAGCCGCTGCCGCTTCCGGAGCTTTGGTTGCCGTTGCGGCCCCCTCTGCTTTCGTCGCCACTTCGTCAGTCTTCTTGTCGTCTGTCTTCTCTTTAGCCACGTGCTCGCTCCCTGTTTGGAACTGCTCTCGGAGAGCCACTCTTGAAACTGTCGCTCGGCCACAGCTCCGTGTGTGGCAAACCATCGAACGAACAGGCGTAAAACTAACTGCTATCTGGAAATTGAATCAACGGCAATTTCGACCATTCGCACGCTCGAACCAGTCTTCGTCGTTTAAACAGTATGGGAAGGCTGGGTGCTCACTTGCGGTCTCCGCGAATCCTGGTCGTCCGGTGTCAATGTTGAACGCACCTGACGGGCGGTGAGACGTCGTAAATCTGACGGGGCTCAGTACTTCACTTCCTGGACGCCGCCTTGCAGGTTGGACGCCATCCTGCTGGAAAAGTTCCGGAATCCTTACGCGGCACGATCCTGAGCGCTGGCATGGTAGAGCCGCTGATAAATCGGGCTCGATTCCAGCAGGTCACTGTGAGTTCCATTCGCCACGATGCAGCCCTGATCGAGCACGACGATCCGAGTCACAAGGTCGAGAAAAGTGTCGTTGATCACGTGGGTGATGATGAAGACGCTGCGGCCTTTCACAAACGACTTCAGGACACGATGAATAAGCTGCTCACCTTGAGCGTCCACGGCGGATGTGGCTTCATCGAGAATCAGAATCGAAGGATCGCGCACGATGGCTCGCGCGAGGGCGATCCGCTGTCGCTGGCCACCGGAAATCTTCTGTCCTTTGTCGCCGATTTTCGTGTCGAAGCCGTCCGGAAACTGAGTCACAAACGGAATGACATGAGCCTGCCTCGCTGCCTCCTCGACGTCTTCCCAGGTGGCGTTGGCTCGACCGTAGCGGATGTTGTCGAAAATCGACTCATCGAACAGCAGCGTTTCCTGGGTGACGATGCCGATCTCGTTACGCAGATCGCGCGTCCGCATCTGGCGAACGTCGATGCCGTCGATTTTGACTGATCCATGATCGGGGTCGTAAAACCGCGGCAGCAGATTAATGAGCGTGGATTTGCCGGACCCGTTTTCACCGATGACAGCAACGACCTCACCGGCTTTCACTCTCAGGTCGATGTTCCTCAACGCGGGCGGGCGAGCCTCACCGTCGACGGTCTCGGATTTGTAAGTGAATGAGATGTTTTCAAAGTGAATTTCACTTGAGTGCCGGTTGACGACGCGCGGCATCTCCGGTTCCGGTACTTTGGTTTGCTGATCGAGGATCGCAAAGATCCGTTCAGACGCCGCCGAAGACCGTTTGATCTCGCTGTAAACCGAAGACAGTTTGCGAACGGAGTCCAGCGTTCCCGCCAGCAGAGCATACAGCGTTGCGAGTTCGGCGATCTGCAGCGGTCCGTCCGAAAGCTGCAATCCAAAGAGGCTGTCCGTCGACCTTAGAACGAGATAGGTCCCCGGCAAAACAGCAGCCAGAACAGCAATGACACCGATCAGTTCTGTCGTCGGCCGAGTCATCGCGCTGACTCGAACGACCTTCATGGATTTCTCGTAGTACTCTTTGTTGGCTCGATGAAACTTCTGGCGATGCTTCCGTTCCCTGGCGAACGCGAACACGACTTTGATCGAATCAAAGGTCTCCGACAGGCACTTGAAGATGCCGGTCATGCTCTCCAGCGTGCCGTGAGATGCCCGTTTGAGCGACTTGCCGAATCGATGAAACACGAAGCCGATGCACGGCACGACGAGCAGGCTCAGCAGTGTCAACCGCCAGTTGAAGTAAAACGCAAACGCGATGCAGCCACCGGCTTTCAGCGGCTCGCGAATCATCCGGACGAGAAGCGTCTTCAGGCCGACCGAAAGAATCTCGACGTCGTTCGTCATCCGCGACATCAGATTCGAAGTGCCATTCGCCGCGAGTGTCTGGTAGTCGAGACTCAGCGCGCGGCGCAGCAGGGCCTGCCGGATATTGATGACCGTTCGATTGACCACACTGCCGACCAGAACCTCCTGGCCGTAAATGAAGAAGCCCTTCAGAAACGTTGCCAGGATGAGGCCGCCCAGGATCAATGCGATCGTGTTGAAATTGTCGCGAGGTACCCAGGGCAACACGTGATCGCGAATCCGCTGGAGCTTCAGCAGTTTCTCAGCCGCAGCGCTCTGGTCGGCCTGAGCGTGAGCCAGTCGTGCGTGGTCGTCTTTCGCCAGATCCCTCATTGCCTCCTTGCGAGCGTCGATTTCCGTCTCCGCCTCGCCGATCTGTTGTGTGATCTGATCATGGATGCTCTCTTTGTTAAAAAGCACCTGAACGATCGGCATGACCGCTGAGAGATTCGCGGCCCACAAAAACGAAATTCCACACGCACACAGAACCGACAGCACGATGTGCTTGCGATACGGCCAGAGATAAGGCAAAACGCGAGAGAGAGTATCCACGACCCGACTCCGCCTCCGTGCGGATTGTGTAAAACGAGCACCGGGACGCTGCGCTTCACGGGCAGCGTCCCTGCTGACAGGGGCGGGATTAAACGGGCGAACCCGAAACGTGTCCAGACGAGTTCCCGGTCCCTCGCGTCACTCCGGCAGGTTCGGTAGAACCTCGGAAGAACATTCAATCTGGACTCTAACGTTCGCTTTCGAGAGACCTGTGATGACCATTAGTCGAGAAAAGAGCATCGCCCACTTTGAGCGGGCACAGCGAATTATCCCGGGCGGAGTGAACAGCCCGGCGCGGGCCTTCGGGGCCGTCGG
>ERZ891418.157-NODE-157-length-24873-cov-8.030945_pt1 | contig 24873 bp, 20 predicted proteins | sample MGYA00521236_ERZ891418 | MGnify/ENA primary metagenome ERZ891418 (study PRJEB32303, sample SAMEA104408696) | aquatic metagenome | biome: Brackish water; feature: Chemocline; material: water | place: Baltic Sea | collected 2014-10-18T10:34:00 | depth 100 m ... | reverse complement strand
CGTCTTCGCCTGCTTGCGAGCTCGCTCGCGTTCCTCGCGACGCTTCTTTCCGACGGCCGCCGCGTAGGGTAGCCAGATGACTCCACAGCCGATCGCCACAACGAGACCACCAAACGATCCAGCCGCCGCCGCACGCTGATTGAGTTCCCGCCGCGGAGCGTCTTTCACCAGGAAAAATCCGCCAACGGCTGCCAGGGAAATACCGACGACCAGCCAGATGACGGTGACCTGAATTCGTTTCCTGATTGTCATGATCGAGTCTTTCTGGCAGCTTCTGTAGCATGCGTCGTCGCGTTCGCGACGTCTCGCGCGGAGAATGATAAGACAACGCTGTCTTTCCGCCAGTCGCCAATCCGGCGGCAGTCGGCGTTTTCGACTCAGCAATTTCGATGAAATGAGGCAATCATGATCTCGCTGCAAGGACACGCGGCCCTCGTGACCGGCGGCACTCTGGGAGTCGGCCGCGCGATCGCCGTTCAACTGGCAAAATGCGGAGCGGACATCGTGCTGCACGGCCTGAAGGATGACGCCTCCGCACAGGAAGCGGTCCAGGAAATTCGGGCGCTGGGAGTTCGCTGCGAGCTGATGACCGGTGACCTCTCCGGCCCGACCGAAGACGCTGTCGAGAATGTCTTCTGCCAGGCGACAGCAACCGGCCTGAGCATCGACCTCCTCATGAGCAACGCCGGCACGTACTCGGAAGGCGAATTCCTGGAGATGGACTTCGCGACGTTTGACCGCACGATGAAGCTCAACGTGTACTCGCATTTCTTTCTGATTCAGAACTTCGCGCGGCACTGGATCAAGCAGGGAATCAACGGGCGAGTGCTCCTCACCGGATCGATCAACGGGCGACTGGCCGAGCAGACTCACGCGGCCTACGACACCTCGAAAGGTGCCGTGGAGATGATGGTCAGAACGCTCGCCGTGACACTCGCACCGCACAACATCCGCGTGAACGGGATGGCTCCTGGCCTGGTCCGCACACCGCTCACCGCACCGGCCCTCGACCAGCCAGGCGTGACGGAGTGGATGCAGCTCCACACGCCCAACGGTCAGGTCCCCGGCCCGGAAGCCTGCGCCGGAGCGGCCGCGTTCCTGGTCAGCGACGAGGCGTACCACATCCAGGGTCAGATGCTGCTGGTCGATGGCGGCATGAGCACCTGGCAACAACCGGACCCGCCGGAAATGTGAGACCTTCGTCGTTGCCTGCGAAGTCTTCGTCTCGGACAGAACGAGAGAAGCCGCTCTTCGCCGTCACCGATGGAAGGCGATCACGACATCCTGCGGGCACAGATAAACACTCCCGAGTTACTGTTTAATCATTGAGGTCTGCAGGTTGCTTCGCGTAGTGTGCGACCGGATTTCGGAGGCATCCATTCCGGGCAGAGTTTTTAACTTTCAACGTAGACACAAAGGCACGAAGAATTCGCCTTGTTTTCTTCGGGGCGTCGTGCCTTCGATTGCCCAACTTGCCTGGTGGCGCAGGCCACACTGGAAAATCTGATCGCGTATGTGGCCGAACTCTGACGAGACTCAGGAGCTACTTCGTTCGGCCGACGCCGGAAACGACGACGCGATCAACGCGCTGCTCGAACGGCACCGGGACGCCGTCCATAAAATGGTGCGGATGCGGCTTGATCGTGGCATTGCGGCTCGAGTCGATGCCAGCGACATCGTGCAGGACGTCATGCTGGAAGCCAGCCAGCGGCTGAGCGATTACGTCAGGAATGGCACGTCGATGCCGTTTCATCTGTGGCTGAGGCAGCTCGCCAGGGATCGCATGATCGACGCGTACCGGCGGCACCGGGGAGCTCAACGGCGCAGCGTCGATCGAGAAAAACGACTGGATGCTCAGTACGCCGACCAGTCGTCACTGAACCTCGCGGCGCAGATCCCGGATCAGGAACTCACGCCGGCTGCCGCGACACTGCGCCGTGAACTGGAGCAGCGGTTCCTGCTTGCGCTGGATGATCTCAACGAAGACGACCGCGACATTATTCTGATGCGGCATCAGGAACACCTCTCCAACAGTGAGGTCGCCGAGGCGCTTGGTCTGTCTGCACCCGCGGCCGGGATGAGGTACCTGCGGGCACTGAGGAAACTCCGCGACGTGCTCGGCAGCGATCATTCGGGGACGATTTGATCGAGCCGATTTTGTAACCCGACGCGTCAGCGAGGGCGTACTTCGATCGACTTTCGCCCCTTTGAAGTTGCCCAGTTCATTAGGCCAACGGCCTTTTCTCACCGTAGCCTGGGGCAACGCCCCAGGAATTCGGAGCGTCACAAGTTCTTTGGCCAAAGGCCATACTCACCGTCATCGCTGAGCCGAGTAAATTTGGCCTTTGGCCAAACTGCCTTGTTTTCCGGCGTTCCTGGGGCGTTGCCCCAGGCTACGGTGATAGATGGCCTTCGGCCAAACGTGTGGGAGACCGAAGTGTGCAACTTCAAAACTCGCGCGTCGGGTTACGTTGGAGTCTGCTGCGTGCCCGCGGCCCGGCTTTATGTGGCCGCTACTTCTTTGGCGGTCATCTTCGAAACGGTGACGAGCGTCAGGAAACCGAGCGGAATCGTCACGATGCCCGGCTGGCCGAACGGGACGAAGCCTTCGTGGCCGACGAATCCAAACACTTTGCTCATCGAGTCAGCGCTAAGCAGAATCCACGTCAGGCTGCTGACCATGCCGACGACGACGGCTGAGATAACGCCTTCCTTGGTGACGCCTTTCCAGAAGAGGATCATGATCAACGACGGCAGGTTGGCCGAGGCAGCGACGCTGAAGGCCCACCCGACCAGGAAGCTGACGTTGAGCCCTTCAAACAGGATGCCCAGAACGATCGCGATCGTGCCGACGACGACCGAGGCGATCTTGGCAACACGCACTTTCTTCGAGTCGTCCATCTCGATCTTGAAATAGCTGGTCAGAATGTCGTGCGTGACGGCTCCGGCTGAGGCGAGGATCAGACCGCTGACCGTGCCGAGCACAGTTGTAAACGCGATCGCGGAAATCGCCGCGAACAGCCATTCGCTCATGCTGCGAGCCAGCAGCGGTGCGGCCATGTTCGAGTCAGTGACGTCCATCGCCCCGCTCGTCATCGCGCCCAGCCCAAGGTACAGCGTCAACACGTAGAAGAAACCAATGGTGGCAATGCCAACGATCGTGCTCTTCCGGGCCGCGGCCGCATCTTTGACGGTGTAATACCGAATGAGAATGTGAGGCAGCGACGCGGTGCCGCAGAACAGAGCGAGCATCAGGGACAGGAAGTTGAGCTTGTCGAAGAACTTCGCGCTGCGAATTCCCTGAAAGCGAGGATGCTCGCCGGGACGCAGGACCTGGCTGCCGGGCGTCGGCTTCTGAAAGTAGACCGTCGTTTTCGATCCGTCTTCCTCGATCAGCAGTTTGCTGCCCCACAGGACGACTTCACTTTCCTGAAGCGTACTGAAAAACTCCAAGGGTCCCACGGGCGTGCCGGGCTCGTAGCCATCCGGAAGCTTGCTCACATGGCCGATGGCGTGGAGTTCTGCCTCACCCTTCTTTGATCCCTTCTGTTCTCCGTTGACGAGAATTCTGTCGTCAGCCGTTTCTGTCAAAGCCTGAGCCTCAAGCAGAAACGACTGCCGGCCGGCCATCGTGTTGGATTCGTGCTTCGTCCAGACAGAGACTTTTCCTGCCGCGTCCTGCAGTCGAATGAAGTCTGTGCCGATCCAGGGACCCGACGGCTCAATCAGTTCCCATCCGGTTCCGGGTGCAGGCAGAACGTCATCGGGGAGTGACAGGGTTCGTAGCCCGGTGGCTTCCTCGCCCGTGCTGACTTCGAAACCCCGATTCAGGATCATCACCGTCAGAATGGCGCTGAAGACAACCAGCAACGAACCCTTGATGAACTGCACCCAGGTCGTGCTCACCATGCCGGCCGTCACGACGATCAGAATGACCGTCACGCCGACGATCACGACTCCTACCCAGTGATCAAAGCCGAGCAGCGGCTGCACCAGAACTCCGGCACCGACCATCTGCGGGATCAGATAAAAAACGCTGACCGCGAGCGTACTGATGCCTGCAGCGAGTTTGATGCCGGGCGAATTGAACTTCGCGTCGAGCGCATCCGCGAACGTGAATTTGCCAAGCCGTTTCATCGGCTCGGCCACGACAAACAACGCAACCACCCAGCCGGCGAGATACCCGATCGAGTACAGGAATCCGTCATAGCCATAAAACGCGATCATCCCGCAGATGCCCAGGAACGACGCTGCGGAGAGATAGTCGCCCGCGAATGCGATTCCGTTGACGAACCACGGGATCTGTCCGTGAGCCGCAAAGTACCCTTGCGAATCCTGCGCTTTCCGGCCCAGCCAGAAACTGATTCCCAGAGTGATTCCGACAAAGACAAAGAAGATCACCACCGCGATCGTTGAGGGTTCGTAAATCATTTCGAGCCCTCCCCGTCGCCGGTTGAATCCGCTTTGGGCGATGCCGATCCCGGCGCGTCGTTGCCGTCACAAACGAGCCCGTAAATCAGAGAGAGGACGACGGCTGCGATGATCAGGAAGAAGCCGTACAGGATCGCCACGTTGACTCCGGCAACTGGCGTCGCCTCCATCGTGTCGGGAGAGAAGGCGCTGAGAAAGACAAACCCGCCGTACAGCGCGAGATAAACGAAAAACAGAATCAGCCCGATGCGGGCGTTCCGGGTTTCCATGTGAAGTCCTGTGGTCAGAGCGGGCGTCCGCGACGCAGAGCAGTTGAAATCGAGCCCGCCAGAGTAGCCAGATTCAGAAAGGCCCGCCACGGACCGGCGCGCGACGGTGTCGACAATCGGCAACGGTTTCTGTCTGGCAACGTTCCGATGCTCGAATGTCAGCGCTGCTGCCAATCTCTCGAAATCGGGCGAGGCGAATGCCTGACCCGTGCTGATTTTTTTTGACCAGTCAATTCCCGCAACCTAACGTTGATTCGCCTCCCTGATTGACACCTTGAGCCGAGAGACCGGTTGCGTCATGAGAACGACATCCCTGCAGACAGCCGTGGCTCCGCCCAGCTTCGATGTTCCGTCGGAGGGCTTTCGCCGTGAGGCCGCTCCGGCACCGTCGGCGAGCTGGCATCGATCAGGCAGTCTCGTTCATTGCCGCAGAGTTCACCGGATCCCGTTTTCCGGTCGGCTGCGCCTGCGCGGTCTGAATGAGAATCATGAGCCGGTCGATGTGGAGCTCGTTGCGACAGGCCGCGACATTTCCGGAGACGGCATCTCGTTCCGGCATGACAATCCGCTGCCGTATCGATTCGTCGAAGTGACCTATAACGCTGCTCTCGGGACGGTCACGCGCCGGGCGAAACTCACCTGGTGCCGGTACGCCGTCGACGGGTTTTACGTGAGCGGTGGCCGCTTTCTGCGCCAGCCGTAACGCAGGACTGGCCAAAACAGGGGCTTAGCAGCCCGTTGAAGACGGGTAGCGGCACGGCGCAAGCCGTCCGGTCAGATCGCGTTTCGCCATGCAAAACCGGGCAGCTTGCGCCGCTCCGCGACAGGGATCGGACTTGTTCCACTGACTGTGAGAGGCACGACTCACACGGACACATTTGTCCGAATACGGGCAGAGCTTCCTTGGAGACCGAGGAAAGTTTCCCCCGGGAAAATCAGCAGAATCGGCAGAATCGTCACATTTTCGCGCGGGGCCTCGCAATCGGAACAAGTTCTCCAGCCGGCAGAACCGATACGAGAGGGAACCGGCTCTACCCGAGCCCGGTGTGGTTTTCTGCTGACCCGAGCTCCGACTGCCGGAGCACGGGGGAACACGGCCTCAGGAAGATGAACATGATCAGGCGATTCACAGCCGCCGTTGCCATTGCCGTCCTCGGAGCATCCTTCGCGCCGGGCCTGGTTCAGGCGCAGTATTCTCCCGCGCAGTATTCCTCAGCGCAGCCTTCCCCTTACGGGCAACCGGTTTACACACCGACCTCGTTCGAAGGGCACGACCATTCGGGCGGTCATGCGTCCTGTCCGATTTGCATGATGAGCATGTCGGGTGCTCAGGCAGGCGGAGGGCCAACTCCGATCACGGCCAACTACTCGCAGCCGAGCCCGTACTACCGGGAGTCGTACGACGACCTGTCCGGCGACGATGGCTGGGACTACGGGAGCTCGCCGTTCGACGCGTTGCTGTTAAGCGCGGTCAAGGGTGCCTATTTCCGGGTCGAGTACCTCAACTGGACTTACAAAGACCCGGGAAATCAGGCACTCGGTTCGGCCCTCGCTGGAGTTCCGGAACCGCGCGATCCGTTCCCGGTCACAGTGGCCAGTCAACTGGCCGGCATCGCCCGGGTCGCCACACTCGACACGACCGATTTGAGCCATCGGAACGGAATTCGAAGCACGATTGGTCTGCCTTTGCCAGCAGGTCGAGGTGGTTTTGAGGCGTCGATTTTCTGGATGCAGGACGTGACAGAAGTGACTCAGGAGTTTGAAGTCGCCGGGAATAAAATTGGTCCCCCGCTGGCCGGCACGAATGACGTGGCTCGTTTCATCGTGACATCGACGTTTACGAACGGAGTTCCCGGGTCCAACCTCTTCATTTACGACGAGTCTTTCCGGACGAGGTTCTCAAGCGATCTATGGGGCGCGGAATTCAACTGGGTCTCGGACCCGTACTCGTCCGGTCCTGGTCTGCAGATTCGTCCGCTCCTCGGATTTCGATACGTCGACATCTCCGAGCAGCTTGTTCAGACCGGCTCGTTCAACCAGCAGGGAGTGCTGGCGACCTCGCTGGTCAGTGTTGTCACGTCACAAAGCGACAACAAAGTCTATGTACCGCAGGTGGGTTTGCGGATGGAGTTCGTGCATCCGAGATTCGCTCTGGGTGTCGAACCGAAAATCGGCTTTGGCATCAACGAAGCCGAAAACGTTGTCGTGAGCGAACGGCTGCGAAGTCAAGGGGACCCGACCATTACGTCGACGGATCAGGCTTCGAAACTCAGCACGGTCGGAGAAATCGCGCTCTACGGAAAACTCATCGTGACAGAGAAGCTGACCGTCAACTTTGGTTACTCATTCCTGTTCGTTGACAACACGAGTCGGGCTCATAACAGCGTCTTCTACAACGACAATGGCCCGTTGAACGACGCGGCAATCGTTGCGAGGCAGAGCACCGAACTTATGTACTACCAGGGTCTCAATATGGGTGCGGAATTCCGCTATTAATCGTTGCCCGAATGCGGACCGTCAATCAACAAAACCGCCCCGAAGCAAATTGCTCCGGGGCGGTTTTTGTTGCGCACACAAATCAGTTTCGGACCGACCGCCGGAAGCTGCTTTGAGGGGAGACGCGCAGTGAAGAGATCGTAGCCAGAAAACGAGAGCTCAGCGAACTGTCACGTAAGTCGTCTGAAGATGACGCGTGACAGGAATCGAGCGGGGAGCGTAGCCAGGCCCGAGCAGAGCCGTCCCTGGAGTCTGCGACGCGGCCGGAGCCGGACTGACCGGTACCGGCGGCTGAAGGTTGCCCTGCTGAATCGGCTCGTGCTGAATTGCACCAGGCTGTGGATTCTGAATCAGCCCAGGAATCTGAGTGTTCGGCTGAACGGGCTGTGAATACTGCTGAGGGTGTTGCTGCTGGTACTGCGGAGCCGCGTACTGCTGCTGCTGTTGCGGAGCGTACGTCGGCTGACCCTGATAGTGCGGCTGAGCGTACTGCTGCGGTGCGTACTGGTGGGGAGCGGCGTATTGCTGCTGTTGGGGAGCGTACTGCTGCCAGGTCTGAGCCTGTGTGAACTGCTGCTGCTGCGGTTGCCACCTCGCACCCTGCTGGCAGTTGCAGGGAGCCTGCGAACCGTAAACCCCTTGAGCCTGCGGAGCGTAAACTCCCTGGTAGGCTGGTTGTGAGTACTGCGGAAAACCCTGAGCCTGCCCACCGTAATAACTGCCGCTGCTCGCCGGGTACGATCCCACGACAACACCATCGAGGATGACGCCGTCGCCACACGGATCGCAGCACGACGGAACGCAGCAACTGGCACACGGGTCACAGCACGTTGCGCACGGATCGCAGCCGGAAGAGCAGCTGAACGGATTCAGCCGGGACAGCTTGCTCTTCACGCGGGATTTGAAGCAGTACATCCGGCCGTGAACGTTCGAAATGCCACGGTGCATTTTCGAAAGCAGACTCTCACCACACCCGCTTGAGCAGCACGACGTCGAGCAGGGATCGCAGCTGACGACGCTCGGGCAGCACGACGACGAGTTGAAACAGATCGGGCGAATCTGACCCGCGTTGCCTCGGAATGCCGCGGGCTGACCATTCAGAGGCAGCGGAGCCGGCGCGGGCGGCGGGACAAGTGCCGGTACGTCTTCCAGCGGCTCGATCAGAAACTCCGTCGGACGCGGATCGCGGCCCTGCGTGTTCAACGGCGCCGGAGCCTGCACTGAGTCAGCGACCGGAGTGGGCGTGCCAATCGACTCGCCATCGGTCAGTGACTCGGCGTAGACACCTGGAAGCAATCCTGACGCAGGCGGCTCGTCATCGAAACCTCGCTCGAACTGACTGATCCCTCGCTCGATGGCAGAGCAACCGGCAAACGCGGCGGCGGCCAGCAGGCCAGCGCCCAAGTAATAGCGGAATGTGAGCTTCATGCTTCAAGTGCCTCGCGATTCAGAGTCGGTCATTCGAAGAGGTGTGTTGCAAACAGGAGTGAGTCTTTGATCGGACGGCGAGTCAGGAAAACGCAACTCGATTGCCCTGGTTCGGCACCGACTCGCGGCAACCCCGTCGGTCGCTCTCAACGTCCCGTCCGTGCCGCATGGCCCTGGTACAGCTGATCTGAAGCCTGTGCGGGTTCTGGCGGAGTCGAGTTCGGCAGCATCGGTGCGACCGGTACTCAACGCAGCCCTTCACCGCGCAATGTCATCATCCCGGAATAATCGCGCCATGCGTTTTCCGCGTTGTTTCGGTTCGTGCCGCGACAGACCGCGCACCCGTTCGAAGACTCACGCCCCTCGCGCTCAACTGACGCCACTCGATCGACGCTCTCTCTCAATGAGGGAGGCGATTAGCGGATGGCGGCGGGGATTGACCTGCACTGAGACCGCTTTCCGTCGCTCTCCATCCGGACTCGTCCATTTCGACCTATGCTTGCTCTGCAGGGGAAAGTGTCACACGCGTGCAAAGTCAGACCAAACGGCTCGACTCAGTGAGCCGAACTCCGTGGAGCCTTCCGATATGCCCGGTTCAATTGGTGCCGAACTTCCAGCGACGCCGTCTGCGTCGTTCGCAGTCGCGGATTCCTCCTCGGCGACGATCGTCGACCTGGAAACGGCAGGAATTCATCAGCCGCGAGTCCGCTGGCACTACACGTTCTTCGTGTTAGCTGCCATCGGCATTGCCGCGATCACAGCCAGCCTGTCGTTCAGCCGGGCCCTCACGGAAGATTTCGCCCAGGCCGTCTCCAGCAACTACGAATGGGTCGAGCGGGAAGCGCTTTATTCTGAGCTCGTAAAGCTCTCCAGCGAATGCGCCCAACCCGCCATCGACGTTTTCAACTCACGCGACGCCGCGGTCGAACGAGAGCGACTGGCGAAAAGCCTTGCCGTTTTTCGCAGCCGACTGGACATTGCTCAGCGCGAAGCACGAATCAATATTCCGAAAGCCGATCTGAAGGCCGTCGAAGAACGTCTCGATCGAATTGTCGAAGGGGCGGGCAGAATCGAGGTTGAAACGCTGCGCATCCTCAACCTCAGCGAGCAAAATGACTACGACACGGCAGGTGGAAAGCTGGCACGGCTCAATCAGATCAGCAGTGAAGTCAGTGGCGAAATCGTCCGCCTCTACAGTGAAATCCGAGCGGTTCAAAGTCGGGGGTTTGAATCGCAGCTGCAGGACGCCGAACAGATGCGGGCGTATCAGGCCTGGTTTCTGTTCGGCATCCTGGCGATGGTCGTCGTCGTGGCTCTTTACGGAAATCGGTTGTCGCGTGCCGCTCACGAGACGATTTCAACGATCGCGACCCAGGCTCGGAATCTTGCCGATCGCGAGGCGCGGCTCCGAACAATTTTCAATTCAGCCGCCGAAGGCATTGTCACGATCACCGAGAAGGGGATTATCGAGTCGTGCAATCAGGCGACGCTCGATCTCTTCCAGTTGCCGGGCGACCGCATCATCGGATCGCCGCTGGAGGATCTTGTCGAGCGCAGCGTGCCCGCCAGGGGAGACGCGCGGACCGCGCGGATTCGAAACGTCGATTCACTCGTCGGCACGCGACAAGAGCTGGTGGCGTATCGGCCCGACGGGTCGCAGGTCATCGTCGATTTCTCGGCCGCCGAAGTTCGGTTTCCCGACCATCGGGTGATCACGGGCATCCTGCACGACATCACAGAGCAGAAACTCTTCGAAGCGCAGCTTGAGCAGGCTCGCTTTGTGGCCGAATCGGCGACGAAGGCTCGAACGTGGTTTCTGGCCAACATGAGTCACGAAATCCGCACACCGATGACGTCGATCCTCGGCTTCGCCGAGCTGCTGGCCGATCCGGATCAGTCGCCTGAGGAGCGAATCCGATGCGTCGAAACGATTCGTTCCAACGCGGACCATCTGCTTGCTCTGATCAATGACATTCTCGATCTGTCGCGGATCGAAGCAGGGCGAATGACGCTCGAAACAATTCGTTGCTGTCCCGCCCAGATCGTCAACGAAGTCGTTTCGCTGATGCGCGACCGCGCGGCGAACAAAGGGCTCGACCTCAACGTCGTCTTCGATTCGCCCGTCCCGGAATTTATTCATAGCGATCCGGTTCGGTTGCGGCAGATTCTGATCAACCTGATCGGCAATGCCGTCAAGTTCACTCGTGATGGCGGCGTTCGAGTTCAGTTGCGATTCGATTCGGAAACGCACGCTCAGCCGCGATTGATTTTTCGCGTCATCGATACGGGAATCGGCATCGCGACAGCGCAGCAGTCACGGCTGTTTCGCGCGTTCACGCAGGCCGATAACTCGACGACGCGCGAGTTTGGCGGAACGGGCCTCGGCCTGGCCATCAGCAAACGGCTCGTGGAACTCCTCGGTGGGACGATTTCTGTTCTTAGTGCCGAGGGACTTGGAGCAACGTTTGAATTCGATCTTCCGACCGGTCCTCTCGATGGCACGCCGATGATCGACCGTCCCGAAATCGCAACGAGTTCTCCCAGATCTGCTCCGAGAATGACTGCTGATGTTTTATCGGTTGCCGCAGAAGTGCTGCTTGTCGAAGACGGCCCCGACAATCGACGACTGATTTCTCATCACCTCAAGAAAGCCGGCGTTCAAGTGACGACCGCTGAAAACGGGCAGCTGGCCATTGAGGCTGTTGGCTGTCGAGAAAAACCGTTCGATCTCATCTTGATGGACATGCAGATGCCCGTGCTCGACGGATACTCGGCGACAACCGAGTTGCGAAAGAGCGGCTACGAGGGAACGATCGTCGCATTGACAGCCCACGCGATGACGGGTGACCGGGAACGGTGCCTTGAAGCGGGCTGCGATGGCTACCTCACGAAACCGATTGACGCGGTGCAGCTGATCGAAACCGTTCGGCGAGCGGCGGCGCAGTCTGCCCCGCAGGCCGTGTGCGATTCGCTGCCCCCGATCGTCAGCGAATTTGCAGACGATCCCGACATGGCCGAGATCGTCGTCGAGTTTGTCGATGGCCTGATGGACCGTTTTGCCTGCCTGGCCGAGGCTCATTCTGCAGGCGACCTCGAACTGGTCGCGACGAACGCTCATCAACTGAAGGGGTCCGGCGGCGGCTATGGCTTTCCCGCCGTGACTTCGGTGGCGGCAAAAGTCGAACAGCTCGCGAAGGACCCTCTCGCAGATCACGATCAACGCCAGGCGGCAATCAACGAGCTCAATGAGATCTGCCAGCGCATCGCCGGTGGTCTTCCCGGCGAACAGAACGAAAGCCGACCCGCCGCCACCGTTCGATCAGAAACCACTGCTGCGGAAGGTTCTGCTCGCCAGGTGGCTACACTGATTGGTGGAGGGGGATCACCTCAAAGCACCATCGAGCGGATCGAAGAACTGGCTGCGAGTGATCCGGAATGGATGGAAGTTTCCGATCTTCTTCAAAACCTGACCACAATTCTTCGCCAGACTTCAACGCCAGAGGCTGAACCTGAGCTGGAAGAGGTAGAATCGAATACAGACACAGGTGCCTCCGTGGTAGTCTGATCTGTCTTTCGGAGGAGGCCTTTTCGCTGCCTCGACCGATGTCGGTTGAAAGAGAAAGCCCATGCAGCAAATCCTTGCCATCGATGACTCGCCGGACATCCATCAGTTGCTGAGCGTTCGGCTCGGCGGACTGAACGTGGAACTTCGGCATGCGCTGACAGGCGAATCGGGATACGAGCAGGCGTGTGAAGAACCGCCGGACCTGATCCTGCTCGACGTCATGATGCCGGATGCGAGCGGTTTCGAAATTTGTCGCCGTTTGAAAGCAAGATCGAAAACAGCTTCGATTCCGGTTATTTTTCTGACAGGCGAAACGGATGTCGAACAGAAAGTGCTCGGCTTTGATGTCGGAGCGGTCGACTACATCCAGAAACCGTTCGACACCGCAGAGCTCACCGCGCGCGTTCGATCGGCGCTTCGAACCAAACGCTACTTCGACATGCTCGCGCATCGGGCGATGCTCGATGGGCTGACCGGGCTTTGGAATCGCTCGCAGTTTGATCAGAGACTCTATGAAGAAATTGCATCCGCGAGACGTTACGACCGGCCATTGTCGCTTGTCATGATGGACATCGATCGGTTCAAAAATCTGAACGACACGTACGGGCATCCGTTTGGCGATCAGGTTTTGCAGTCCGTCGGAGAACTGCTTCAGGGCTGGAAGCGAAGCACCGATCTGCCATGTCGCTACGGTGGCGAAGAGTTTGGAATCATTCTTCGAGAGACCGACATGGAAGGCGCTGAACGGACAGCGGAACGGATCCGCGGAGCGCTGGAGGAGCTTGAAATTCGACACCGCAGCAACATCGTTTCTGTCACGGCGAGCTTCGGTGTATCCTCGATGAGCCTCTGTCGGAATCCGTGTGAATTAGACCATAACTGGCTGATTGCGAGTGCCGACAGCGCTCTTTACCGGGCAAAAGAGGCGGGCCGAAACTGCGTTTCGACAGGTATCGTGGAGTAAAAAGCGGCACGAAAACCAACCGGTGAGCGCAATAGAAAAGGCGACTGTTTCCAGTCGCCTTTCCTCGTTGTTGCCGTCCAGAATCAGAAGTGACTGCAGAAGCACCCGGAATCGGGTTACTTCTTCTTGGCAGTTTACTTCTTCTTGGCAGCCTTCTTCTTGGCAGCCTTCTTCTTGGCAGCCTTCTTCTTGGTTGCCTTCTTCTTGGTTGCCTTCTTCTTGGCAGCCTTCTTCGCGGCCTTCTTCTTTGGTGCCGCCTTCTTCTTGGCTGCTGTCTTCTTCGTTGCCTTCTTCTTGGCCACCGTTGCTCCTCCTTACGAGAGCCTGTTGTGTGATCGCCTGCCGCTGATCAACCGGGCTTACGATTCTACGACAAACTTCTCACACGAACTGAACTCGGTTCCAACAGTCAACCGTGACTGTTGGCGTGCAAGTTTCATGAAAGTGTTCCTGACAAAAAACTTACACTCGATTCGCGGGTCATAGTTATCGATTCGTTTTATTTCTGCAAGGCATTTCTTTCGAGTTTGTTCAAAGCGATTTGCGCGCTCAGCGGGATCGTTTATCAGCAGGCACGAATTCCGCAACGACTGCAACGCGCTTCGAGTCGCTCGGCACGTCATCAAGATCGTTCACGTCTCTTCCGCGTGCGTCCATCGGCAACGTGAATGAGACTTCAAGCCGACGACTTTGAGTCCAGTGCTTCCAGCGCAGTCGAAGTAACGCCAGCCGCCTTTGCATCCTTCTTCAGATGCGACACGATGAAATGTTTGTGATTGGCGACGGCCTTTTCGCTGATGCTCAGTCGCAGCGCGACGTCACGATTCGCCCAGCCGAGAACGAAGAGCAGCTCCGCACACTCAAGCCGTTCTGTCTCATCGTTCTGCAGCCAGCCGTGAATGAGCTTCTGCAGACACCGCGCGATGACAGTCTGTTCGGACGTTCGATCTTCGCGGCTTCGCATCAGACTGGAGGCTCGACGCGCCGAACCCGGAAGTTCTCGGGGACCTCCATCTGAGTCGCCGATCAGAAGTGGCACAGTGGGACGTCGACCTTGACGACGCAGTTCATCGGTCAGTTTGTGAGAGGCGATCGAGAAGAGAAAATATTCGACCGGCGTCGTGCCGTCGTAATTCGGCAGGCTCGTCAGAAAGCCGATCAGCGTGTCCTGAACGATGTCTTCGCTGAGGCTGCGGTTTGCCAGGCGGGCATTGACGTACGCGAGGACTCGCCGCTCGTACCGATCGATAAACTGCTGCCAGGCGCGTTCGTCGCCTGCTCGAATCTGGTCCAGCAGAATCTGGTCGGCATCGTTCACAGGACGTTTTCAGCCGTTGAACAGGCTGACGGGAGCGAGCCACCAGTCAGCGGGAATCACATTCAAGTGGAATCTTCGGTCTACACGACAAAAAGAGTACCCAGCCCGCCAAGCACGACAAGAATTGTCACAGCAGTCACCACAGTCTTTTGTCGTGGATTAGAAACTGCAAGGAGTCCTCGCAGAAGTGCTGAGATCAGGCCGAGCCCGATTCCCAGTCCTCCCAGCCCGAGAGCAATCTGCTGTGCCCGAACCGAAGCGACATCCGTCTTCCATAGGTCAAGAAGCTGCTCGCGAACAATGGCCGAATCTTCGACCTGCAGAAAGACTCGATACATCGGTTCTTTGCGACCGGCAAATTCGTGCATCTCGACTGAAATGTATTTCTGTCGAACCGCGGCCGACTGGAATGCGTCGACGGGGATCGACCACGAGTTCAGCTCCGGCCAGTCAACCACCACACGATTCTGAAGAGCTGCGATCGCTCGAACGGTTGCTTCCTGTTCCGCTTCTTCCGTGGTCGCACAGAGGTCGCTCTGTGCGACAAACAGAACGTCTTCCACTTTTCCTCTGGCGAGTACCGTCAACGGATTCCGCGTCCATGGTGGGAGGTCGATCGCGGAAGCCGCTGACGTCTCCTCAACTTCGGTTGTGCCGGAAGATTCGCTGACCGCTGAATCTGGACGAGAGTCGGCAGGACGTTCCCGAGGTTCTTTCCGCGCAGCTTCTTCAGTCCGCATGGTTGCCTGATGAGCAACAATCTGGCTATCGACCATCTCCAGTGGCATTCGAGCTTCCTGCGGTCGCTGAGTCCTGACTTCCACGCCGCGATACTTGAATATCGCGAGGCTGAAAAACACAGCAAGACCCGTAACCACGGCAGCTCCGGTCATCAGGCCGCTGCGCTCCGGTCTCCGCCAGCGGGCGTTGCGACCCGCAGCCGGGTTGACGCTGGTCACGCGGGCGGCAAACGCGCCTCCCACAAACAGCAGCGCCAGTACGACCGCTCCGATGACAAGAGTGAGAATCGACATGTCGTATTGCACAATGGAAAGAGTCATAGGACGCCCGCCTGCAACGGTGTTGATTGATCGTCGGAATCAGACGAAGAGTGACCGAGCGAATTGGCACGCTGTTCGGGATCGACCCAGATGGACGATGCTTGAGCTGTCGCCGACGCGGCCACAGCGATCAGCATCGCGAGGTCTTTTGGAAACTGAGGAATCGTTGTGATGATCAGAGCGGCGAGAGAAGTCCAGGCAAGCGACGTCACACGGACGCGCCTCGGTCGGAATGAGTCCACGTGGTACCACCAGCGACGAACCATCAGAAGGACGCCGAAGAAGAACACGTAGCCGACCAGTCGCGAGCAGTCATCGGGGCTCAAGTCACCCGGCATGAATGACGCGTTGACGAGTTGTGGAGACACTCTCGAGTAATCGTGAACGTCGAGCCCGAGCATCATCGATTTGTCGAGCGAGAACGCGGCCACTCCGACGAGGCAGCCCAGCAAACCTGTCATCAGACGCCGGGCGACGCCGTTACCGCCTCGCCCTTCCCAGAGTTTTCCAGGCAGCATTGCGGCCCAGGCAGTCATCGTTGTGACGGCTCCGAAGAAGACCGCCATCGAGGATTCGAAGTGGCCAGACAGAAAGAAACCGCCCCCCATCGCAGCTCCACACAGCGTGGCCACCGACATCGACCCCGTCAGTTCGGCCGATCGCTGCAGGAAACCAACATGCCGCAATGCCTCGGGGGCGTGATGCCGAACGTACGGTGTGTTTGTCCGAGTCGCCGTGCCACCGGGGCGACTGGCGTTGAGCCGGACGGCTGGCCCGCCATCGTCGAGAGCGAACGCTCGAATTGCCCAGCGGGAAACGACATACAGAATTGCCATCACCGCGGCGATGCCCACAAACGGAAGAGAGAGCAATCCCAATGGCACAGTAATTGGTGACGTGAGGACCAGGATAAGCACTGCAAAGAAAGCAAACACCAGCGCCGCAGCGATCCCGCTCGACGTCTGGTGCCAGGGGCGATCGTTGTCAAACCGCGACGGGACTCGCCGCCCCTGCGAATACGATCGCCTCTCGGAACGATCTTCCGAGTGGTCGGCGTCGCTCGATGGGCTTGCTGCTGAGGCGGCGAAATCCGGGCTTTCGTATTTCGGTGCTTCGTTCTTCCGGGCTGGCCTGGATTCGGTTCTCCCTGCGAGGGCCGCTTCGAATTCCTCGGCGAGTTTCTTGACCGTCGGGGTTCTTTTCAGCGGGTCCTTCTCGAGAGCTCGCTTGAGGACGGGGCGGAACTTCTCGGGAAGAATCTGTAGATTCGGTTTTTCCGTGAGCTGCTTCATCAGGATCTCGCCGGTGGTCTCGCCGTCGAAAGGGACCTTTCCGGTGAGCATCTCAAAGAGGATCACGGCGACGGCGTAGACATCGACTTCTCGACCGTAGCGGCCGTGAGCGATTTCCGGTGCCATGTAGTAAACGGTGCCGACGCTTTGCGTGTGAGCACTCCGGCGACTGACCGAGATGAACTTCGACAGGCCGACGTCGCCGACTTTGACGTGGCCGTTTTCGGTGTAGATGTTCGCCGGTTTGAGGTCGCGGTGGACGATGCCTCGTTCGTTGAGGAAGTCGACTCCGGCGGAGAGACCGGCCAGCAGTTTCGAAACCTGCTCGTGAGGAAGACCGTTGGGGTTCTCGGCAAGGATCTGATCGAGCGGTTTTCCGCCGACGTATTCCATGATGATCCAGTAGTCGCCGTGGCTTTCGCGGACGTCGAAGATCGTCATCACGTTCGGGTGGCTCAGATTCAAGCAGTGCGAAACGCCGCGAAGTTCGACCTCGGTGTTGTCGTTCAGAAGTTTCAGCGCGACTTCTTTGCCGGCGTCGCTCTGCGCGTAGTAGACCTCGCCAAAGCCACCTCGCTGGATGGCCCGCTTGATGGTGTAACCGTCGAGCGGCCGGGTTTCCGGTTGATGTCGGAACTTCATGGCGGCACCTGTCCGAGGCGTCAGTCTGAGGTCGAGTGTTGAGTTCATCTTATCTGTTTCCGATCCGGTTCAGGCTGCTGACTTGTACTTCAGTGGCCCGCTGGCTGTTTCGCAGCCCGTCCGAAACGGAGAATCACCGCTCCGGATTGATTTCTTCGAGTCGAAATCGGAAGTCCGTCCCGGAAATCACCTGCCCGCTGGAAAGAGGTGTCAGTCCTGTCGCCAGCGATCCGTCCACAAAAATATCTTTCCGCGATTTCACCGCCAGCCCGCGGCGACCCCGCACGAGCACGACGCTCGTCGGCCACTGCGGGCATCTCACATGATTCTCCGGTCCTGGCCCCAACAGACACGTTTGAGCCATTAAGACGACTCCGTCGACTGCTCCCGCCGGACGATGATCGCTGAGGAAACTCAGTCGGGCCGACGCGCTGAGAGGAGTTGTCACACAGAACCCCAGCCTCACCGAGCTACCCGCTGTGATCTCGCAGTCATCCGAAAGAACCGTCTGCCCGTCGACCGGCCGGCCTTCGACATCCGTCGCCGCGTGAGCTGTCAGCACCCAGCTCTCGTTGACCCGCTCCAGCTGAGCGTGCTTGCGAGAGAGGCTCGACATGATTGTGACGTCTGCCTCGTCTGAGGTGTCCTTCACCAGCGACGACTTCGCCAGCAGAGGACTCACCGGTGCCTGTGCCCGACCGAGTGTCACGACGGGACTCGTCAGAACCAGCCACGCTCCGACACCGTCGATCCACAACGTGTATCGACTGCCGGTTGCAGTGCTGCTGGCAGGACTGGTGAGAGAACCGAACATGAGGTGATCCAGAGGCGAGTACAATCGACGTTGCGGAACCGACTGAAACCGGCGACAGGTCATTGTGACCCGCCGCCGGTCCAGGTGTCAGCAGGGTCGCCGCGGATCAGTTGTTGTCGGCAACCTTTTCGAAAGTCTCCGTGCCGAGCAGTGCCCGGGCTCGATCCACAACGTTTGTCGCAGCCGCTTCATCTTCAATCGGGATGAGGTCAGTCAGTCGCTGTCCTTCCGCGTCGACCGTCTGTTCCCGCACGCTGACGTCGGCGTCGAGGTCAGACAGCAGCGTCTGAATCCGCGACAGTTTCGAATCGTCAACCTGGATTTCGTTGATGGCTTCTTCCGCTTCGACGGCCTTCAGGCGAGCTTCCAGCTCTTCGATCTGAAGTGAGACATCCGTGCGAGCCGTGATGAAAGCCTGGATTTTCTTCTCTGCTGCTTCGAGAGCTTTCATTTTCGCGTTGAGCACCTGGCCTTCGTGCTTGAAAGTGCTTTCGGCAATTTCGTAGCGGCCCAGCCGCGTTTCCAGGTCCTTCTCAAGGTCGGCCTTCGAGTAGCTTGCGTCGCTGACTTTGAACGTCGTCTTGCCGGACTCCAGTTCCTCGGTCCGTTTCATCATCGCGTACCGCTGATCGGCCAGCTCGTCGGCTCGGCGAGCGTGCGTGTTTTCTTTCCGCTCGATGTCGACGCGAAGCGAGATGACTTCTTTCTTCAGCCGGTTGATTTCGGGCTCAAGGTCATTCCTGAGCATATCCTTTGCCCGTTCGATTTGAAGTTTCACTGGGATGGCGTCTTCCGCGGCGGCGTGAGCCATTCCGCCCACCGTTCGCATGTAGCTCCAGACGCTCGTCCCGAAAATCAGACCACTGAGGATCACAACGCTGCCGATTCCGATTGCTGTTTTCTTAACCATGACAAATTCCTCTACTGACAAGAGCGGTGCGACGCTGATCCCGTCGTCCGGAAGGCACCAGTTTGTGTGACTCCATTTTCCGGATACTGGTTCGTCGCTGGCGGAAGACGATTCCTGGACGGAAATCTCCGGAATCAGAGAATTACCATAACCTCTCTGAAAACTACTGGTTACGTTCTTTGTGCAGCACGTTCCCGAACTTGGCTGGATCGCCGCAGTCCGGATTTCGAGAGTGTCCTGATTTGCCGACCAGACTTCCGAAGTCCTGGAGACTTTGGAAGTCTTTCCTCTCGAAATCAGGACACGACCTGGATTTCCAGGCATTCGCGTGACACTTTTCCACAGGCGACGCCTCAACCCGTCATCCGTCCTGCGAGCCGTCTGTTCTTGAGCATCGACCTCCTGTTGAGTGTGATTCCATGGCTGAATTCGATCCGCAACCCGATCGAGATGAACCGTTGGCCGAACCGGCCGCGCTGGATTCGGCGGCTCTGAGTCTGCCGGCCGACCGACGCATCGTCGATCGGCTGTTCCGCGCCGGTGTGCTCGATGATCGCGGCCGCCAGGAAGCGCTGCGGTTGCTGTCCGGCCCTGTGGTCTGGTGGCCGTGGATCGATCGGGCTCTACTGTTTCTCGGTCTGACGCTGGCGCTGGTGGGGGTCGTCTGCTTCTTTGCCTGGAACTGGGACAACCTTCCGGGCATCGCGAAACTTGGCCTGGTTCAGATCGGCATCGTCGCGTGTTGCGGAGTTGCCTGGTGGAAAGGGCTCGAATCGACAATCGGCCGTGCCGCTCAGGTCGGCGCGTCGGTTCTCGTCGGAGTCTTCCTGGCCGTCTTCGGACAAATCTACCAGACGGGAGCCGATGAGTGGCTGCTGTTCGCCGGCTGGGCCGGACTCATTCTGCCGTGGACCATCGTGGCCCGGTTTGATGCCCTGTGGATTCTGTGGCTGTCGATCGTCAACGTCGCTCTTTCGCTGTGCTGGGAGCAGACATTCTCACAAGCCTTCGACTGGGAGTTCCTGATGATGACGCTGGGTCTGGTCAACGGTGCTGTGCTCGGCCTGAGAGAATTCGGTGAGCAGCGCGGCCTCGACTGGCTGCAGCATCGCTGGCCGCGGCATCTGCTTGTCGTGGCGACGCTGACTCCGCTGATCTGCCCGGTGCTCGTGCAGATTGTCGACGACGCCTTTTTAGGAGACATCTCCTGGCTGGCCGCGGTGGTCTTTGCAGGAGTCCTGTGCGTGACGCATCTGTACTTCCGCCACAGATCGCCAGACCTGTTCGCACTGGCGTGTACCGTGACGTGCGTCTGCGTCGTCGTGACGTTTCTTATCGGAAAAGTTCTCGTCGAGGCGATTCAGGATGGCATTGTGCTGGTGCTGATCGGAGGCGTGATCATCGGCGTGGTAACCGTCGCGGCAATGTGGTTGATGAGGGTTGCCCGCGAGATTCGCAGGACTGACAACGGAGAGGCCGCACGATGAGTACCCCTGAAATTCAACCTGTCGCGCAGGACAGCCTGACCATTGGAGATCTGCTGACGAAACTTGGCGCGGGAGGCTTTCTGGATCTGAGCCAGCCAGGCAATTCGCTGGCCGTGCTCAACGATGAAGTCGACTCAACACCGCATGTCGTACAGATGCTTGTCGGAGCCGGCGCCTGGATCGCGTGCTGCTGCATCGTGCTCGGACTCGCCATTGTGGGGATCCTCGAAGAGGGTGCGTCCGCAGTCGTCTGCGGCGTGGCGATGTCTGCGGCGGCCGTGTTTCTGCATCGAGTCAGAACCGGGTTGTTCGCCGAGAATTTTTCACTGGCGGCCGCTCTGACTGGCGTGGTGATGTTTACCGTCGGCTTTCAGTCCGGGCATCAATTCCTGTTGATGGCGCTGGCGTCAGTCGTGGCCGCAGCCGTGATGTACGTGCCATTTGCGAGTGCAACATTCCGGTTTCTGACCGCTGCCTTCGCGATCAGCATGCTCAGCGTGGCCCTTGCCGACGATGTGAACCTGGAGTCGCTGCACGTCCTGATTCTGCTCGAAACGGTGGGAGCCGGCTTCATCTTCACGAGGCTGCCGCAGTCGATGTTCCGGCCTCTGGGTTACGCACTCGCCGCCGCGATGCTGGGGACGCTGCTGGTCACGTTTTTCGACGAGATGTCCGTCTGGCCGGCCGCGCTGGTACAGGTGTGTGCTCAGCTCTGGCTGCTGAACTTCGCGCTGTCAACGGGGCAGAAGCGCGTTCCGCTGATGCTCGGTCTGTCCGCGGCCGCGGCCGGGCTGCTGGGTCTGCTGTCGGCTCCGGGGATTCTGGCGGCGATCGGCGTCATCGTGCTCGGACATCTCGAGCGGGACATTCTCTTGAGGTCGCTCGGAGTGCTCTTTCTGCCGGTGTACCTCGTCGCGTTTTACTACAACCTCGAGACTTCGCTGCTGACGAAATCGGGCATCCTGATCGCCAGCGGAGCCGTCCTGTGGGGAGCCCGCTGGTACCTGCGCGAGCGGATCGCGGCGGGGCTGTTCGACGGCGGCGATCTTCCGGAGACAATTGAAACAGGAGATGCATCATGAAGGCAGCGTTCCTCGTCTCGACTCTCAGTGTGCTGGGTGTGCTGAACTGGATGATCTTCGACAAGGAGTTGCTGCTTGATTCCGCTCAGTCGATTTACCTGGAGCTTGCGCCGCGCGACCCGCGATCGCTCATGCAGGGTGACTACATGGTGCTCGGCTATGCGGTCACTCGGGAAGCGGACTCGCGCGTCAACGTGCAGGACACCAGCGGCTGCCTGGTCCTGCAACTGGACGCGAGACGGGTTGCACAGTTCGTGCGGGTCGACGACGGCGGACCGCTCGCCGCAAACGAGGTCCGTATTCAGTACACACGGAATTACCGCGTTGAAATTGGCGCGGAGTCGTTCTTCTTCCAGGAAGGCACAGGCGAGCTGTACGCCAGCGCGAAGTTTGGCGAGCTGAAAGTTGACGACCGCGGCACGAGCGTTCTGACCGGGCTGCTGGACGAGAATCTCAAGCGCATCGAGCCGCGGTGATGTCGCGAACTCTCACAGCCAGAACTGCCACCACTTCTTGTGCTGGCGTCGCCACTCGGCCTGATTCTGCTTCCCGATCTTCGTGGCGAACGGCAGGAACTCGCCGTCGTCCGCCACGGTGAGTCGCAGCTCGCCCTCAACGGAGATGTAGTCACACAGCTCCGGGGCGTTGTCGAGCCGCTCGATGATCGAGCGGTCGTGTCCGCCGTAGCGAACGGCGAATGCGCAGCACACTTTCGCCGCCATGATGGCCTGCTCGGTTTCCTCGGGAGTTTCCGGCTGCCGAATGAAGTAGGTATCCCTGTAGGACTCGTCATCGAACGGGAAAAACAGATCCGGCGCTTCCGCCTCAGGAGCGCCGCACCACAGGCAGTTGCCATCCCACTCGCAGTTCCCGTTTTCGTCGGGCTCAGTACTGGGGACGCCCGTCGTGTAAAACGGACCCGCAGCGTTTTTGGGAAACCGGAACGGATGCTGGAAGAAGTCGTCGTTCATCAAAATCGACCGATCTGGCTGACGACCCTCGTCATCACGCAGCCACAGGGCGAGGCGACTGGCGGCGAACGGTGCGGGACTGGGTCTGTCAGTCCCACGTGACCTTGTTCACATGCTCCTGAATTTCCGATCGGATCTGCGGGAGAGAGAAGGATCGGAATACGCCTTTGGCCCCCTCAACGTACTGCGTGTTGATACCGACCACCGTTCCGTCAGTCGCGATCAGCGGGCCACCGGAATTTCCAGGATTGATTTCGGCGTTGTGCTGAATCCAGTGGCGATCTGCACCTTCCTCAACAGAACACAGACTGACGGTTCCCGACGTCAAAACGAAATCAAAGTCGCGCGACTTAAACTGCTTCGTGAGATCTGTCGCATCCGCGTTGGCCCTTGCGAGCGCGGCAACGTTTTCCTGTTCGGAGTAACCGGTGCTGGCTGCTCCAGGAAATCCTAATGCTCGAATATCGGTGTCCCTGGCCAGGTTGCTCTCGCTGCTGAGCCGGAACGGCCGGGAAAACACGTGATCGACTTTCAGGATGGCGAGATCAAAGGAACCTGAAACGTGAATGATCTCCGCGTCGAGTTTCTTTCCACCGACAAATACCCAGACACGTTCTTCGACTTCGAGCTGCGAGGAATTCCGCAGCTCTTCCTTCCAGAGGTCGGTTCTCGACAATTCGACAATTTCTTCCACCACGTGTTTGTTGGTGAGCAGGAAACCATCGGGTGAGACTGCAAACGCAGTCCCGGTACTCTTCGGCAATTCGATCAGTTTTCCAGAACTGTCGACGATGCGCAGGCCGCAAACGACCAGCCCCAGCGCATCCTCAAGAGCTTTCTCGTCCTTCGACGAATTGACATAGGCCGGCGAGCCAAACAGCGTCGAAAAAAGCAGATAAGAACCCGCGAGAGCGACGACCGCGACCAGGCTGAACCCGACCAGCGAAAACGCTTTTCCCCGGGACGACCGCTGCTGGCCAGCCTCGGTCAGTAGCCGCTCCGTTTCTTCGGCCGTGGCGATCTGCTCGACGAGTGAATCCCGTTTCTCGATGAGCGGTGCGAGACCATCCAGTTCCGGTTGTTGATCGAGCACGGCCTTGCCAAGCGTCACCTGCAACGCGGTCATGCTCTTTGCGATGTCTCGTGCTTCCTGCTCCTTCTCTTTGTCTCCGGCAATTCCCGCCTGATTGGCAACTTCAAAGGTCTTCTGACGCTGCTTGAGTTCGCTGATGATCTCTGCCTCGGAGTCGATTTCGATCCCGGCCTGAATCGCCAGAGCGCCGACGTCCCGTGGAATGCGCTCGTCCAGCCGGACACGCGCGTCCTTCAGCTCAGAGCGAACGGCAAACAAGTCCTTCTGCCGCTTCCCTTCGTCGAAAGTCGCCCTGGAAAGCTCCAGCAGAGTTCCCGCGATTCGGCGAAATGCTCCGCCGGTCGACTGCTCGACCGGCCGATTTTCTGAATCGGAATTCGCGTCGTCTGGGGGCAGCGTGGGTGTCGGATCAGAGGTGGACGACATCGGCGTGGACCTGGTCAGGTGAGGCATCTCAGAAAACGGCGTGACGAAATGGACGAGCCGTTGTACTGACTTGCCCCGGATTTGTCGTTCGACCGGGACGGCGGTCGCGGGACGACGACGAAATTTCTGTCGGCTGCCACTTTCGCGAAGATATTGCGGACGCGTTCCTGACTGAGGAATGTGTCCGAAATCACTTCCCGATTTCCTGTTCTGAACAAGCACGAAGCACCAGCGAGTGAACAGGAGACGGTTCACTCGCTGGCGCTTCGTGCTTGTCATTTTGCACGTAGGACAACGGAAACCGTATTCTGGAAGCTGGTCACGGGAACTGCGCAGCAGGAGCCTTGCCCGGCGCGCGGTGCCAGATCGGGAAATTGTTTCGGACAAATTCCTATGCCAGCCGCGACAGGTGCAGGTCGCGGATTTTGTCGCCGACGATCGCAAAGTCGGTGACCGGCAGACCGTCAGCTTTGATCGCCAGCTCGAGCGTCTGGATTGACTGAACCAGACCGGCGGGGAGCGGGAATTGCCAGACCGATTTCGGCTCGGCCGGTTTCAGAGTCTCGTCGATCGGAATTGACCGGCCAGAGATTGAAATGGTGACTTCGGTCAGCGGGCGAGGTT
>ERZ891418.156-NODE-156-length-24921-cov-6.972573_pt1 | contig 24921 bp, 20 predicted proteins | sample MGYA00521236_ERZ891418 | MGnify/ENA primary metagenome ERZ891418 (study PRJEB32303, sample SAMEA104408696) | aquatic metagenome | biome: Brackish water; feature: Chemocline; material: water | place: Baltic Sea | collected 2014-10-18T10:34:00 | depth 100 m ... | reverse complement strand
CCAGGTTCGGAAGCCGCTCAACAATTAGTCGCTGACCGTTCACTGGGGCGGACACGAACTGCTTGGCGAGTTCTATTCGATCTTCTGCCGGAACATGCGCGACCTGGGCACGCCGCCGTTTTCGCGAAAACTGTTCGCGTCAATTCTCGACGAGTTCCCGCACGATGCCGAGCTGTGCTGTGCTGTGTGCGGCTCGACGGAAAGGCAATCGCATCCGGACTGCTCGTTCACGGACCCGGTGTGACCGAGGTGCCCAGCGCGAGTTCTCTTCGCGAGTTCAACTCGACCAGCGCGAACATGCTTCTCTACTGGACCCTGCTCAGCCGCGCGATCGAGCGAGGCCAGAGCGTTTTCGATTTCGGACGCAGCTCGAAAGGCGGCGGCACGTACCGGTTCAAGGCTCAGTGGGGTGCGAAGGAGTCGCCGGCCGTCTGGCAGCACTACGTCCGCGAAGGATCGGCGACCGACATGCGGCCGAATTCGGGCAAGTTTGATCTGATGATCCGCAGTTGGCAAAAGCTGCCGGTGTGGCTGACGCAGGTGATTGGTCCCTCGATCGTGCGGGGGATTCCATGAAGTCCGTCAAAGACCTCGTCAAACATTCGTCGATTTACGGCATCGGCCAGATCGTCAGCCGGTTCGCATCCGTGCTTCTGCTGCCGCTTTACACGCGGTGCCTGAGTACCAGCGATTACGGCTGCGTCGCGATTCTCGATCTGACGGCGGGCATCCTGGCGATCCTGATCGGCGGCGGCGTCGCTCAGGCGGTCGTGCGTTTTCACTTCGAGGATCAAACCGAAAACGCCGAGCGACGTGCCTGGTGGACCGGGTTCTCGTGGGTCGTCGTGTGCGCATCGCTGATTGTCACGCCGATGATCCTGTGCCGCGGTCTGCTCGCCGAGCTGACGCTCGACCCGAGTGTCGGGGACGGAGCGTTTTTCTACCTGCTCGCCGTCTCGACGTTGTGGTGCAACACGATCGCCTCGCTGGTCGAAACCTGGCTGCGAGTTCGAAAGTGGTCCGGCGTTTTTGTCGTGGTCTCGTTCGGACGATTACTGCTGAACATCGGCCTCAACGTGTGGTTCCTGGTCGGGCTGGACATGGGGGTCGAGGGGTTGCTGATCGGCAATCTGATCGCGGCCGCTTTGAATATGCTCGTTCTGGTGAGCATTTTTGCGAAGACGCTTCGCGGGTTCCTGTTTGACTCGGCACTGCTGCGGCGGCAGCTGGGATTCGGCTCGCCACTGATCGTCACCGCGCTGCTGTCTCTACTGATGCACGAGGCCGATCGGTACTTCCTGAAGCACTATGCCGGACTGTCTGAGGTCGGTGTTTATTCGCTGGCCTATAAGATCGGCCAGGCCGTCAACATGCTGTTCCTCATTCCGTTTTCGGCGATCTGGAATGTCGTGATGTATGAGATGGCGGATGAGCCCGAGCCGCAGAAAAACTACGCGCGTGTTTACGAGTACTTCACCTATGCCCTGTTGATTTTGACGCTGGCCGCATCGTTGTTCGCGTACCCGCTGCTGCCGCTGCTGACTCCCGGCGAGTACAGCCAGGCCGTTGACCTGATTCCGATCATCCTGCTGGCCTACATGCTGTACGCCATGCACCAGCAGTTCAGCGTGCCGGCACTGCTGGCGAAGCGGACGGCCGCTTTGATTCCGGTGTCGATCGCCGGCGTCGTCGTGAACGTGGTGCTCAACCTGCTCCTTGTACCGCGATTCGGTGCCGCCGGAGCCGCCTGGTCGAGCGTCGCCACGTACGGCACCTTCTCATTCGTTGGTCTGTACCGCTACCGCTCATTCGATCGCTACCCCTATCCGTTCGCCCGTCTGCTGGGAGTCAGCATCGGCGTCGCGATGACTTATCTCGTGGTGAGATTCCTGGTTCTGCCTGGTCTGTCGCTGCCGACGCAGCTTCTTGTTGCCGGGCTGGCAACAACCGCGTGGTGCGGAATTCTGTTGAAACCGGTCATGAATCCCATTCTGGAAATCGTCGCGGACAAACTCGGAGGTCAGCTTGGCGAGCGGATACGTCGACGGATCCGACGCACAAAAACGGAGCCCGCGGCGGCAACATAGGAAAGGTCCGAAGCAAATTCGCAAGAGTCACCCGAATCGCGAGCAACTCGAGAAAACTCTTCCAGCAACAACTCAAACGACATTCAACAATGAAAACGCTTCTGCTGAGTGAAATCTTTCCGCCGGAAAATGGTGGCAGTGGCCGCTGGCTGTGGGAGGTCTACAGCCGTCTGCCAGCCGATCGTTTTGTGATCGCGGCTGGCCAGCACGCGGCGGCGGCCGAGTTCGACGCGACTCACAATCTGGATGTGCGACGCCTCCCGCTGGCGATGGACACCTGGGGCATTCGCAGCTGGCATGCGCTGCGGTCGTGCTGGGGACTGTTCCAACAGCTGCGCCGGATTGTCCGGCAGGAAAACGTCACGGCGATCCACTGCGGTCGCTGCCTCCCCGAAGGCTGGCTGGCGTACCTCATGAAGAGGCTCATGAAAATCCCTTACGTCTGCTACATCCACGGCGAGGATGTCACGTCGGCCGCCACCAGTCGCGAGCTGTCCTGGATGGTCCGTCGAATTCTCGCACAATCGGAAACCCTCATCGCCAACAGCGAAAACACAGCTCGAATACTCACCGAAAACTGGCGGGTGCCGGCAAGCCAGGTGCAGGTTCTGCATCCGGGCGTCGACACATCGCGATTCGCGCCGGCGGCTCGCGACGAGGCGGCACGCAGGCAGATCGGCTGGAGCAACCGCACAGTCGTGCTCACCGTGGGCCGTCTGCAGAAACGTAAAGGGCACGACATGATGATTCGTGCTCTCCCCGAAATCGTCGAGGCCCTGCCGGACGTACTGTTCGCGATTATCGGTGACGGTGCCGAGCGGAAGTCGCTCGAACAGCTCGCCCGGGAGAATCACGTTGAGGGTCACGTGCAGTTTCTGGGTGAGGTCTCGGACGACGACATGATCCGCTGCTACCAGCAGTGCGACCTGTTCGCTCTGCCGAACCGCCAGGTCGGAGAGGACATCGAAGGTTTCGGAATGGTGCTGCTCGAAGCGCAGGCCTGCGGCCGACCGGTCCTTGCCGGTGCGTCAGGAGGCACGCGGGAAACAATGATCCCCGGCGAAACCGGCATCGTCACGCCGTGCGACACCCCCGAACAGGTAGCCGAAGCGGTCACGCGACTGCTGCTCGCCCCGGACGAGTTGCAGAAAATGGGACAGGCCGCCCGACCATGGGCCGTCAACAATTTCGACTGGACCGCGCTGACCAGGCAGGCCGCCCGCCTGTTCGACATTGACGTGCCAGAGCTCACCCCAGAAAAGCAAGGAGTCCTGGCATGAATACCGTAGGTCAGCCTGTGCCTGACGAAGTCAAACCGGATCGCGACGCCAAATCGATCCTTCGCGCAGAAGCCTTACGCCGTCAGGCAGAGCCGGACCTACGGACCCCGGAAGGTCGGGTGCTGACGTCGCTCACTCTGTCGAGCGAAGACACACAACAGCGTGTCGCTGTGACATTCGGCCTGGACTTTCCGCGCGGCCTGGTCAAAGACGCGGCCCGGTTCTGTCTCGTCGATCCGTCCGGCCAGTCGGTGCCGCTTCAGGTCACACCGCTGTCTCGCTGGTCCGACACCAGCCTTCGCTGGGGCCTGCTGGACTTTGTCGCACCGGAAGCCGAAGTCGGCAGAACGCAGTGGCCCGTCCTGCTGCTCGACGAAGCCACTTCGCCCTCGCCACCTGGCCTGGAGTTCTCAGGCGAAGACCTGTCGCTGTCATTGGAAAATGGCCGCCTGACATTCAGACGCGGCGACGCGGCGGCGGCCATTCGATTTGTACTGACGACAAAAGACGGAAGACTTGTCACTGCGAAACTCGGCCGATCGATCTCCGAAACGGAAGGCCCGGTTCGCTGGACGCGGACTATTGAGGGCACGTTTCCCGGCTGCTCCGGGATCCGGTTTCTCGCCCGAATCAGCACCTTCCGCGGGACGGGGCGAGTCAAACTCGACGTGAGACTTCGCAACTCAAACCGAGCCCGACATAGCGGCGGACTCTGGGACCTGGGCGACGCCGGCTCGTTCTCATTTCAATCGTTCGAGGCGATCGTCGACTCCGGCGGCGACAACACGGACTCGTCGCTCGCCTTCCAGATTGAAGCCGATTCCGAATGGACGACGGCTGACTCGGTGAAGATTTACCAGGATTCCAGCGGTCGCGAAAACTGGCAGAGCCGAACCCACGTCAACGCGGAAGGCCGGGTGCCGTGCCGTTTTCGAGGTTACCAGGCCGAGTGGGCCGGTGGGTCGTCGCGCGGCGACCACGCGAATCCAACCGTCCGGCTGATCAAAGAAACCTCGTCGCTGACAGTTGCTTTGCCGGAGTTCTGGCAGCAGTTTCCGAAGTCGATCGAGGCGGACTCCACTTCAATCCGACTCGGCCTGTTCCCAGCGGACTGGGACGACCTCTTCGAGCTCCAGGGCGGCGAACAGAAAACGCACGCAATCTCCTTGTGGCTTGGCAACGTCCCTTCTCCCCGGAAGGGGGAGGATACGAACTTGCCGCCTTCGGACGTGCGAGTCAGCGTGCCTCCGGACTGGCACGAGCAGACAAAAGCACTTCCGTATTTCTGTCCGGCTTCGGTCGATCCTCATGGCGAGGTCCGATCGCTTGGTGACGCTGCGATCGCTGGCGAAAACTCGCTGCTCGCGCGGCGGGATGTCATCGACGAATTCGGCTGGCGGAATTTCGGCGAGGTCTGGGCCGATCATGAGCAGCAGTATTTCCCGGCCGAGACGCCGATCATCTCCCACTACAACAACCAGTTTGACATGGTCTACGCCGGGCTGCTGCAGTTTGCCCGGACTGGAGACACGCGGTGGGTCGACCTGTTTGACCCGCTCGCCCGCCACGTGATCGACATCGACATTTACCACACCAAGCAGGATCGAGGCTGCTACAACGGCGGCCTGTTCTGGCACACCGATCACTACACCGACGCGGGAACGTGCTCGCACCGAACGTACTCGGCGGCGAATGCGAAGCCCGGCCGGCCGTACGGCGGCGGCCCCAGCGACGAGCACAACTACACAACCGGCCTGCTGTTTTACTACTGGCAGACCGGGAACCGCGACGCGCGGGACGCGGTGCTGTCGCTGGCCGAATGGGTCATCAATGCGGACGAAGGATCGCAGACGATTTTTGGATTGATCGATGACGGACCGACCGGTGCCGCTTCGGCCACGGCGTCTGCCGACTTCCACGGGCCGGGGCGAGGCGCGGGCAATTCGCTCAACGCGCTGCTCGATGGCTGGCTGATCAGTGGCGAGCGACGGTTTCTCGAATTTGCCGAGTCGCTCATCCGTCGGGTCATCCATCCGGAAACGAACATCGAGTCGCTCGACCTGGGCAACGTCGAAGCGCGGTGGTCGTACACCGTTTTTCTTTCGTCGCTCGCAAAGTACCTCGACGTGAAGTCCGAGGCTGGCGAGTTCGACGCCGAGTACGAATACGCCGCGGCCAGCCTGGCTCACTTTGGGAAATGGATGCTCACCAACGAGCGGCCGTTTTTCGACACACCTGACAAGCTGGAGTTTCCCACCGAAACATGGGCAGCGCAGGAGCTTCGCAAAGCCAACGTGCTGCGACTGGCGGCGAAGTTCTGTGACGAGCCCGAGCGAACCCGCATGCTTGCCTTTGGCGAAGAGCTTGCTGATCGAGCGTGGCGCGACCTGGCTGGCTTCGAGACAAAACACGTCGCACGGTCGCTCGTCCTGAGTCTGACCGAGGGAGCTCGCGACTGCTGGCTGCGAACTCGCGACGAAACCGAACTCGCGGCGAAACGGCCAGGTCAGGGGAAGTTTGAATTCGGCACGCCGACCGAATTCGTCCCACAGAAGGACCGCGTGCGGGCTCAACTGAAATCACCGGCGGGCCTCGCTCGAGCCCTGGTCAAAGCGGCGTCCCCCTGGCGGTGGCCTGGTTTCATTCGGAATTTAATGAGGCATCTTTGACGGACGCCGGGAAAGGGCTGCCAACGAATTTCACAAATTGGACGAATGACAATTTCCATTCGTGACATTAGTCCGATTCGCTGGCAAAACAACTCCTGCGACACGTTGCGAAAACAAAACTATGAAAACTCTCCTCAAACAACTCGCCTTTGGTCTTGCGACGGCATTCGTGCTGCCGGCGGTGCTGGGTTACCGGTTCGGGGCACTCTTCGTCGGCGCGGACCGAGCGTTCCCCGGCTGGTCGCAGGCCTTCAGCCTGATCCCCGGCCTCACTGGCGAGTATCTGCGTCGCGCGTTTTATCGGCTCACGCTGGCTCACTGCGGCGACGGCGCGTGCCTCACGTTCGGGACGATCTTTTCTCACTCAACGGCGAGTGTTGGCCGCAATGTTTATGTCGGAGCGAATTGTTCTCTGGGCGGAGTCACGATCGAGGACGACGTTCTGATCGCGTCCAACGTCTCGATCATGAACGGTTCGGAGCAGCACGGAATCGAGCGGCTCGACATTCCCATTCGCGATCAGCCGGGCGTGTTTCGCGATGTGACGATCGGCGCGGGATCGTGGATCGGCGAGCGGTCCGTGATTTCGGCCAACATTGGAAAAGGGTGCGTCATCGGAGCGGGCTCGGTCGTGACCAGGCCGATTCCGGATTACGCGATTGCCGTTGGAGTGCCCGCGAAAGTAGTGCGGTTTCGTACTGACGATCAACGGGACGTTTGCCGCTCCCCCTCACCCGCCCTTCGGGCACCCTCTCCCCCGGGGGAGAGGGGACGGAATCATTGCCGGTGAGTCGCGCGGCTTTCAGTGACGACAACCACGCTTCCATTTGACGAAAGAACGAACCATGTCTGACGCTCGAACCAAGTCTGACGCTCCGGTCATCTTCCTCGGTATTCCACGTTCCGGCACGACGATGCTGGGCAGACTCGCCAACCTGTACCTCGATATCGGGGCCGCGAATGAAGGACAGTTTGAGATCTTCCTCGACCGCGCGATCGCGAATGACGCGCAGCTCCAGGACGACGCGTTCTTTGATCGGATTCTCAATGAGCTTGTTGAGGACGAGTACTTTTCGCTTGTCTTCCTCAACCGAGTGCCGAAGGCCGAACTGCGAAGCCGCATCGAGAAACAAATCGAAACGCGGACGGTCAACGGACTCGGCCTCGCCGTGCTGAAGATGACGGCCGAGCACATGAACCTGCCGCGGCTCGGGCACGAGGACCCGCAGTTGATCGACCATCTGCCGTCGCTGCTGCGAGTTTTTCCTGACTGCCGCATCGTGCACATCATCCGCGACCCGCGCGACGTGGCACTGTCGATCCTGAAGTTTCCGTGGGGAGCAAACAATGTCACCGTCGCCGCCGACCACTGGGGCCGGCGCGTCGGCGAGCTCCGGCGACTCGGCAGCCAGCTCGGCGCGAAGCGGTATTTTGAGCTCACCTACGAGCAACTGCTGGCTGAGCCGCGTCGGACGATGGGCTGCCTCATGACGTTTGCCACGGGGAAGATCGATGCGGAACGGCTTGACCAGTACGTCGCGGAGACGGAAACCAATCCTCGACGAAACAACTCGCGAAAATGGGCGACTGCGTTTTCGAAACGCGACCTCGAACGGATCGAGGGATGCGCGGCGGAGCAGATGACCGCGGTCGGGTACGAGCTGGCCACGGCCGCTCCGTCCGTCTCGCGGCTCGTGAGGAAAGCCTGGAAGCTGCGGCACCGCGTGAGTCAGGTGGCTCAAATCGCTCGCGGACAGATTCAGGCATCGGGACGGGCTCATACCGAGCTGAAACCAGCGACGTAGATTCTTCAGACGTCAGGTCAAGTCTCACACAAAGGAACGAAGGCACAAAGAACGGAATGGAAACCTTTGTGTCTTCGTGCCTTTGTGTGAGTTCTTCGGTCGGTTGCGGCGATGCCCCTTCACGAAGAACTGAGCCGCGTCGAACTGACCGCGAGCCGTCGTCGAGATCTCCGCTCCGTCGGGCAACGGGGAGAGGTGGTTCTCGATGAAGCCGTCCGGAGCACTTTTCACCAGCACGCGGTGGCCGGGCTTCAGGTGCATTTTCTTTGCGAGGGCGGATGGGCTCATGGCGGTTCCGGGAGAATTTCGGGATCGGGGCCGGCGTATTTCTTCGGAAGAGCCTCACCGGGCGAGACCAGAGTTGCGAAATTACCGTCAGCCGGTAAAAGCACAAACCACTCGCCCATTGAGTCAGAAAGATCCCCTATGCACGAAGCTGTTCGCCAGACGCGGACTCATCTGATGAGTCTGTTCAAGAAGCACGGGTTTAATCCGAGCGGAAGTCTCGGCCAGAACTTTCTGATCGACCTGAACATCATCGAGTTCATCGTCAATGAGGCCGAGCTGACAAAAGACGACGTCGTTCTGGAAGTGGGATCCGGCACCGGCGGCATGACGACGTTTATGGCGATCGTCGCGGGCGAAGTCGTTTCGGTCGAATACGACAACAAGATGTACATGCTCGCCAGACAGCAGACAGAGTACCTCGACAACGTCACGCTGCTGCACCGGGACGCGCTGAAGAACAAAAACCTGATCGCTCCGGAAGTGATCGATGAGGTAATGAGGAAAATCGCCGAGGATCCCGAGCGGCGAAGCCTCAAGCTCGTCGCGAATCTGCCGTACAACATTGCCACGCCGATTATTTCGAATCTCGTCGCGACGGACCTGCCATGGACGAAGATCGTCGCCACGATTCAGCTCGAGCTGGCCGAGCGGATGATCGCGAAGCCTGGGCAGTCGAAGTACGGAGCTCTTTCCGTCTGGCTGCAGTCTCAGTGCCGGGTGAAACTGATTAAGAGAATGCCGCCCAGCGTTTTCTGGCCGCGACCTCAGGTGGATTCGGCCGTCGTCAAACTGAGCCCGTCTCCGGACAAACGGTCTCACATCATCGACCGGGAGTTTTTTCACGACACCATCCGGCGTCTGTTCCAGCATCGGCGAAAACACGCTCGCGGCGTGCTCTGCGGGATGTTTCGAAAACAGTTATCCAAGGCGGAAGTCGATGAAGTGCTCGCCGAAGAGGGTCTTGGTGAAGGTGCGAGAGCGGAAGAGCTGGAAGTTCCCCGCCTCGTTGCGCTGTCGAATCGGCTGAAAAACGCTATTGTTCGTGCCGAGGGCAGATAACGGTCCTCACCACAATTTAAACCCAGTCCTGAAACCGGATGGCTGGGGTCGATCGAAGCAAGCCCCAGTTTCGCAGGTGGCTGCTCGCGCTCGGGCCCAGCCGTCCGGTTTCTTTTTATCGTTGACCGAGGCGCGTGGGACGGACGCCTTCGTCCGTCAGGCTTCGATGGCACTGGCCCGGACGGACGTGGGCGTCCGTCCTACCGGGGCCAGTGATGCGGAATCAGACTCAACAGGATGACCGATGGAAGATCGAATTATTGCCCGTGGCTTAACGTTTGATGATGTCCTGCTCGAGCCAGCGTTCAGCGACGTGCTGCCGTCCGAATGCGATGTCAGTTCGCGGCTGACCGAGCGAATTGGTCTTGGCGTACCGGTGCTCAGCAGTCCGATGGACACCGTCACGCAGAGCGACATGGCCATTGCCCTCGCCCAGGAAGGCGGCATCGGGATCATCCATAAGAACATGACCATCGAGCAGCAGACGCTCGAAGTCGACCGGGTCAAGCGGAGCGAAAACGGGGTCATCGCCGATCCGCTCACGCTGCGGCCGGGTGCGACCGTCGGCGAGGCCCGGCGGATCATGAAGGAGCGCAACATCGGCGGCGTGCCGATCACCGAGGAAGACGGGACTCTGCGAGGCATCCTCACCAGCCGCGATCTGCGGTTTCTGGAGGGCGAAGACACCCGGATTGAGGAGGTGATGACGAAAGGCCGCCTGGTCACCGCTCCGCCGGACACCGACCTCGTCTCCGCTCAGAAAATCCTCCTCGAGAATAAAGTGGAGAAACTATTACTGATTGACGATCTATACCGGTTACAGGGATTAATCACGATCAAGGACATCGATAAGAACCTGCAGTTTCCCTTCGCGTCCAAGGACGCTCGAGGTCGGCTGCGGGCCGGTGCTGCGATCGGAGTTGGCGATTTTGAACGTGCGGAAAGCCTGTTGAACGCGGGTGTGGACGTTCTGACCGTCGATTCGGCTCACGGGCATTCGAAGAATGTCATCGACACGGTTCGTGAGCTGCGGAAGCAGTGGGAGTCTCTCGACATCATCGCCGGTAACGTGGCGACGGAAGAGGGAGCTCGCGATCTGGTCAAGGCCGGGGTGAACGCCGTCAAGGTGGGCATCGGCCCAGGCTCGATCTGCACGACTCGGATTATCTCGGGGGTGGGAGTCCCTCAACTGACAGCAATCGCCAATGCCGTTCGGGGAGTCGCCGGGACCAGCGTCACGGTCATCGCCGACGGCGGAATTCGATACAGCGGAGACATCACAAAAGCTCTGGCCGCCGGTGCGGACGTCGTCATGCTCGGCGGACTGCTGGCGGGCCTCGACGAAAGTCCCGGCGAGCTAATCCTGTTCCAGGGGCGAACCTTCAAACGGTATCGCGGAATGGGTTCGCTGGGAGCAATGGTGAAAGGCAGTGCCGACCGGTACCGCCAGGGCAATGTGAAAGACGATAAAGATCAAGCGAAGAAGCTCGTCCCGGAAGGGGTCGAGGGGCGTGTCCCTTACAAGGGGCCGCTAAGTGGATTCCTGTACCAGCTCATCGGTGGGCTGCGTGCGGGAATGGGTTACCTGGGAGCAAGGACGATTCCAGAGCTGCGGCAGGCACGCTTCATACAGGTCTCCGCAGCATCGGTACGGGAGAACCATCCTCATGATATTTCGATTACGCAGGAAGCTCCGAACTACACGACTCAGCACGGCCCGGGAGAGGCTTCGTAAGAGCCTCCTTGGTGCGGTCGGGCTGACGGTTATGGCCGGAGCGATGAGTGCATCCACCATTTCCGCCGCGGACAAGCCGCGGTCGAAGTCGCCTTTGAAATGGCTGCAGGAGCGATCGGTCGAAAGCCGCTTCAACCTGTTCAGCAAAGAGCATGACGAGGGGCGAGCGGAACATTTCCGCGCAAGCCCGGCTCCTGTCGAACCCGGCCCGCAATTTGTCGAGCAGAATCAGCGACCGGCTTCACAGCACGTGCATACGATTCCGCTGCCGAGCCCCATGCCGCTCAACGATCCTTCGATCCGACCAGCCGCCGGCCAGAACTTCATCGATGCCGGCTACCAGAACACGACGAGTGACCCGAACAAATTGAAGAAGGTCACATCGATCCTTCCGTTCGCCGACTACCAGCCGCTCGACGCACCGGAGCAAGTGATTTCCGAGAACCTGCGTGAGCCGGAAGAGATCAACCTCAGCGACGAAGCCGCGCGGGTTCGCACGATGGAAGCGACGGTCTTCCAGTGGCAGCCCTCCAACCTGTGGCACCATCCGCTGTACTTCGAAGACCCCGGTCTGGAACGCAGCGGTCACACGTTCGAACCCTGGCTGCAGCCGTTCGCCTCCGTGGGCCGATTCGGAACCCAGCTGGTCGGACTGCCTTACCAGATGGCAATCGATCCGATCTGCAGGAAGCGTTACTCGCTGGGCTGGTATCGACCGGGCGAGTGTGCTCCGAAGCAGGTTCCCCAGATTCCGTGGAACACTCAGGCCGCGATCACTCAGGCCGCAGTTGTGACGGGAGCGGTCTTCGCTCTGCCGTGATCGGCTGAGCGGAATTGAGAACTGTCAATCTAAAAACGTCAGCCCCGACAGGCCGAGTCGACATCGTCGACTCGGCCTCATCGGGGCTTTTTCTGTGGGATCAGGTCGCGACAGCGTAAGCCCTCCGGCCGAATGGAAAACCACCAGCATCTCACCGGGCGTCTTGCGGACATCGGGCTTGCGCCGCACCGCTCCCTCAAATTGGTACGCCACTTTCTGACGGGCTCCTGCCGCGGTCAAAGCGGTCTAAACGGTGCCGCGGAAATGTGATTCAGAAATCTGCTCCCGCCCGTTGCCTGGCGTCGTCGGTTCTGATCTGTAACAGTTCCCGCTCAGATCTTTCATCGACTCCGGTCTGGAGAATCGAATCAAATCCGGTGAACGGACTCGCCGGTGCGTCGCGTTTTGAGGAGCAGTCACTGTGGCCAACGTGCGACTCTGCAGCAAAGACGATTCGTACGTCATCGCCGTGGAATTCTGGGCCGAGGTCCTGGGCTGGGCTCTCGAAAATGGCTGGGAGCCCGAGCACGAAAAACTGTGCTACCGCGGCGAGTTCGAATTTGAAGTCACAGAATCCGACTCATTGAACCTCGCAGACTCACTGGAATTCATCGCCGGTGACATCGTCCTGCACGAGTACGAAGTGCCGGATGATTTCCTGAAACACTTACTCGACAGTCTGCTGAAGCTGGAGATTTTCTTTCGCGCCGGCGAATTCAAAATCGTGCCGCTGGACGAAAAGACCTTCGAGTAACGTGGCGAATGTCCGAGCGTGCCGTCATCTTTTCGCGAAGACTCGCCGCAAAAGTCACCTGAAGAGGCTGTGAGTTTCTCAGTAGGCCGGATCAAGCGCAGCGCCGCTCCGGCAGCCTTGCTCGGATGAAACACTCACAACCTCTTCGGGTTACGAACGACTCGGGATCGTAAGACGACGCCTCTTGAATTCCGCTCAACTGATTCCTTCGGAGACTCAACATGAATCTGTCCATCACACGTCGCGAATTTCTGTCTCAGTCCGCAACCATTGCCGGAGCCGCCATGGCCACTTCCGTTGTTTCGAATCCGCTCGCCGCACTCGGTGCCGAGTTCGACCAGTCAACGCTTCAGGTCTGCGACACGCACCAGCACCTGTGGGACCTCGACAAATTCAAGCTGCCGTGGCTCGGCGGAGCACCGAAGACACTCGCCCGCAGTTTCGTGATGAAGGACTACCTGGAAACGACGAAGGGCCTGAACGTGACGAAGGCCGTCTATATGGAGGTCAACGTGGCGCCGGAACATCAGGTGGCCGAAGCGGAGTACGTCATCGACCTCTGCAAACGCGACGACAACCCGACGATCGGGGCGACGATTGGTGGCTCGCCGCAGAGTGAAGGCTTTCAGGCTTACATCGAAAAGTTCGCAGCGGAGAAATTCGTCAAGGGAGTTCGCACCGTTCTGCACGACGACGACCGCGAGAAAGGCCTGTGCCTGAAACCCGGCTTCGTCAAGAACATTCAGCTGCTTGGAAAACTCGGCAAACGCTGGGACCTGTGCATGCGGCCTGACGAGCTGATGGACGGAGCGAAGCTGGCCGACAAGTGTCCGGACACGAAAATTGTCCTCGACCATTGCGGCAACCTCAGCGTTCAGAACACAGACAAGAAATTGCGGAAGCAGTGGGAGAAAGGCGTCAAAGCCCTCGCCGAGCGACCCAACGTGATCTGCAAAATCTCAGGCATCATCGCCAGTGCCGACAAAGACAACTGGAGTGCCGACGACCTGGCCCCGAACACGAATTTCTGCATGGACACGTTTGGCGAGGATCGAGTCATCTTCGCCGGAGACTGGCCGGTCTGCACGCTGACCGCTCCGTTCGGCGGCTGGCTGAACGCACTGAAAGAGGTCGTCAAAAAACGGTCGCCTGAGTTTCAGAAAAAACTTTTCCATGACAACGCCGTGAAGTTCTACGAACTCGGCTGAGTGAGGACGCGGCATTGAGTGTGCGCGACGCTCCTTGCCGTGGATGCGAAGTCACGGCACGGAGTGCCGAGCCACTCTCAACCCTCACCCAGGAACTGCCACCCAGCGAGGCGACGCGATGGACCATATCGACGAATTTGAATCCATGTTCCGCAAGGCGGAGCGGGAGTCGTTCGCGCATGTTGAGATGCCGATCGAATCAGTCGCCCTCGTCACGGACGGCGACGTCGAGGCGGCAGAAAAACTGCGAGGCTCGCTCAAAACGTTTCTGCCGATGCTGGCCGACGCCGACAACTGGCGTCTGATCACGGGCGACGATTATTCGAACGTCTCGCAACTGCAGCAGAAGCTGGAGTCCGAGCAGACGGACCTCGTCATCACACAGCGTCATCTCCAGGAAAACTCGCTGGTCCCGCAGCACAGCCTGGGCGTGTACCTGGACGTGCTGACTCAGGTGACGTCGATCCCGGTTCTTGTGCTGCCCGGCACGGCCGCTCATCCGACCGATATCTCGGGAAAGGTCGTTCAGAAAACGATGGTGGTTGCCGACCACATTTCGGGCGACAGCCGACTGATCAATTACGGAGCCCGCTTCTGCCCGAATGGCGGGACGCTGTGGCTGTGTCATGTCGAGGACGATGCGGTCCTCGCCCGAATCGCCGACGCCATCGAAAAGATTCCGGAAATCGATTCCGAAACCGGCCGCAGACTGCTTGAGACGCAGCTTCTCAAAGAGGCCTCCGACTACATTCAGACGTGCGTCGAGGAGCTTAAGAAAGACCGCCCGCGCATCGCGTGCGAATCGCGAGTCGTGACCGGGCACTTTCTCAAACAGTACTCCAGGCTGATCGACGAGGCGGGAATCGACCTGCTGGTTGCCAACACGAAAGACGAAGACCAGATGGCGATGCACGGCATGGCCTATTCGCTGAGCGTTGAGCTGATCGACACGGCGATGCTGCTTCTGTAGGAACGTGCCTGAAACGTCGACGACCAATAAACCGAAGCGTAAGTGAGGGCGAACGTCATTCCGTTAAGGTTGCTATTCGGCATACCCCCTCGCTCACGCGTCGGGTTACTTGATTCACGGCGAGTTCGAAACTCAAAGAGGGATTTGCGATGAGCGGACTTCTGCTGCTGGCCTTTGAAACGACGGAAGCACATGCCGAGGTGCCCACAGGAGTCACTGTCCTGTTCGCGATCATCCTTGCGTCGATGATTGCCGCGCTGGCTCTGGAAGAAAAGATCCACGCGAAGAAGTCGATCATCGTCGGTGCCTTTGCCGGGCTGTGCCTGATCCTCGGCACGCTGATCCACGTCGGAGAAGGCGACGCAAGGCACGCTCTGATTCCGTTCGGAGAAATCACGCTCCCCAACGGGCATCACCTGGGAATCCCGGTTTACATTCCGGCGATCGATTGGGGCGTCATTACGATAATCCTCGGGGCGAGTCTCTTTGTGGAGGTCACCAGCCGGTCAGGTGTCTTCACCTGGATGGCGATCAAGCTGACGAAGAAATCCGGCGGTGACCCGTTCAAACTGCTCGTCGCGTACGGCGGCCTGACGGTGCTCTTCTCGGCCGTGCTCAACAATGTCACGGCGATGATCATCGTTGGCAGCCTGACGACGGTCTCGCTCAAGAAGCTGCACAAGACAGAACTGCTGCTCGGCTTCCTGCTGGTTGAGGGACTGCTGACCAACGTGGGCGGCATGCTGACTCTGATCAGCAGCGTGCCGAACATCATCGTCGGCAAAACGGCCGGAATCAGCTTTGTCGCGTTCTTCAAATACGCGGCTCCGTACGTGCTCATTTCGACCGTCGCGACACTGGCCATGGCGCGAGTTCGTTTCGGAATTAAAGGGCTGAAAACCCAGGAAGAGAAAGACGAAGCCGCGCGGATGGTCGCCGGCTTTGACGAAACGGAAAGCGTTCCGAGCAAGCGATTCTTCTGGGCGTCCATCGGTATTCTTCTGATGTTCATCGCGACGCTGGCGGGGCAGTCGCAGTTGCCGTGGGACCTGGACAAACTGGAAATGGGCTTTATCGCCCTGTTCTTCGCAGGCCTGGCTCTGCTCGCGTACAAGCACGAGGTCGACAAGTTTTATTCGACGGTCGACTGGGATCTGCTGGCGTTTTTTGCGGCTCTCTTCGTCGTGATCAACGTGATGGAGCACGCGATGGTGCTGGACGCTCTTGGCGACGGCATCGCGAAACTGCTGGCATTACCGAAGCACGTGAACTCAAGCGTGCTGCTGATCAGCTCGGCCGTGGCCAGTTCCGTGACGGACAACATTCCGCTGGCCGCGATGCTGGCTCAGATTCTCGACAATTTGAAAACAGATCCTGAATCACCGTTCTGGTGGTGCGTGATCCTGGGAGCCAACCTCGGCGGAAACATCACCCCGATCGGCTCGGCGTCGACTGTCGTCGCGGCGACGATCATTGCCCGCCAGCAGATCAAAATGGGCTTCATGGATTTCGTGAAGCTGGCCGTTCCATTCGCAGCAATGCAGATTGTCCTCGCCGTGATTTACGTCCTGGTGGTGTCGATGATCACCGACTGAAGCGTCTTCAGGTGAGTTCGTTTAACGTAACGCGGAGTCGGAACGAGACCCGCAGCGCTCAGCGGTAGTCTTCGCCGTTGAGGCTGCTCACAACCGACTTTCGCCATGTGGCCAGGTCGGCTGACATCTTCGCAACCCGGTCCGGGTGGTCGCTGGCGAGGTCTTTCTTCTCGGCCGGGTCGGACTTCAGGTTGAAGAGCGTGAATTTCGCTTCGCCGTTCGTTGCCGGGATGCGGTGCAGTTTGAAATCGCCGTCGAGCCACGCGGAGGGGCCGGGGAGATTCTCTGTCGAGTAGCCGCCGGTCTGGCTCGGATCGGGTTCGACTTCGTGCCACGGTTTCGGATTGTCGCGTTGCTCGGCGAGCATCCTGCCGGCCTGCATGCTTCGACCTTTCGCCGGGTAGACCCAGAAGCCAAGCGGCTTCCTGCGAGGCTCGTCGCCGCCGCCACGGATCAGCGGCAGCAGACTTTGCCCGTCGAGGACCGGCTGTTTTTCCATTGTCACACCGGCCAGTTCGAGCACCGTCGGGTAGATGTCGACGGTGCCGGAGACACGATTTGTGATTCGCGGTTTCGTGATGACCGACGGCCATTCGATGATCGTCGGAACGCGAAGGCCTCCCTCAAGGAGACTTCCTTTGAGTCCCGACAATCCTGCGGTTGAGCCCACGCCGAGGGCTCCGTTGTCACTCGTGTACCACAGCACGGTGTTGTCGACGATGCCCATTTCGCGAATCTCTTTGCGAAGGTTGCCGACGGCCGCGTCGATGCCGGACAGCTCACCGAGGAACTCGCGCTTCGCTTTTGGCTGGTCGGCATACAGCTCACCGAATCCCTTGCCGGCGATGTGCGGGCTGTGCGGCGAGCCGAACCACACGACCGCCAGGAACGGCTTGTCCTGCCGCTTCGCTTCCCGCATGAAGTTCAGAGCGAAGTCGACGGCGAGCTGTGAGCTCTCGCCTTTTGTCTGAATCACTTTTCCGTTGTGACTCATCAGCGAGTCGTTCTCATAGAAGTTGGGGGCGGACAGCCACTCGTCGAACCCGCTGTTGCCGGGGCAGACCGGCGAGTCCGCTCGCGTCGAACCGAGATGCCACTTGCCGAAATGCCCGCAGAGGTAACCAGCGTTGTGAAGCGCCTCGGCAATCGTCGTCTCCTGCGGCCGCAGCGAATGCCCCCACGAGAAACACGCCAGGCGATTCGGATGTCGCCCGGTCAGCACGCTCGCGCGAGTCGGCGAGCAAACCGGAGCCGCCGCGTAAAACCGATCGAACCGCAGAGCCGTCCTGGCCATTTCATCGAGCACCGGCGTCTTGACCGGCGAGGCTCCGTAGTAGCCGACGTCGCCATAGCCCTGGTCATCGGCCATGCACAGAATGATGTTCGGCTTGTCGGCGGCGAGACTCGTTGTGGCGACAGCGGCCAGAATCAAGAGGCTTGTAAGGTGTCTCATATTTTTGTTTCCTGGGTGTCTGTCTGGTTCATGTGAGAAGTGGGAGACGTCAAATTCGACTTTCGAGCTCCGCTGAGATCGAGGAATGGCAGTAGTAGAATCGCCACGATGCCGATTCCACAATCGATCAGCAGAGTCATCGGATATCCGTATCGAGTAATCGCCTCGCCCTGCCACATGGCCGTGTAGGAAAGCACGATATTCTGCATGGCCATGTAGGCTGTGAACTGAGTCCCAGCGACTTCCGGGTTGGCAATGTCCATGAACATGGCGATTCGCGTTCCATAAATCAGCCCCTGGATGGCCGAGTGAAGCAGCACCATGTTCCAGAAAGTCGACTTCACGGAATCCGGAATCGTCGTCGGCGAGGTTGCAGTCCGGCTGCCAAAGTCCTCCCAGCCCAGTTCGAAGTAAAGCGTGCTGGCCATCCAGAGCGTTGGAACAATCGTCAGCAGAATGTATACGCCAAGCGAGAGGCGGCGGCCGATCTTGTCAGAAAGGTAACCGCCGATCACGCAGCAAATGCACGGAATGACCGTTGAGAAGAACGCCAGATTCGCGAGCTCCGTATTCGTGTACGCCAGCCGTTTCGCCAGAGCCGTGTGTAGCTGCATTCCCAGAAACAATGCCCCGGCGGGCAGCAGGCAGATGATCAATGCCAGGATCGACGTGCGATTTGCAAAGACCGATCGAAATGCCTCGGCGAGATAATGCTTCACTTCCGCCCCCGCCTGGCCGAAGGAAGCCCCGACCACTCCCGCCGATTCGGTGGGCTGTTCACGAAGAGAAAGCGACACGGTGATGGTCACCGTCAGGATCGAGGCAGACACAACCCAGAAGGTCGACTCAAACGGAATCCCTTCCTCGAGACCGGGCAGCCACGGGACTCCCCCCATCAGGTGCAGCACGACCGAGGCTCCCACCATCTGCCCGGCATAGGCTCCGGCAAACATCAGTCCGTTGGCCAGCCCGCGTTCATCCGACTTCAGCGTGCCACACGCCAGCGCGTCGATCGCGACGTCCTGCGTGGCCGAAAAACAGTTGTGAATCGTCAGAGCAATTGTCAGCGCATAAAGCCCGCCGGAAGTGTCTATGGGAATGCACGCCAGCAGAGAGACGGCCATGAGAACCTGGCAGCCGACAATCCATCCGCGGCGACGCCCGAGGCGATCCGAAAAAATGAGATCAACAAACGGCCCAACGGCCCATTTGAATGCCCACGGCAAAAGAATGATGCCGGAGAAATAGCCGAGTTCCTTCTCCGAATGCCCCTGGTCTCGAAGATGGCTGACGATCGCGGTTGTGGCAAAGCCGTAGGGAATCCCCTCGGTGACGTAGAGAAAGAAGAACGCGATCAGTCGGCCCCACCGGGATGCGAGCGGATTCGGAAGTTTCATCGGCAGGCCGTTCTGAAAAAACCGCGACGGGCAACTCGCGCCGCTGCACGGCAGATGGTGTCAATCTCGCCGATCGTAGCGTCTCGATGGTTGACGGTCTGTTGAAAACGGCCAGTGGCACCGCCCTGCCACTTTCGCGAAGTTATTTCGGACGCGTTCCTGAGCCAGGCGGCTGGATTCAACCACACCGATCAGCCGTCTCAGTCCTGCCGATTGCTCAATACCTCGATCGAGACTCCACCAAAACTCCCGTAAATGCCACTGCCAGCCGTGAGGTTCTTCAGCCTTTCGAGTTTGCGAAGCTGCTCACCGAGTGAACCAGTGACCGTCGTTTCTGCGATTTGCCGACCGTCCTGGTGGATCGCGATCTGACTGCCCTGAATCGTGAACTGCAACGTCGTTTTTTCATCGGTCCATTTTGTCGGCGCGGCGAGATGGCCGGGAATCGTCAGCCGATAGACTTTTCCGTACGACTTCCATTTGTCTGGAGCCAGAAACGGAAACGACTGAGGGTCCCATTCGAAGGGAGATTTGGCGGACGTTGAAACAAACAGGTCCGGGCCACTTGCGACGAGACTCGTGACCCGTTGCCCCCACAGATTCCCGACGGGGTTGCCGCGATTTTCGACATCGTACGGGTGAGTGATCTCGTCCGAGAGTTCCGGATGATCAAACATCCGACGCGTGAGCTGCCATTTGCGAGTGTTCACGCTGTGCCGCCACAGTTCCCCCCAGGGCCAGACTCCCACCATCAGATCGCCGCCGTAAACCAACGTCGTTTGAGCTTCCCTCGCACTGCCCGACACGCCGGCCGGAACCGGTGGCCAGCCTGGCTGGTCGCTGATTGTGCGGCCGTCGAATTCGAACACTCGCCCGGTCGGGTACTGGCCCATCAATAGTCGATCGTGAAACGCGAGCGTCGAATAGAGCTGGTAGCTTCTGCCGAGATTCGGTTCGAGGAGCATTCGCCACTCGCCGTTTTCAAAGACGTAAAAGCCGCCGATGTTCGACCCGGTGACGATCTGCCTTCCGAGCTGTCCCCAGGCAAAAGTCGTTTCGCCAACCACCGGAAGTCTGAGAGTGACCGCCCTGGAAAGATCAACTCGCGGCTGCGTCGGTGTCCACGGGCACGCGTAAAGCCGGCTGAAACCGTCTTCCTCGTTTTCGAAAAAGTGGTACGGCTTGTCGTTCCGGTCTACGTGATAAAAGCAGAGGTGTCCGTTGGCGTAGAAGAAAAGCTGGTAGCTGCCTTTTTCCGGGGCATCCAGAATCGAACGTCCGTTAAAGGCGACGGTGCTGTTGCCAAATTCGAGCTGCCCGGAACCCAATCGCATCGTTTCGTGAGTCCCGCCGACGTCTTTCGATTCCGACCAGGATTTCGACTTCGGATCCCAGGTCTTCAGCCCTCCGTAAGTCGAATAAACGACGCCATCGCGGCTGAAGAGGTAAGAACCGGTCAGCGTTTTCGAGGGCCGCGGAAGTTCCTCAACCGAAACTTCGCGGACTCCGTCTGAGGGTCGAATGAAAAACTGGACGTCATGCCGATCCGCCCGGTATCGCGTGTTGTAGCCGTTCTGAAATCCGGCTCCGACTACGAGCGAGCCATCCTGGCTCGTCGCCTCAAACAGCGACCCGAAACACTGCCCGAGATCCTGACCACGGTCGATGGTCACGGAAATCTTCACTGGCTCCGCCCCGAGGGCCACGGATGCCAGAAGTGAAACAGTGAGGGCAGGCAACGCGAATCTTGAGGTCATGGCGAGCATCCAGAAAACGGGTCGGAAGCCGAAACAAAATCACTTCGTGACCCTGGTGAGCATGATCAGCCGGAAATCCATCACTTGAGAACCGGGCATCGAGAGGGCTCGCAATGTCAGTTCGCCCGTCCCTTTCTCCAGGTGAACCGTCCCCATCTTGAGCGGGCGGAAGTCCTTGACGTAAGACTCGGTGCGCGGGACGCGGTCGTGTTCCGCTCCCTGGACGGGCGGGTCGTGAGGCTCCGTGATTCGACCGCGGATGTGGCTGTCGTTGAAGCTCAGTTCGATTTCGGATCCGACATCCGCTTTCGAGCACGTGTAGTACATCTCGACTTCGTACTCCCCTGTCGCTCCCACTTCGGCCGCCCACGTGATCTTGTCGTCGAGTTGTTTCCAGTTCGTGAAGTACGAGCAGTTGGGAAACTTGTTGGATCGCTTGATTCCACCATGAGCCGTTCCGTCCCGAGCGGGAATCTGCGTGAAACGGGAATCGGGATGACCGATCACGAAGGGTCGCTTGTCGTCTTCGAGACCGGGCAGCAGTCTGGCTTTCCAGTCAGCGACGGCGGCACGAAGTTCGTTCGCTTCGCTCGGATGTTCGCGCGAGATGTCGTTCCGCTGTCCCTGGTCGACTCGCACGGTGAAGAGCTTTCCCTGGTCATCGAGCAGGAATTCCTCAGTCCGCACGGCCACCTTGCCTCGCCAGTGAGAGAAGATCTTCCGTTTCGGCCACAGGATGTCCGGGTCGCTCAACAGCCACGGTTTCAGGCTGACTCCGTCGAGCGGCTTCGTGCTCGCCACCTGAATTCCCGCCAGGTCGGCGAGTGTCGGAAGCAGATCGATCGCTGCGCCGTTCGTCGACACTCTTTTGTCTGGTCGAATTTTTCCCGGCCAGCGAACGAGCAGCGGTGATCGCACACCTCCCTCATCGGTCGAGCCTTTGCGGCCTTTCATGTCGCCGTTCCAGCGAGTTCCGTTCGGTCCGTTGTCGCAGAAATAAACGACGATGGTGTTATCAGCGATTTTCAGTTCATCGAGCTTTGCGAGAATCCGTCCGACGTTCCAGTCGATGTTTTCGCACATGGCAAGTGCGGCACGAATGTGGCCGATGTCTTCCTTCTTCGGGTCGCGGTTATGTCGCCTCAGCTCAAAATCTTTGAATTTATCCCACCACCGGTCGGGAACCTGCATCGGCGAGTGCGGCGCGTTGTACGGCAGGTAAACGAAGAACGGCTTCTCGCCACTGTCCTCGATGAAGTCCAGGGCGTGCGTTGTGAAGTCGTCGATGCAGAAGCCTTTGCCCTGCACGATCTGCCCGTTTCGCTCCAGCATCGGGTCGAAGTAGTTGCCCCAGTGTCCCGAGCAGAACCCGTAAAACTCATCAAAGCCTCGCCCGTTCGGGTGGTACGGATACTGCATTCCGTTGTGCCATTTTCCGAACGCGGCCGTTCGGTAGCCGCCCGCGCGGAAAGTGTCGGCGATGGTCTTTTCGTCCAGGTCCAGCCGCTCGCCACCAGCCGACGTTGAGTACACGCCGCCGCGCGGGTGATAGCGGCCGGTGAGAAACTCCGCGCGCGTTGGCGAGCAGACCGGGCACACGTAAAACCGCTCGAACTGAGCTCCATCCTTCGCCAGGGAATCGATGTTCGGCGTACTGAGATTCGAGTTTCCGTTGAGGCTCAAATCGCCCCAGCCTTGATCATCGGACAAAATGACGATGACGTTGGGCTTCGCTGCGAAAGCGGCAGTCGAGACGGCAAGCACAACGAAGGCAAACAAAAGTCGACAGTTGACGAGTTTCATCGGACACGATTCCCGTTGTGAGGCAATTTCGAAACTGCGCGGATGCTACTGAACTGCCCGGCGGATTTCAGTTCGATGGACGATGGCCAGACATCGGACATTCCTGACTTGATGCTGGAGCGATCGCGATCGGGCCTGCCTGGCGTCCGCCATTTGACGTTGCAGAATTTCCGCCCCCTCTCCCCCGCGAATGCGGCAGAACCAGCCTTCTCACGCAGATCCGACGCGCTCTGCATTCGTGGGGGAGAGGGTTGGGGTGAGGGGGAATCGGACGTCCTGTGAAAGCCCCCTCACCCCGGCCCTCTCCCCCTACGTGTGCAGCTCGACCATGTCTCCTTCCGTGAGCAGGTGATCGCGGCCGACCGACTGTCCGTCGTGAACTCCCTCGCCCCAGACGCGCGCGAATTTGAGCTTCTCGGCGAGCTCACGATGAACGCACAGCGCGAGGTCCTCGACCGTGCCGCCGCGCGGGACCGTAAACGGCTCTTCGTACACGGCCGGCTTTCCGGGAGCCTTTGTGTAAACACGGATCACTCCCAGCTCGGCAACAATACGTTGTCGCAGGGTCTCGCACGAAGCCGCTTCGGTCAGCTCCACAGGCAGCAGCGGCACGTCGCGCGGCAGAGACTCGCACAGCAGTTCGATCCGCGCCGCCAGGTCGGGATCCTCGCCGCGCGTCATGACGAGCAGCGTGCGAACGTGCAGCGTCGAGAAATCGTTTTCGTCGAACCCGGTCGAGTCGGACAGGAGCGTCTTGCGCATTTCAAACTGACGCAGCACGGCGAGCGTCTCATCCGGCGCGTCGTCTGACGATCCGTCGACGCAGAGCAGCACGAGATCGGCCGAGCGGACATAGTTGACCAGGTACGGCTCGACGTGCCCGTCGGCGACGGGCGGCGTATCGATGAGCTGCACGAGAGCTCCGTCGCACGGCATCATCGCCGGGAACGGCTCCCGGGTTGTAAACGGGTAAACGGCGACTTCCGGCTCGGCGTTGGTGAGCTCGGCCACGATGCGGCTTCGTCCGGAATTCGGAGCTCCGATCAGCACGACCGTGCCGGCTCCCTGCCTGGGAATCCGAAAGCTGCGTCCCTTCGCTGCCGACGTCTTTTCCGATTGAACTTCCGCGCGAGCTTCCTTCAGCCGCGTCCTCAGGTCGGCCTGCAGATGCTCTGTGCCTTTGTGTTTGGGAATGACGGCGAGCATGTTTTCCAGGCAGGCGACCTGCTCGGCCGGAGTCTGCGCGTGGCGGTACTCCTCTTCGGCCTTTCGGTAAACGTGAGTCAGATTCGCAGGCATCGCCATTCCTGAAGTTTGAGCGGTTCAGGTTGAGCAATATCGAATCGGACTCACCGTGTGAACTCGGTGGTCGGACTTCGTCAGCGGGAGCCTGACCTACGCGTGGAATCACCGCTTTCCTGGCGATAGACTGGTTCGCTGCTGAAGACAGGCTGCATCCCACATTGCGGAAGTTCGATGGCTGATTCTCCTGAAGAAAGACGGACGCCCGCGCGTCGCACGAGCCCGGCTCGCCCGTCCGCACAGAAAGTGCCGGCAGGGCGAAAACGGAAGATCAGCCGCGAAGAAGCGGCGATGCGGCGTGCTTCGAAGAATGTCGCCGCAGTTCCGCCGCCGCTCGTTCAGGTCAGTGAAGAAGCCAGCAAGTCTCTGATCGACGTCCTGGAAGTCAAAACCAGCGTGCCAGGCATCGCTGTGAGTTTTCTGCTGCACGCGGTCATCCTGTTTATTCTGACGCTGTTTGCCGTCGTGTCGCAGTTGGATTCGGAAGCCCCGCTGCTCGGGACCTGGCTCGTCGACACGAAGACTTCTGAGAAGGAACTGCCGAAGGAAATTCGCAAGCCCGTCAAAGTTCTGTCGATGCCGAAGGTCACGCCGAAGACGGAAGTCAAAACGACGCCGAAAGTCAGTGAAGGCGAGAAGGTCGTCCGCCCGATCCAGCCCGTGCCTGTTGAGAAATCGCTGGCCGGACGAACCGAGCGTGCGAAGGCGGGAGCTCTCGATTCCGTCGGCAGCAAAGATGCGATCAAGCGGGCGGTGGATTCCGGGATCGCCTGGGTCGTGCGGCAGCAGCGGGCGGGCGGAAACTGGCAGCTCCACTCGGAAGGGCAGTATCCCGATCCGGGAAGCCGGACTTTCCGCACCGACACCGGAGCGACCGCGCTGGCACTGCTCGCGCTGCTCGGCGACGGGCACACGCATCGCACCGGCAAATACCAGGAG
>ERZ891418.155-NODE-155-length-24980-cov-6.813280_pt1 | contig 24980 bp, 13 predicted proteins | sample MGYA00521236_ERZ891418 | MGnify/ENA primary metagenome ERZ891418 (study PRJEB32303, sample SAMEA104408696) | aquatic metagenome | biome: Brackish water; feature: Chemocline; material: water | place: Baltic Sea | collected 2014-10-18T10:34:00 | depth 100 m ... | reverse complement strand
GTGTCACACGTCGGCCGGGTCAGAAATCGGGAACTTATTTCCGACACGTTCCTTAGCGTCTGTGGTCCCCAGAAATGCACGGATTGTTGCGAATTAACGCACATAAAGACATATGCGTGATGGGCGTGTCCGAATTGGACAGGGGGCAGGTCAAGTAAACTGTGACGGCTACGGAGCCGCATTCCCGGCACATTCGTTGGAATCCGGAGATTTCCCAACAGTGACGGAACCGGTCTAATCGATACAGAGTGACGGAGGATTCTTGTGGAACGCTATGCGCTTCTTCCGCGGCCGGGCGGCCTCCTGCCTTGCCGAATGGACTCGAATGGATGCGGTTCGTTTGTAACTCGCGACGACTTCGATCGGGATTGACGGCACTGCTGTGCGCTCTGTTCGCTTGTGGATGCTCACGGACAGAGTACCGCGAACAGGCAGACGCGGAGGTCTATGAGACGATCGCCGAGAAGAATGTCCACCCGCAATGGGCCATCGAAAGTTACAACATCGAGATGGACCCTCGAAGCCGCTACTACGAGCCCTTCGATCAGGATCGCCCGCCGATGCCACCGGACGATCCGGTCTCTCACGAGTTCATGCATCATGTCGCTGGTAAAGATGGCTGGGATCAGTGGCACGAGTTTGGCGAGCGGGACCAGATGGAGAATCCCGAATGGCGTGACGCTCTCCGAGAATACGTCGAGATCAACGATGACGGAGAGATCCGATTGACGCTCAATTCGGCCCTCCGCATGGCGTACATGCACTCGCCGGACCACCAGTCTCAACTGGAGACGCTTTATCTGTCGGCACTTGACGTCACGACAGAGCGATTTCGGCTCGACACGCAGTACACCGGAGGTTTGGACGCTGTCTTTCGACACGATGGCCGACTGCGACCGGAAAGCAATCTATTGACCGTTGGTCGCGGAAACGCTGCGCAGGGAGTTGCGAGTCGTTTTGGAGGTGGGTCCAACGCGCTGCAGCTCGACAGGCGGTTCGCAAACGCTGGCGAGCTGCTGGTCGGTGTCGCGAACTCGTTTGCCTGGGAGTTCGCAAACGGCGACGTCAACTTTGCCGGATCGCTCATCAACGCGAGCCTCGTTCAGCCGCTCCTGCGGGGAGCAGGTCAGGATGTCGCACTCGAACAACTGACGATTGTTGAGCGGGCGTTGCTCGGCAACATTCGAGCGTATTATCAATACCGTCAGGGATTTTTCACTCGCGTTGCGATCGGCGATCTGGGTGTCGGAGGGCCGCAACGTCGTGGCGGCTTCTTCGGTGGGACAGGTCTGACCGGATTCAGCGGCCAGGGAGCGGGCGGATTCGGTGGCGTCGGCGGAGGCACTTTTGGAGGCGGCTTCGGTGGCGGTGGCGGAGGCGGGACTGGTGGCGGGGCCGGATTTGCCGGTGGTGGAGCCGGAACGGTCGGCGGATTTATCGGACTGCTCCAGCAGCTTCAGCAGATTCGCAACTCAGAAGACAGCCTCAACCAGCAGCTCCGAACGCTGTCCGTGCTGGAGGCGCATCTCCAGGCAGGAGTCATCGATCTGACGCAGGTCGACCAGTTCCGGCAGAGCATTGAAACTGAAAAGGCGACACTGCTGCAGACTCGAAACGGTTTGAAATTCGGAGTCGAAGGCTACCTGACCGGCGTCCTCGGCCTTCCGCCAAAGCTGCCGGTTGAGCTCGACGACAGCCTGATCACGAAGTTTCAACTGGTCGCTCCTGACGCGACCAGCGTTCAGGACACGATCGCCGCGTTCCAGGATCAGGTTGGCGAACTGCCTGACGAGGCGGACGTCGCGGCAATTCGAGCAACGCTGACAGATGTCAGTCAGGTCGTCGACCTCGTGCAGCGCCAGTTCGACGACGTGCAAACGGACCTCAGAAAAATGGATGAGTCCGCGGTCGATCGCGAAACAGGCATGCTGGAAGAGGAACGCCGAATGTTTCAGACGGACCGACAACAGTCTCACGCGGGACTGGCCGATCTGCTGAAGGAATTCGACGCAGCGAAGGCCCAGTTAAAAACGCTGAAAGACGGACTGTCCGATAAAACGAAAGTGGCGACCGTTCGCGGTACCGTCGTGTGGCTGCGGGATCTGCACCGGCTCGTCCAGAGTTCAATCCTGATTCAGGCTCGGGCGAGGCTGGAAACGATCTCAGTCGAGACGATCACCCTCGATTCTGACACGGCAGTGAAAGTGGCTCTCGCGAATCGAGTCGACTGGATGAACGGCCGGGCTTCTCTGGTCGACAGCTGGCGGCTGATCGCGTTCAACGCGGACGCTCTTCAGGCGAACGTGTCAGTGGCAGTCGGCGGCAACCTTCGAACGTCCGGCGACAACCCGATCAGTTTCGACGGTCGCAACTCAACTATGACTGCCGGTGTCCAGTTTGACGCTCCGTTTACCCGACTGCTTGAACGAAACAACTATCGGCAATCCCTGATCGACTATCAGCGAAGTCGGCGAAGCTTCATTCAGGGAATGGACGGACTTGAGCTGGGGCTTCGCGGACTGCTCCGAGAGATTGAGCAGTTGCGGCTTAACCTGGAAATTCAGCGTCGAGCCGTCGCGATCGCAATCCGGCGAGTCGACAAGACGCGTGAAGATCTCAACGCGCCGGTGCCGCCACCGATTCCTGGTCGACCGCCGGCGCAGTTCGGCCCGACTGCCGCGACGAGTCTACTGACTGCTCTGTCCGACCTGCGAAACACGCAGAACAACTTCATGAGCGTCTGGCTGAACTACCACGCTGCCCGCATGCGGCTTGCCCGGGAAATCGGCCTGATGGAGCTCGACGAAAACGGTCGGTGGATCGACAAGCCGATTCCTGGTCTCGCCCCGGAAGGCGACTCAACGGTGATTCCTCCGGCAGTGCCAGCCGAATGGGTTGATCTGGTCCAGTTCGCCCCCGAATCACTCCCGGCCAGCGTCGTTGCCTCTGCCGACGCGAAACCTCGCACCGCGCCGGCCCGATCCACAGCAATCGCGAGGCCGGGCACGACCGCCACTTCGACGCTGACAAGACCCGCGGCCGGGCCTGCCCCCGTGGCTCTCGGGCCGATTTCGGAGACAGAGCGACAGGGCGTTTCCGCGTCGAGCCAGGCACTTCCGCAAAAGCTGCCGACACCGCGATCGGCAAAACCGGCCATTCAGAATCATGTGGCGCCGGTTACTTCGGCCGGGAGAACATCGCCATTTCCGGCCAATAAGGCAGTTCAAAAGGGCTGGAGACGGACGAATCCAGCCTCAGTCACGAATTGAACACGGAAGTTGACTGACTTGAGCCGTTGAGGCGGCAAATAATGTCTGCCTGAGGAGTCGTCCCTTCCGGAGTCTCCGCTGGTCCGCCAGGCTTCCGGCGTGGAACAGGGTGGCATCCTGCAGATCCGGTCACGCAGGGGAACTGCTTGTCTCTCAACCAGTTGAGCGACCCGATCAGCAAGCGGCACTCCCTCTGGACAGGTGGATGCCGGTTTCTGAATCCGCTCTACTTAAGCTGTTTCAACGGCATTGTTGCTTGCCCACCAGCATCGTTTGGATCGGAAGGCGGAGACAAAAATGGCCATGAAACCCGTCGTCACACTGTCTTTAGCCGGCTTGATCGCCTGCGGGCTGCTCGCGGTGGTGGCTCCGTATATTTTCGGCAGTTTGACTCCGGAAGACACCGGGCCGAAGCTGACTTATACGATCAGTCGCAGCAATCTGGATGTCACTGTCACGGAGCAGGGAACGCTCGAAAGTTCCGACAACACCGAAATCAAATGCAAGGTCCGGGGCGGCAGCACCGTGCTGTGGGTCATCGAAACGGGAACCGAAGTGGAAGAAGGCGCCGAACTGGTTCGGCTTGACCCGTCGACCATCGAGGATCGGATCAACCAGCAGGAAATCGTCTATCAGCGCGCAAGAGCAACTCACACACAGTCCGAGACCGCCGTCGCTGTCGCAGAGATCTCGGTCGAAGAGTACATCGAGGGGACCTTCGTCTCCTCGATGAAAACGCTCGAAAAGGATCTCGCAATCGCGGAGTCCAATCTGAGGACGGCGAAAAACCTGCTTGATCATTCGAAGCGAATGTTCAAGAAGGGTTACGCGAGCGAACTGGAAATGGAAAGCAACGGATTCACGCTGACACAGGCGACGCTTGAGCTGGAACTGAAGCAGACGGAAGTCAAAGTGCTGAACGATTTCACGAAAGCGAAGCAGATGAAGGAGCTGGAGAGCACTTTGAAATCGGCAATGGCCACGCTGGAATCAGACACCGCAGCCCTGACGCTTGAGAAAGTCCGACTGGATCGCGAGAAAGAGCAGCTCAAAAACTGCATCATCACTGCCCCGTCTGCTGGCATGGTGATTTACCCATCTGCTGCCCAATGGAAAGAACAGCCCGACGTCGAAGAAGGCGCGACAGTTCGCCAGGACCAGGTGCTCCTGCTGATTCCTGACATCGGAAAAATGCAGGTCAAAGTCGGCATTCACGAATCCAAAGTTGATCGGCTCCGCGTCGGTATGCCGGCTCAGGTGACGATGCTTGACGAGGTTCTGGACGGCAAAGTGTCGTCCATTGCGACAGTCACAAAGCCGGCAGGCTGGTGGACCGGAAACGTCGTCAAGTACGACACCCTTGTCGAGCTTGAGCCTCGTGCAGACATTGTTTTGAAACCCGGTATGAGCGTCCAGGTCGACGTGACCATCGCGAGTCACCAGGACGTCGTCACGATTCCGGTCGGAGCCGTCGTCGAACACGAAAGGCAGTACTACTGCTGGGTCCGGACCGCCGACGGGTTCAAACGGCGCACACTCGGATTAGGCGACACCAACGACCAGTTCATGGTCGTGACCAGTGGCGTTAAGGAAGGTGACGAAGTCGTCATCAATCCTCGCGCTCACATAGAAGAAGCGGAACTCGAAGCACTCAAGCCGCTGGAAGCCCCTGATTCACCGGGGAAGGCAGCCGAACCGAAAGGCGCGAAAGTAGACGGTTCGAAGGATGCCGAATAGAAGAAGCCCGCCTCTGCGAAGGCAGAGTCGCTCGGTCAGAAGCTCGTCAAGAGTGGTGACAGGAACAGCGACGGAGTCCTGTCGAAAGACGAGTATCGCGACGAAGACAAGGATGAGTTCGAGAAGCACGATACCGACCAGAATGGCAGTGTCACAGCAGCGGAACTGGACGCCGTCATCAAGAAAGCTCAGGCCGACGCGAAACAGCCGTCTCGAAGACGGCTCGCGTGACTCCATCACACTTCCTTCCGCCCCCCCCCCCCAGCGATTTGAACAGTTCCCTGCTCCGAACGATTCAGCTCGGGTTAAAAAGCCTGTTGCTCCAGAAAATGCGTGCGTCTCTCGCAGCGCTCGGCATTTTTATTGGCACGACCACAGTCATCTGGCTCGTTGCGATGGGCGAGGGCGTCAGCTACGAAGCTCAGCAGCAGATCAAGGAACTCGGTGCAACAAACATCATCGTTCGCAGCAGAAATCCGAACTCCGGCGATCAGAAAACCGACGCGCAGCGAGTTCAGACATTCGGCATTCTCCGCGCTGACTACCAGAGAATGCTCACCAATATCTGCACAATCGACGAGTCCGTCCCGATGCGTGAGCTTCGATTTGAGCTGCGCCGGAAGGACCGCGGTGTCGACTGCAAACTGATCGGCTGCGCCCGGAAGTATCTCGAACTGAACCGGCTTGAGATCGCTCGTGGCCGCTGGATGGAAAGTCGCGACGACGGAGAAAAAGTCGTCATCCTCGCTCACGATACCGCCCTGCGGCTTTTCCCTTTCGAGAACCCGATCGGCCAGACGGTCTGGGTCGGCAGCGAGTTCTATAAAGTCATCGGCCAGACCAAACCGCGAGCTGCCTCGGCAGCGATCGGCGGCAGTCTGGACTCGCACGAATACAACCAGGACGCCTATATCCCGCTCGCAACGATGCGTCAGAACGTCGGCGATCTCGTCATGAGACGCACCGGTTCCGGATTCAATTTTCAGGGCGAACAGGTCGAACTCAGTCAGATTACGATTTCCGTCGAGCACATCGCGGACGTTGACGAAACCGCCGCAGCGATCGAGTTTCTCCTTAAAAAATATCACGATGTCGAAGATTACGCGGTCGTCGTGCCGAAGGAACTGCTGCGTCAGGCGGAGCGAACCCGTGCGATGTTCAACGTACTGCTCGTCGTGATCGCCGGCATTTCGCTTTTCGTCGGCGGCATCGGCATCATGAATATCATGCTGGCCACGGTGACCGAGCGCACCCGCGAGATTGGCGTCCGCCGGGCTCTCGGTGCCAAGCGGAAACACATCATCCAGCAGTTCCTGACCGAGACGATTCTGCTGACCGGCAGTGGCGGCTTGCTCGGCGTCCTGTTCGGATTGATGTGTGGGCCACTGTTTGAGGGAATGCGTGACTTCGTCACGATGATCAAGCCCGACGCTTTGCCGGACATCGTCCACAGCCTGAAACCACGCATTGCGCCGTGGTCTGTCGGACTTTCGCTGTTTATCTCGCTCGGCGTTGGAATACTGTTCGGCGTGTATCCGGCGAGAAAGGCCGCTCACCTGGATCCGATCGAAGCGCTGCGTCACGAGTAGCCACGCTGGTCCTGGTGACTGCTATGCCGCTTTACTTCCTGACTCAGTATCTGGCAGATCAGAAACCTGACGCGGATACGTCGCGTGGTTTGTCGCGAAGTCGATCGCGACGTCGATCGAATCACGAATGTGCTGGGACTGCTGCTCGAAGTGCAGGAAGCTCGCCATCAGGCCGTGAGCGTACTCAAATTTCGCCGGTCCCATCAAAAACGTCAGGATCGAATTACGCCAGTAAAGCCGGCACGTCGATCGCTTGAACGTCAGGCGGAAGGCGATGCCGAAATATCCGCGCAGCATCCGTTTCGCCTCAAACCAGCTTCCCAGATGAAGGCGTTGCGGGTTCAGAAGGCGAGTCGTCGCGAGCACACGGTCCATGTAGTTCTGCGCCGAATACGTCGAGTCGATGACGTTCCGAAACTCTTTGTAAATCTCAACACGATCGCGTGAGGTCACGAAGTTCAGTCCGCCGACCGTCTGATCGAGATCGTTTTCATTGATCAGTTCGTAGACCGCGGACTCATCTTCGACCAGTTGATGATCGGACGATATCAGCCGTTTTTCAGCCATTAATCGGCGAGTCAGCTGTGTGTTCGGCAGAGCCGTCAGCAGCCCGACCATCGCCGCGACAATTCCCGTGTCTTCGATGCAGGCAATCATCGCCTTATCATTGCCGGGTTTTTCCTGATCAAAGCCAAGTATGAATCCGGCGGAAATCGATATGCCATATTCGTAGATCGCATGGATCCGCTCGACAATCGGTTTCATGCTGTTGACACGCTTCTGCGTCAGTGCCAGCAGGTCAGGGTCGGGTGTTTCGATGCCCATGAAGATGTGTCGAAAATCGACGGCGCGCATCAGATCGAGCATTTCCGGATCGTCGGCCAGGTTCATCGAGGCTTCGGTCGAAAAGTAAAACGGGTAGTTGCGTTCCTTCGACCAGGCAGCCAGTTCGACGAGCAGTTTTTTGATCTTCGGCTTGTTTCCGATGAAATTGTCGTCAGAGATGTCGACCCAGCCTCGATGTCCCAGGTCGTACAGCAGATTCAACTCAGCCAGAAACTGCTCGCTCGATTTCACCCTCGGAACCCGGCCGTAAAGCTCGATGATGTCGCAGAATTCGCAGTTGAACGGGCAGCCTCGCGAAAGCTGCGTGCCAACGTACAGGTAGTGCCGAAACTCGATCAGGTCGAATCGAGGTGTCGGCGAGTTTGTCACATCCGGTTTCTTTGCCGATTCGAAGACGCCGTTCGACTCACCGTTCCGCCACGATTCCAGCCAGAGGGGGATCGTGACTTCGCCCTCTCCGAGAACAAGCGCATCGGCGCCGGAATAAATCTGCGGCTGGCTTGTCGGATCCGGCCCCCCGACGACAACGTATTTGCCGCTTTGACGAGCCCGCTCGACGATCGCCAGAATTCCCGCCTGCTGAGCAATCATCCCGCCAACGCAGATCACATCGGCTTCTTCCCACTCGCGATCAGTGATCTCGCGAACGTTGAGATCAACAAGCGATATGCTCCACGATTCCGGCAGCATCGCCGCAACGGTGAGCAAACCCAGCGGCGGAGCGGCGGTTTTGGCTCCGATGGTTTTCAGAGTCGTCCCGAAGTTCCAGTAATTGTTCATCGAAAACTTCGGCTGAACGACCAGGCAGTTCAAATCGTCATCCGGAGACGCTGCAAAGTTTCCAGGTGCCGCCTGATGGGGCATCGTCAAAGAGATCATCGCTTCTCCCGAGCCGAAATTCCGGCTGCAGACATCCTGTCCGCAGCAAATCCGACGGACCCATATCAGGTCTGGAGAAATGCGAGAACGCCAATCTGGTACGGCTGCGACCGGACGAACGGGATGTGGCGACTGTGAACAGCAACGTGAGTGAGTTGAATTCAGCTCAGGATGGGCAGCGGACGGGATATTCGCGCAGCGTATCGACCGGGCTGACCGCCAGGCGGGCTGCCTCATCGGGAACAGGTCCAGCTGGTGCCGGCATACCTCGAGACCGCCGCAGAACCTGGCAACTGCAGTGGAAGTTGCTGACGTGAAGGCGCAGAGGGGCTCTGCGCAGCTTCTGTCAGTCCGCCCTCTCGGCCAACGATTACATGTTGATCTCGTAACCCTTGCGGTTTTCCCGCGAGAGGAATGAGTTCGCCTGGTCGTCACCCACGATTTCCCGCTTTGACGGGTCCCACTTGAGCTCTCGATTCAGACGCATCGCGATGTTCGAGAGGTGGCAGATTTCGAGCATCCGATTGTGCGTCCAGACGTCGGAAATCGGCTGCTTGCGGGACTTCATAGCCTCGATGAAGTTTGCGGAGTGATTCTCACTGACTTTTCCACCGTAAACGTCCGCGATCGCCCCGTCCGGCAGCGGATTGTCCTTCAGGTCCTCGACAGGCGTTCCGACGATCTTGCCGCGGTTGACGAAGAATCGGCCCTTCGTGCCTTCGAACAGAATGCCGTTGTCACCTTCGCTCGTAATGATCATCTCAACGTCGTTCGGCATGTCGACCTGGATGCGGAATTTCGTCGCGGCGTTGTATTGATCGTCGACCACGGGATGCCCGTCCTTGTACTCAACCGGCAATGTGAATTCGAGCGGTGTCACTTTGCTCGGGCCGGTGTCGCTGGCGCCGAGTGCCCAGCAGGCGATGTCGACGTGATGGGCACCCCAGTCAGTCAGTTTTCCGCCGGAATACTCATGCCAGTTTCGGAACGCGTAATGGCAGTTGCTGTGGAGGGGAACGCCACCGCCGTAACCCTTTCGCATTTCGGGGAGAGCTCGATAAGGAACCTTCGGCGCAGGTCCGAGCCAGGTTTCCCAATCCAGTTCTTCGGGAACAGGTGCGACAGGAATGACTGGAGAAGCGCTCATGCCGTTGATTCCGCATGTCACTTTCTTGACCGTGCCGATACGACCATGTTTCACCAGGGCGACGGCCTGCAGGAATCGCTGCTCGGATTCCGTACGCTGCATCGTGCCAACCTGGAACACTCGACCGGTTTCCTTAACGACCTTCTCGATCAGCTTTCCTTCAGCGATGGTCAGCGTGAGCGGCTTTTCGCAGTAGACGTCCTTTCCGGCAAACATTGCTTCGACCGCGACTTTTGTGTGCCAGTGGTCTGGCGTGGCGATCATGACCGCGTCGATGTCTTTTCGGTCGAGGACCTTGCGATAGTCTTTGTAGGAGTCCGGTTTCTTGCCTTGCCCCTTATTCACGTTTTCGACGTTGGCACCCAGCACGTTCGAGTCGACGTCGGCCAGCGCGGCGAAATCCGCAAATCGAAGAGTCTTGCTGGTGATGGTCCAGCCCTGGTTCCGAAGTCCGATGGTTGCAAAGACTGGCCGGTCGTTTGCCGACTGATAACCAAATGCTCGATTGGTTGAGGGCACCACAATGCTGGCGGCCCCGGCGACGGCGAGTCCCTGAAGAAACTGACGGCGTGTTGTTTGATGAGAAGCTGGCATGGTCTAATTCCTTGAGGAAATTGAGCAGGAGTACCTGCAGGTCCAGTTTTTTGCGGGCAGCGAACGATTTCAGCGACGACGAAACGCGAACAAAGCGTGTGGTTGCCGAACGGTCATTCATTGAGGTCGTCTGATTAACGATACCGGAAATCGTCTGCGGCTTGAACTGGTTGACTGGGAGCCCTGCGGAATTCTGTTCGGACAGTCGGCTCGGCCTTCATTCCCCGTCAGCCTCGCGACACAATCGTCGAGGTGTTGTCGGAGATCACCGAACGGACACCCGGTGCCTGCCGAGCAACGGCAACCGACGACGCTCACGCTCCACCTGAACTCCAATCAAACAGCCAGCGAGAATACCGGGATGCGAATCTCCCCTTCGACAATCGCTCTCCCCTGGCTCTGCGCCGGGCTGGTGTTCACTCTTCTTGCGGTTACGACGCAGTTTGGAGCGGCCCAATTCAAGGACGAAGGTTCAGACGACCGTGTCAAAAAGCAGGCCGCAACTGCGGAACCTCGGGAAGACTCGCCACCCCAGCCACATCCAGACAACTCAGCGCCCGGACCTGACACTTCCCAGCCGGTCATGCTGGAGTGTGCGGCGGCTGATCGATTTTTCGAGGACGAAGTTTGGCCCAAAGTTGGCGAACGAACGTGCCTGAAATGCCATCAGGTGAACGGCGACGCGTCCGAAAGCAAGCTTTTGCTGCAGGCGACGTCGCAGAATCGAGAAATCATCAACGCTAATCGTCTGGCATTTCTGTCGATGGCGACCTCGATGGAGAAAGGCAGGTCACGCCTGCTGGAGAAAGTATCGGGCGGACTCGATCACGGCGGTGGCGCGGTGCTCGCGGCGGATTCGTCGGGGTATCGCATCCTCGAACGCTTTGTGCGCAGATCAAACGGCACTCCTGACCCGACAAGTGACGAGGCAGGCCATTCTGACTACGACGCTCCGCCGTTCTTCGACGGCGTTCAGATGATGACTCCCGAGCGGTTACTCCGACGCGTCACACTGTCGCTGGCTGGAAGGCTTCCGTCTGACACAGAGCGTCAGGCCGACGTTGACCGCGACGCAATCAAACGTGAACCGCTGGAATTGATTGCACACATCGTCCGCAACGACCACCCGTTTACCGTACTGGCGACTGCACTGGCGACTGCTGACTACATCATGGTTTCTCCCTATTCGTCTCGCTGGATCAGAAATAAGGGAATTCGAGTGCGTCCTGAACACATTCACGACTCACTCCAACGGCTTGCCGGAATCGACAAGCACGCTTTCAGTCAACAATTCCCGCTCGCCGTCCCCGACGACGAGAAACTGCAGGGACTGTTCGGGTAGTGCACACGGCCGGCGCCTTTGTGGAGCCAGGCAGTGAATCCGCTTCTTGAACGCTGCCGTAGAACGCTGCCGTACAAGTTGAACACGTTTTGTCTGGACGACTCCCATGAAATTCCGGCCTGTCAGAAACTTTATCGGCGGTGAGTTCGTCGAGAGCTCCGTCGAACACGCTGAGTTGCGATCGCCGCTGGACGGTTCGTTGCTGACGAGTGTTCCTCTCTCGACCGCGGCGGAAGTCGATGCCGCGGTCATGGCTGCCGCAAAGGCGTTTCCCGACTGGTCAGGACGCACGATCAAGGAGCGGGCTCAGGTCGCGTATCGGTATCGCGAATTACTTCTGCAGAACATTGACGAGCTGGCACTGCTGATTCACAAGGAGCACGGCAAGACACCTGACGAAGGCCGAGCGGAGATCGTCCGGGCGATCGAGGTGACCGAGTTCGCCTGTTCGCTGCCGCAGCTTATTGCGGGTGAGGTTCTGGAGGTCAGCCGGGGAATTGAGTGCCGTGTCGACCACATCCCCGTGGGAGTTGTCGCGTCGATCGTCCCGTTCAATTTTCCAATGATGGTGCCGCACTGGACGATCCCGATTGCGATGACTCTGGGGAATACCTTTCTCTTCAAGCCGTCCGAGAAAGTCCCGCTCAGTGCCCGGCGAACCGCCGAACTTCTTGCAGAAGCCGGATTGCCGGCGGGTGTTTTTAACGTCGTTCATGGAACGCGGTCGGCTGTCGAGGCGATTTGCGATCATCCGGAGATCAAGGCCGTCACGTTTGTCGGATCGACTGAGGTCGCAAAGAGCGTTTACGTTCGGTCAGCCACGCGCCTGAAACGAGTTCTCGCGCTCGGGGGAGCGAAGAATCATCTGATCGTGCTTCCGGACGCGGCTGTGGAACAGACGGCTTCCAACGTGGTTGCTTCGATGGCGGGCTGCGCAGGGCAACGGTGCATGGCGGCCGCGTCGATGCTGGCGGTGGGTCAGGTTGAGCCGATCATCGAGCAGGTGTGTGCGGTGGCCCGAGGGCTGGTGCCCGGCGAGACGCTGGGCCCGGTGATCTCGGCCGAAGCGAAAACGCGAATCGAAGGTTTTATTGCCGAGGCTGAGCAGGCCGGGGCGGTCGTACTCGTCGATGGTCGAAACACCGTCGTTCCTGGACGTGAAGGCGGCTTCTACATCGGTGCGACCGTGATCGACAAGGTGCGGCCGGACATGAAAATCGCTCAGGAAGAAGTCTTCGGCCCTGTCCTGTCGATCATCCGGACGAAAGATGTGGAAGAGGCGATCGCGATCGAGAACGCGTCTCCGTACGGCAACGCCGCAGCCGTCTACACTCAAAATGGAGGCCTTGCCCGCTCGATCGTCGAGCGGACGAGTGCCGGCATGGTCGGAGTCAACGTCGGTGTCCCGGTTCCCGTCGAACCTTTTGGCTTTGGTGGCTGGAACGACTCCCGGTTCGGCGTCGGCGACATCACTGGCAAAAGCTCGATCGGCTTCTGGACGCAGTCCCGGAAAACGACGACGCGCTGGCATTAAGTTGCGGCAGAGTTCGGCGCGTTCTCAGCCCAGCGGTGAGGTGTCGCCATGCTGCTTTCTCAGACTCGTTCAGCACTTCGCGTCTGGCGCCTCTGTTCGTATTTCCGCATTCGAATACCCGGATTCGCCGCTTGACGCATAGAATCGCGTTTATGAGTTGCGGCGGCGTTTTCTGCCACGAATCACGAAGCTTGATCCCGGTATCACAGGCGACGGCAAATGGACCAGGTCTTTGAAGGAACTCCGGCAGCGGACATCTCTTTGGACGGACGGCGTGTCACTCGCGGGGACGTCACAAACGACTGGGGCTCGAAGATTCAGTGGGTCGTGAAGAAGGACGACAAGGTTGTCGCGACTGTCGCGGCTCGGGCGGAAGCCAGTTACGAGCATCCCGATGAGACTCCGGGCAAATATGAAATCGTCCTGCAGCAATTCAAATATGTGAATTTCAAGAAGGATGGCAAAGGCCCGGACTCGAATTACACAGAGAGCAAATTCGTCGATATCTCGGTACCGGTGAGCTACTCGATCTGATTTTATTTTCGTCAGACCAATTCTGGCACGATCAAAGAAAGCTCGCAGGAGCACCTCATGCTGCATATTGGAAACGAACGAGTCCCCGACTGCAGTGGTTTGAACCGCCGCAGCTTTCTACAGGCCGGTGCCGCGGGGATTGGCGGGCTGACTCTGCCGGGACTGATGGAACTTCAGGCTTACGGAGCGGTGGATTATTCGAAGGCGAAGATTCGCAACTGCATCACGATCTTTCTGGTTGGTTCACCGGGTCACCTGGACACATTCGATATGAAACCGGAGGCACCGGAAGACATCCGCGGCCGCTTCAAACCGATTCAATCGAACGTTGAAGGAGCTGATATCTGTGAGCACTTCCCGATGCTCGCTCAACGGATGGACAAGATCGCGTTGATCCGCAGTCTGCATCACAAAACCGGAACCGCTCACTCAAACGGCTCGCGCTGGATGATGACGGGCAAGGACGCCATCGGCGACAACCAGCAGCCACACGTCGGTTCGGTCGTCTCGCGAGTGTTCGGTCCGAACAGCAACCTCCCACCGTCGATCATTCTGCCGGGCAAGATCGGCAACACCGGCGGCCCGTCGATCAACGGTCAGGAAGCCCGGTACCTCGGTAGCGGCTACGAGCCGTTTTTCCTGGGATCGGATCCCGGTCGATCGGATTTCAAGGTCGCCAACCTGACCCCTGCGCAGGGGCAGACGAATTTCCGCATCAGCGCTCGGAAAAATCTGCTCCAGCAGGTCGACGACCTGCAGCGTCGGACGGAAACGAACTCGACATTGGAACGGGACACGGCCTACGCGCGAGCCTTCAATCTGTTGACGTCGTCCGAGGCGAAAAGCGCCTTCGACCTCAACCAGGAAGAGGACAAGCTGCGGGACCGTTACGGGAGAAACACGCTGGGGCAGAGCTGTCTGATGGCTCGCCGATTGGTCGAGCGCGGCACGCGGTACGTCACGATTAACCACTTCGACACAGTCTTCAACATCGCCTGCTGGGACATGCACTCCAACGGGGGCAGCCTCAACAACACTTATAAAGACTACGAATACATGCTTTGCCCGCAGCTCGACCAGGCCTTCACCGGCCTGATCGATGACCTGGAAGATCGCGGCCTGCTGGAAGAAACGGTCGTCGCGGTCCTGAGCGAATTCGGCCGGACTCCAAAGATCAACGGCAGCGGCGGGCGGGATCACTATCCGCCAGCGTGGTCTAACTTCCTGTGTGGAGGCAGCATTAAAGGCGGTCAGGTGATCGGCTCAACGGATCGCATCGGTGCCGCTCCGCACGATCGTCCGATCACACCGCCTCAAGTGATTGCATCGATTTATAAAGGGATGGGCATCGACCTGGAGACGACCATGATGCCCGGCCCGGGAAGTCGCCCGATTCGACTGATCGACGCCGAGCCGATTCCCGAACTGTTTTCTTAAACTCACCTCTTTTTGAGCTGCCTGATGTCCTGTTTCTCCCTGATGACTTTTCGACTCGCCGCCTGCGGCGTCGCCTTTTTTTTGACGCTGGCGCAGACGTCATTCGCGGAACCCACAGTTCGAGCCGTCAGCATCCGCGGACTGCAGATCGACGGGACGACGACAATCGTCGTTGACGGAACGGGCCTGCTTCCCGAGCCACAACTGGCACTGTCTGTTCCCGCACTGTCTGTTCCCATCGTGAAGCAGGTCGTCAAGCCGGGAGCGACGGCGACCCGGGTCGAGTTCGAAGTCACGCTGGACTCTCGCGTTGAACCCGGCCTTTACAGCCTGTGGGTCGTCAGCGGCGAAGGCGTTTCACAGCCCGCTGTGATTGCCGCGGATCGGTTCCCTCAAGTTGCTTTTGCACCCGAGATTGCGGCACTTCCTGTCGCTCTGCATGGGTCGGTTGGAGGCAGCTCACGATTGCGAACGTCGTTTGCCGCGAAGGCCGGGCAGGTACTGCTGATCGAAGCGGAGGCACAGCGGCTGGGCGGCCAACTGCGACCGGTCCTGCACATTTTCGATTCGGAAAACCGGCAGCTGGACTGGACACTGCCATCACCGGCTTTACGCGGTGATGCCCGGCTGAAATTCACGGCTCCGGCGGATGGGCAGTACACGGTCGAACTTCACGATCTGCAATACGCCGCCCCGGCTCCGAACTTTTTTCGATTGAAGATTGGTTCCTGGCAGCTCGCTGATCTCGTCTTTCCGCCCGCCGTTCAGGCCGGCACGAAGACTCAGCTCACACTGTTCGGCGGAAGCACGAACGGCGAGCAGGTTGAGTTCGATGCGTCGTCTTCGAACGGCGAATCGTTTCGTTCTGCTCCCTGGAAGGACGTTGCATTGGCGGGCGGATTTCGTCCGCCTGTTTTGATCAGTGAATTTCCTGAGCTCGTCGAGGCACCTCCGGCGGAATCGCCACAGAAACTGTCAGAGGTCCCCGTCGCGATCAGTGGCCGGTTCCTCGCGGCTGGCGAACTGGACAAGTACCAGATTGACGTCGTCCCGGGAGCAAAGCTGCGGTTCGAAGTGTTTGCCGCTCGGCTCGGCTCTCCGGTCGACGCGACGCTCGAAATTCAGAATGAGGCGGGTGGTCGACTCGCGCTCAACGATGACGCGGCCGGCTCGCCCGACCCGCTGCTTGACTACACCGTGCCAGCCGATGTGAAGACGCTGCTGCTCACCGTGACGGACACCGACGGGCGATTCGGTCCTGACTGCATTTACCGTGTCGCCGTCACGCCGATTCCGGGTTCGGGCGGCTCGCCTGACTTTCGGCTGGCGATGACGCAGCAGAGCCAGAGTGTCGCGGCGGGAGACCGGATTCTTGTGAAAGTGGTCGCTGACCGAAACGAATTTGACGGGCCGATCGAGCTTCGGTTTGACTCGTTGCCGGCGGGGATTCAGGTTCAGGGAACACAGATTGCCGCAGGGACCAGTGCGACGCTGCTGACTCTTCACGGTGCCGGAGGTGGCCTCGCTCATTCCCTGACAAAGCTTCGCGGCACGGCCAGAATCGACGGTCGAATCCTCGAACGAGTCGCGACGGTCGAGAGTCACGTGCTCGGAGAAATGCAGCCATGGTTGCGCGGTGAAATTGGAGTCGCCGTCACACCGGCGTCCCAATCCGGTTTCAAGGCGGACTGGGGCAATTTGGGGGTCGACGCGCAACTGGTGCTCGGCGGAAAGCTCGATGTGCCGGTGTCGGCAGTTCGTCCCGCGGGCTTTGACGGTCCTGTGAGGCTGACTCTTGAAACGAGTCAGCGTGAGGTCCGGGTCGCCAACCAGCAGATCGACACGAATCGCACGATTCGATCTGAGACCAACCAACCGATCGAGATTGTCGTCGACGCGACGGCTCAAAAAGCGTGGGATGCAAAACTGGCGGCGGACAAAGTGGTTGTTGACGCAAAGGTGAGCCAGGCGACCGTGGCGGCGAGCGGTCAGACGGCCGTGGCCGCCGCCGAGACCGCTGCGAAGAATGCGTCGGCTCAGCTGGTGGCGATGAAGGATCAAGCGTCCAAAGCGGCAGCGGCTCTCAAGGTCGCTGGAGAGGCCGACGCGGTGGCTCAGAAAGCTCTCGACGCAGTCGTGGCGCAGGTGAAGGCGACGGCCGAGGCTGCCGATAAGGCGGACGCGGCAACACTCGAGGCAGCCGCAAAAGCCGCAGCGGCTGCCGCGACCCTCGCGAAGACGACCGCTGATCAGAAAGCTGCGACCGGCAAAGCGGTTGTCGCCGCCGCCGCTGTTTCAAAAACCGCAGACGACGCTGTCGTTGCCGCAGACCTGATCGTGGTCGCCGCGACGGCCGCGCTCAAAGCCGCCACTGAGGCTGCAGCGAAAGCGGACACCGAGGCCGCTGCGAAAACCACAGACGCGGAAACGAAACTGCAGGCGGCGATTCAGGCAGCGGAATCGGCTTCCGCTCTGGCGAAGAACGACGGAGTCTTTTCGATTTTTGTTCCGGCCGAGTTGAGCGAAAACGGCTACGACCTCGCACTGCGAGCCGAGCTGCTCAGTCGCGACAAGAACACTGTGCTCGCGCGAAGCGACACTTCGGTTCGGCGACTGACAACACTCATTCCCATCGTTGTTTCGTTAACGGGAAGCGACAAGTTGGCAGGACAGATCGATCCGAAATCCGGCTCAACAGTGGCGGTCACGGGGAAAGTCGAACGACTGGCCGGAATGAATCAGGATGTCACCGTCACGCTTTCGGGCTTGCCCGCGGGAATCGCCGTTCCCAGTGTCGTGGTGAAACCTGACCAGACGGAATTCGCACTGAACGTCGTGTTTCCCGCCACGTTTCAACCCGCTGAGTTGACTGCAGTCGCTGTCATCGCCAACGGGAAGATGCGTCCGAATGCTCCGATTGATGTGCGCAGCAAAGAGCTTCCGCTGAGCATCAGCCTCACGGCACCTCCCGCTGCCGCCCCCAAAACTCCATAGTCAAAGATGCCCTCTGGCAAGGAATAGTTATGCGGAATTCGTGGTTGATTGTTCTCGGCTTTGCCGTCGCTTTATCGCTGGTCGCAGGCGTGCCAGAAACGCTGGCTGACGAGCCGCTTGTGATCGTTGGCGACCTGCATGTTGAGCCGGCGGTCATCAAGCTGACTCATCGGCGACAGCCGCACTCGATCCTCGTCACTGCGCGGACTCCGGACGGACTGTCCGTTGACTTGAGTTCTCAGGCCGCGTGGTCGATTGCGGATGAGTCCGTCGCGAAAGTCGATCTGCTGGGCTGGGTGCAGCCACTCAAAACCGGCGCTACGACTGTGACGGTCAGCGCCGCCGGCAAGACGGCGACAGTTGCGGTCACCGTGGAGGTTCCTGCGGAGCCGAGGTCGCACAGCTTTCGCCACGATGTCATGCCCGTTCTGTCCAAGGGCGGCTGCAACTCGGGAGCGTGCCATGGATATTCGCTCGGCAAGAACGGCTTCAAACTCTCGCTTCGCGGTTCCGATGCGGCTCCCGATTACACGTCATTGACTGATGAGTTTTTTGAGCGACGAATCAACCGCCACAATCCTCCGGCCAGTCTGCTGCTGACGAAGCCGCTGGGAGACGTTCCTCATCAGGGCGGAATCCGCTTTGACCACGGCAGCCTGCTCCATGAGCTGCTTCTCGGCTGGGTCGAAGACGGAGCTCCGACCGACCTGGATGACCCGGTGCGGCTGGAGTCGACTCGGATTTTCCCGACGAACGCGGTTCTGAAGCCGGGTATGCAGCATCAGATGCAGCTGATCGCCCGCTACTCGGACGGCACCGAAAGAGACGTCACACGACTCGCCGTTTTTGACGCGAACACGGAGCAGGTTGCAGGCGTTGATGACGTCGGACTCGTGACCAGTCGGGAACTCGGTGAGACTGCAATCGTCGCCCGGTTCGAGCGGAGTTTCGCGACGGCGAACGTCATCGTGTTGAAGCCAGACCCGAGCTTTCAGCCGACTCCGCTTCCTGGGAACCTCGTCGACCGACACATCATCGAGAAGCTCAACGAATTGAAGATCAAGCCGTCCGGCCTCGTTGACGATGCGGGTTACCTCCGGCGAGTTTCGCTCGACCTGATCGGCCTGCAGCCGAACCCCGAAGAAGTCCTCGCGTTTCTTGCTGACAACGATCCCGCGAAGCGAGTGAAAATTGTCGACACGCTCATGAAGCGGCCCGGGTTCACGGACTGGTGGACGCTGAAATGGGGCGACCTACTGCAGAATTCGCGCAACCGTCTCAGTGAGCCGGCGGTCTTTGCGTTTCGGGAATGGATCCGTTCGGCGGTCGCACAGAACATGCCGCTCGACCAGTTCGTCAGGGAAATTCTGACAAGCAGCGGTGGGGTTTCGGATCATCCGGCGTCCGCCTATTTTGCCGTCAGCATTGACACGGACGAGACGCTCCAGCGAGCGACTCAGGTGTTCTGCGGAGTTCGAATGCTGTGTGCCAGGTGCCACCCTCACCCGTTCGAAAACTGGACGCAGGGCGACTACTACGGTCTGCACAGCTTTTTCAATCAAGTAACCACCAAGGCTGATCCCCGCCTCACCGGAGTTGCCAACGCGAAGAGCGTTCTGATCAATCTGCCGGCTGGCCTGTCGCAAAATCCGAGGACGAATCAGCCGCAGCCCTCGCGTTTTCTCGGCGAAGGTGAGCCGGAGATCCCAGCCGGAACGGATCGGCGGCTCGTCTACGCGAAGTGGTTGACCTCGCCTGAGAATCCGCACTTCGCACGCAGCATGACCAATCGCATCTGGAGCTACTTTTTCCACCGTGGCATCATCGATCCTGTCGACGATCTGCGCACAACGAATCCGGCAATCAATCCGAATCTGCTCGACGCACTCACAAAGGATTTTATCGAGCACAAATTCGACGTGAGGGACCTGATGCGACAGGTCGTCCTGTCCGAAGCGTATCAGCGAACCAGCGTGCCGAACGAAACCAACGGACACGACACACTGAATTTCTCACGCTCGATTCCTCGCCGCATCCCGGCCGAGGCGTTGCTGGATTCTCTGGTTCAATCCACAGGAGTGCCCGAATCGTTTGCCGGAGCACCCGCTGGATTCACTGCGGCTCAGCTGCCGGACGCCAATGTGCAGAGCGAGTTTCTGAATCTGTTCGGAAAACCACAGCGGATGGAAGCCTGCGAGTGTGAGCGCGATGACGGAGCCAACATGCTGCAGGCTCTGCACTTCATCAATGGCAAGTCGATCCTCAATCGAGTGACTGCCGCCAACGGTCGAGCCAACCAGCTTGCTGCGAAGGAGCTCACTGAGGAAGAGCTCGTCGATCAGCTTTATCTGTGGTCACTCGCCCGCCACGCGACCGCCGAAGAGTCGGACCTCGGCAAGCGATTCCTCGGCGCTTACGAGGGCACGAAAAGCGAAGCCGTACAGGACATGATGTGGGTGCTGCTCAACAGCCGCGACTTCATGCTGGTTCACTGAGCAAGGTCCTTTACGTTCCGCCATCGTCGCCGACTTCCAGACCGATCATTCTCATCAGTTCCAGGGCGTTGCTCTTTTCGACGACTCCGGGGCGGATTCGATAATCAAAATACATTCGCCCGTTAATGAGGTGGTCCTCGAAGTGGATGTTCGTCGCGTGGCCTTCCAGGCTGTCGACGATCCGGGTGAGGGCCAGGTCGTGAGTCGTCACCAGGCCGATCGCTCCCTGGCGGACGAGCTGGTGGATGATGCCCTCCGCACCGACCCGACGGTCGTGTGAGTTGGTGCCCTGCAGGATTTCGTCGAGCAGGTAGAGCAACGGTGGCTTGCCTCCTGCCAGTTCGACGACTGACTTGATCCGCGAGATCACCTGGTAAAACAGCGAGGCTCCCTGCTGGAGGGAATCGTTGACCCGCATGGCCGTGCCGATCTGCAGCGGTGTGAGCTTCAGCGATTTCGCTCGGACTGGCGAACCACTCAGCGCGAGAACGGCGTTGATCCCCAGCGTCCTCATCAGCGTGCTCTTGCCGGACATGTTTGAGCCGCTGACCATGATCAGTCTCTGCTCACCGTCCAGCCGGACGCCGTTGCGAATGCAGTCTTTTTTTGCGATCAGCGGATGCCCGATCTCTTCGGCAACGAAACACGGACCGTTCGCGGGATCGACGATCTCGGGGAACGGGTCTTCTGGTCGCTCGAAGGCGTGCCCGGCAATTGAGCTGACGGCCTCAATCTGACCGACTGCTTCGAGCCACCCGGCAATGTGTGGTCCGATCCGCTCACGCCACCGCTCGACCCGATGGACCGCGTGCACCGGCAGTCCCAGCAGAAACGCAATCGGGGCGTAAAATTGATTCTGCATGCAGTTATTCAGGGTCTGAATCAGGTTTCGCAGCTTTGCAATCTGCCACGACGGCGAGTGACCTTCGGTGTCCAGCGAGGCTCGCAGCTTCTTCAGCAAGGGTGAGGAAAACTGCTGCTGCTCGAGATGCTCCAACACCTGAAACAGGATCGCCAGCCCCGCACCCGCTTCGTCCGCCTCGCTGCCGATGTGACGAATTTCCCGCAGGACGACTCCGTAATAGGCGATTTCAATGAGCACGATGATCAGAAACGGGCTGAGCCCGTAACCCAGCATCCAGGCGGCCAGGGTCAGCGGCGCGAGGAAGCCGAGGATGATCGCCACCGTCCGTTGTTTGCGGCTGATCGGTCGCGGTTCTTCCCGCACCCAGCGGGCCAGCTGATTCTGATCGAGCTCGTCGTGAACGTCCGCGTCGAGCAGCGCGAGCTCCTCGCGAAAATCGAGCTGGTCGCGCAATTCCAGGACGGCCGCCTGGCGCTCGCGGATGACGTCCGGCTCGGCTGTCTCGGACAGCCATTTCGCGAGAACATCCTCACCAAGCCTTGTCCGCACGTCGCACAGCAGCTCAAACAGCGATCCCTCACCAAAGATGTCCAGGTCACCCGAATACGGGTGGTCGAGATTTCTGTACCGGTCACCGGACGGACCGACACCGATCCAGCGATTGTCGAGCCGGTCGAGGCCGCGTTCGTAAAAGTCGATCGCCCGTTTGGCATGTTGAATCTGCCGGGCGTTCCGCGAGTGCCCGACCACGAGGACCGCAAACAGCGAGGCCGGGAGCAGCAGCCAGTGCGAGGGAAGAGTCACCTCGATAATCACAAACCAGGCGATCCCGAGACCGACCAGAAACAACAATCCTCGCCCGGTAGCGTATCGTCCGTCTGCCACCTGAAGGTCGTTTAGCGTCCCGCGATGTGCCGCGAGCCGCTGCTCGTAGGCACTCTTCGGCGCGGACACGGTTTCCTCGGCAGCTTTGGCAGACATGAGTAGTTTCGACTTAAAATGAAATAAGAGCGATGGGGTGTTGACGTGGTTTCTGTTGGGCGGGAGTGATAGCGTAAGGGCCTTCTGACTGCGAGAGACTGAGTCTGCTCGCGGATTTGAGTCCAATCGTTTCCTGACAACAACGCTCATGCCAGCAGTCTCCGACTGGCGTCTGTCAGCCGGACCCGCCCCAACAAAAATAGCCCACCTCAGAAGGAGCGTTCTGATGCACGCTTCACCTTGCCGAATGTCGGCAGCCTTCGCGCTGTCATGCTTCGTCGTCTGCTCGCTCTCAACGAACGCCCTGGCGTTTCAGGAGACGCCTCCGGAACAGCAGGATGCCATCAAGGCAATTGGCGGCTGGGCGTCCAACCTGCAGAAAAATCGCGACGGCACCGTCCGCTTTGTCCGCTTCAGCAAGACGATGGTCAAGGACGAGCACGTTGCTCCGGTCGCGAAGTTCGCTCAGTTGGATTATCTCGCGATCGTCTCGCCAGACGTCACCGATGCCGGGATCGCTCACGCGGCGCGGCTGACGAATCTCGACACGCTGTTTCTTTCACACTCGCAACTGAGTGACGAGGGAATGCCGTCGCTGGCGAGCCTGCCGAAACTGGAACGGCTTTACCTGGACGGCACCAGAATTACAGACGCCGGCACACATCATCTGGCCGGACTGAAAACGCTGACCACGCTTTCGCTTTGCGATACCGCGATCGGCGATGCCACACTGGCGTTCGTTTCGCAACTTCCGAATCTGGAAGTGCTGCTTCTTTCGGGCACGTCTGTCAGCGACGCGGGCCTTGCGGAAATCGCGAAGCTGTCGAACCTGCGAGTGCTTGATGTGTCGCGAACCGGCCTGACTGGCGAGGGCCTCGGGCATCTCGCTGCCCTCGCAAAACTGCAGTCGCTTGACCTGGATGCGACGCCGGTTTCCGTCGCGATTCCTGAACGGCTTGCCGGAATCAAGTCACTGAAACTGCTGAGTCTTCGTCGCACGGGTCTCGACCACGCGGCCTCGACGCTGCTTCGTGAGGCGAATCCGCAACTGGGAATTCGACTGTCACCTGAGCCTGGTTCAGAACTCAGTGCCCTCGAACGATTTCTGCAGAAACCACGACGCAAGCCGATTAGATCGTCCAGCGATGACGCATCGACGCAGCCCGGTGGGAAACTGCAGGACGTCCTCTCGTCAGCCGACACCCGATTTGCGTCGTCCGACGAGGTCCCTGACTTTCAGCGACACATTATTCCGCTGCTCGGGCGACTCGGCTGCAATGGCCGCGCGTGTCACGGTTCGTTTCAGGGCAAGGGCGGATTTCGACTTTCGATGTTCGGCTACGATTTCGACGAGGACCTCCAAGCTCTCACCGCAGGCGAGTTCCCTCGTGTCGACCGTAAAGATCCCGAACAGAGCCTCATCATCCTCAAGCCGACTCAGCAGGAAGAGCACGAAGGCGGGCTGCGATTCAAGCAGGACGGCTGGGAACACCAGCTGATTCGCCGCTGGATCGAGGCCGGCGCGAAAGGCGTTGAGAATGAGCGGCCGCATTTCGTGCGGCTCGACGTGACCCCGCGCGAAGTCGTGTTCAAGAAACCGGGCGAGACGGCTCAGCTGCACGTCGTTGCCGTTTGGTCCGACGGCTCTCGCGAAGACGTCACGCCGCTCACCCGGTTTCAAACGAACAACGATACCGTCGCCGACGTCGATGAAAACGGACTCATGACGTGTGTCGGGCCGGGTGATTCCTACGTCATCTCGTTTTACGACAACGGCATTTTTTCAACGCAGGCGATTCTTCCGGTTTCCGATCAGACCGGCGAGTCGTACCCTGCCGTGCCGACGCCGACCAGGATCGATGAGATCGTCGTGGCGAAGCTGTCGAAGCTTGGCATCGTCCCGTCGGAGCTCAGCAGCGATGCGGAGTTCCTGCGACGAGTCAGCCTCGATATCGCCGGCACACTGCCGACCCCCGAGCAACTCATCGAGTTCGTTGCGGACACCTCGCCGGAAAAGCGGTCCCGAAAGATCGACGAATTGCTGGCGCATCCGGGGCACGTGGAGTGGTGGACGAATCTCATTTGCGACCTCACCGGAATGAACTCGCAGTTCCTCGGCTCGACCGACATGAACTCGCCGGCCGCCGATCAGTGGCGGCAGTGGGTCCACCGGCGAGTCGAACAGAACGTCGGCTGGGATCGCATCGTCGCCGGCATTCTGCTCGCCCGCAGTCGTCGGCCCGGGCAGGCCTACATGGACTACGCGTCGGAACAAAGCGCCAACCTGCGGCGCGGCACGCCGGAAGATTTCGCGGACCTTGAAAACCCGATGCACTACTACTGGTTCCGCAGCAACATCACGGCTAACACGGACCGGGCTCTCTCGTTCGGCTACGTGTTTCTGGGAGTGCGGCTCGACTGTGCTCAGTGCCACAAACACCCGTTCGATCAGTGGTCGAAGCAGGACTTCACGGAATTCACCGAGTTCTTCTCGCGCGTGAAACTGGGAGCCGCACCGGAATCGCGGGAAGCGCAGAACGCGCTGAAGGCGAAGCTTGGCGTCCCGAAAAAGCTCGACACGGCGGCCCTTCGCAGGCAGATGTATCTGCGAGTGTCCGCGGAAGGCAAACCGATTCCCTGGAACGAGATCTACATCGATCCGCCCCGTAAGACGCCTCACATTGCAAGGATTCTCGGTGGCCCGCAACTGGACCTCAACGATCTGGACGACCCGCGC
>ERZ891418.150-NODE-150-length-25331-cov-6.560255_pt1 | contig 25331 bp, 22 predicted proteins | sample MGYA00521236_ERZ891418 | MGnify/ENA primary metagenome ERZ891418 (study PRJEB32303, sample SAMEA104408696) | aquatic metagenome | biome: Brackish water; feature: Chemocline; material: water | place: Baltic Sea | collected 2014-10-18T10:34:00 | depth 100 m ... | reverse complement strand
AGAGAATTAGATTTCTTGTTCTGAAATGCTTTGTGAAAACTTTTGTAGAACTTGATATATTTTTCTTCCATTGAACTTTCTCAATTTTTTACACTCTAATAAATATAATAACAATATGGGGTCCTTATGAAAACAAGACTATTACCAATCATGCTAACTGCTGTATTTACAGTAAATGCTTTTGCAGATGTTGAACTCAAAAGAAAAAACATCAACACAGTTGAGGATGTAAAAGAGTATCGTGCTCAGGTCATTGATAAAATGACTGAACGACTTGATTCGGGCGAATTGAAGGATAAAAGAGCAAATGCCCTTGAAAAAAGGATTGCTCTGCTTTCAGACAAACCTCTTCCTACTCAGGAACAGATTGATTGGAGAGTGGAAAATCGTTCAGGTAAAAATTCTATTAAAAGAAAGGGGAAAGGTTTACGGGGAGCAGCAAAACAAAAGAGAAGAAATTTTATTGGTTAGGAATTTTTTGGATTTGGGTAAAGCAAGTTGTTTTGCCCTTTTCTTATTCTCTGCTCGAAACTACTCGGCAGTCACTGACTTGAACAAAACAGTGATTTAATTTTTTACCCTGAAATGCTTTATGAAAATTTTCATAAAACTTTAGAGTCTTTCTATCCATGGACTGAAATCAATGCTGAGAATATTATAATTTTGATAGTTGTCTAGACCATTCAAGGGATTAGTTGTTGAAAATTTATAAATATTTTCATTCTGTTGATAGTATCTGTTAGACAAAAAACTCACCTTAACATTCTTGCCTTTATAAATGGAAAGTCCATCATTAATATCAAATGAGTCGATATCTTGGTCTTTATTGAGATAAAAATATACCCCTGCAACAACTGCTCCAGCAATTACAATATTTTTGTTGTCATTATCATCACCATCGTCATGTATACATCCTGGTGGTGTTGGATAGATTGCAATGCAAGGTTCGTGAGATGCATAAATATTTTGATAAAAAAATAATATGGATATTAAACAAATTTTTTTTAACATTTTTTCTTACCCCTTAATTCTCTGTTTTGTACTTCAATAATACTTTTTTTGACCAACCGAGAAATCTTGCCTTATTCAACAGTGACTGACTTGGCTAAGTTCCTTGGTTGATCAACGTCTGTCCCGCGTTGACAGGCTACTTGGTAGGCGAGTATTTGAAGTGGGATGGTGTAAATAATTGGAGCCAGTAATTCGCTGCACACAGGCATTTGAATAAACGCTCCCCGCTCGATGTGAATCTTAGAATTGCCTCCGCCAAAGACATAGAGGGTTCCACCTCTGGCCTTCACCTCTTCTAAATTAGAGACAAGCTTTTCTGTCAGAGTGTCCTCTGGTGATAGTGCAACCACTGGAATTTGATCATCCACTAACGCCAATGGTCCGTGCTTAAGCTCTCCGGCTGGGTAAGCTTCTGCGTGAATGTATGAAATTTCTTTGAGCTTTAAAGCGCCCTCTTGAACAATCGGAAAGAACATTCCTCGGCCAAGAAACAACGCATTGTGCTTGTCTGCAATGTTGGGAACAATTTTTGAAATTTCATCTGAAAGCTTTAGGGTTTCTCTGATGACCCCGGGCAAAGCTCTGAGCTCGTTGGGTAGATTTTTTCTGAGGTCTTTGTCTCGACCTAAACTTTTTGCGATCGACATGGCCAGCAACATCAAGCCTGCGAGTTGCGTGGTAAATGCTTTGGTGGAGGCAACCCCTATTTCAGGGCCGGCGTTGGTAAAAAGAACATGTTCAGATTCTCGGGCAAGGGAACTTGTTGGAACGTTACAAATTGATAGGGTGCTGAGATAATCTTTTTGCTGCGCATACCTTAGGGCTGCCAAAGTGTCTGCTGTTTCTCCAGATTGAGAGATGGTGACAAACAGCGTGCCCCCTTCAACCAAAGGATCTCTGTAGCGATACTCGCTTGCAAAATCAACGTAGCATGGAATTTTGGCAATTTTTTCAAACCAAAATCTTCCAACTTTTCCTGCGTGTAGACTGGTGCCGCATGCAACAAATTGAATTCTTTTAATATCTTTGAATACTTCGGACGAGCCTAGGCCAAAAATATTGTCCAGCACATCATCTGCTCCCAACTTGCCATTAATAGTGTTGGCAACAGCGTCAGGCTGCTCGTATATTTCCTTCTCCATAAAATGAGAGTATTTGCCCTTGGTCACAGCATTTACCGCTATATCAATTTCTGTAATCTCTCGGGTTACTGAAACACCCTTGGCCGAATAAATCTGGTAATCATCCCTATTAATCTCAGCAACATCCCCATCCTCTAAGAAGACAAACTTATTGGTTAGGTGGGATAACGCCAAAGGATCTGAGGCTGCAAAGTTTTCTTCCATGCCCACACCTATCAATAGTGGGCTTTTGTTTCGAGCGACGATTAATCTATCTTTATCGTTCAGATGAATGGCCGCAATAGCATAGGCCCCGTCTAGCTCTGTGATTGTTGAATGCATGGCATCCAATAGATCTTCGGACGCTTTGAGGTGTTGATGTAATAAATGAGCAATGACCTCTGAGTCTGTTTCTGATGTAAATGCATAGCCTGCAGCAGTCAGTTTCTCTCTGAGCTCTACATAGTTTTCAATAATCCCGTTGTGGACAATGTGTACTTGCTCGGAAGATGTATGGGGGTGGGCGTTTGCTTCAGAGGGCTTGCCGTGAGTGGCCCATCTTGTGTGGGCGATGCCTAGCTTACTTTTTGGGCGCTCTTGAATCATACCGGCTTCTAAAAGACTGACCTTTCCAAGGCTTCTTAAGCTGTAAATACTATCTTTTTGGTGAAGGGCGATACCGGCAGAGTCATAGCCGCGGTACTCCATTTTGTGAAGACCTTGAACCAGTAACTTGCCAACGTTGCGAGATGAGGCCGCGCCTATAATTCCACACATATTATTTTTTGTTTTTTGCCCAGTCTTCTTTGATTACTTGTTTGCCTCTGCCAACAGCAAGGGCGTCATCCGGAACATCTTTGGTGATGACAGAGCCTGCGCCAACGTAAGCTCCCTTGCCAATATTCACTGGGGCAACCAATGAAGAATTGCTGCCAATAAAGCTGTTGTCTCCAACGGTTGTTTGGAACTTGTTGACCCCATCGTAGTTACAGGTAATGGTGCCGGCCCCAATATTAGCATTGGCTCCAATGTCTGCATCTCCAAGGTAAGCGAGATGGTTCGCTTTTGCGCCTTCGCCGAGTTTTGTATTTTTTGTTTCTACAAAATTGCCTATTTTGGCATTGTTTCCAATATCAGAGCCTTCTCTTAATCTTGCGTAGGGTCCAATGCTGCAGTTTGATCCAACGGTTGCTGAGACCAAGTGAGAAAAGGGTTCAATCACTGTGTTGTCGCCAATAGAGACATTTTTAAGAATAACGTTTGATTTGATGGTGACGTTTTCGCCCAGGGTTACGGCGCCTTCAATAATAACATTCACATCAATGCTGCAATCTTTGCCTGCATTTAGTTGGCCGCGAAGGTCCACACGGGTGGCGTCTGTTAGCGTAATGCCTTGGTCTAAAAGTTTTTCTGCGTTCATGGCTCTTAAAATAGATTCAACGTGGTGTAGCTCTTTTTTGTTGTTTACTCCAATAACCTCTTGTGGGTTTGCTTGAATACAGTTTATTTTAACCCCTTTTGTTGAAAGTATCTCTACAATATCAGTGAGGTAGTATTCAGAGGCTGCGTTGTTGTTCTCAAGGCCCTCTAACGCATCTACTAACAATCCCCCATCAACCAACATGGTTCCGGTAAATACTTCATTTATTTTCTGCTCTTCCTCTGAGGCATCTTTCTGCTCAGTAATTTTTATAGCATGGCCTGAGGTATTTTTAATCACTCTACCATAGCCGGTTGGATTGTTCAGGACCATGGACAATAAACAACATTGGTCTCCCTTAAGAATTAATTTATGTATTGTGGGCTCAGAAATTAAAGGCACATCACCATATAAAATTAATACTTTTTGGTTGAGTGTAATTAAATGGGCCGCTGTTTTTACGGCGTGCCCTGTGCCCAGCTGTTCATTTTGATCTGCTGAGTTGACCAAAGGATGATGGTTTTCAATGTATGTTTTGAGAATGTCCTTTTGATGGCCTACCACCACTGTTATATCATCGCTGATTTTTTGGGCGGTGTGTATCACACGGGAAATAAGGGTTGATCCGCCCAATGGCTGCAATACCTTGGGAAGGTTGCTGTTCATGCGGGTTCCTTTGCCTGCTGCAAGGATAATGGTGTGAAGTTTCAAAGCGAAATAAAATTAAACTTGATACAAGTACCTTACTTGTTTTTTCTTAATTTTTGAATGGTTTTAATTCTTGCGGCTGCTTCTGCTAATTGAGCGGCGGCCTTGGTGTAGTCTAGTGTGGACTGTTGGTCGTGCATATTTTTCTCAGCTTGCTCTTGCGCTTTGATCGCCTCTGCCTCATCCATGGAGTCAGCTCTTTCTGCGCGATCAGATAAAAAAGTTACCAAGTCTGGTTGAATTTCAACAAAGCCGCCTGAGCAAAAAAAGGTTTGCTCCTCGTCTCCGTTTTGAATTCTAACCGGTCCTGGGGCTAAGCCTGTGAGAAGAGGTGTGTGCCCTGGAGCAATGCCAATTTCTCCAAGCGAGCCTGTTGCAAAAACCATGGTGCCTTCGCCAGAATAAATTTCTTCGCTAGATGAAACAATGCTGACTTTAATAGTAGACATGATTTATAAACTATAAGGTTTTAGCTTTTTCCACTGCTTCTTCAATGGTCCCGACCATATAAAAAGCCTGCTCAGGAAGATCATCATAATCCCCCGCTAAAATCCCTTTGAATGATTTAATGGTGTCTTCTAGTTTTACGTATTTCCCCGGGGAGCCTGTAAAGACCTCTGCGACTGTAAAGGGTTGTGATAAAAATCTTTCCACTTTTCTGGCCCTAGAAACAGCTAATTTATCTTCCTCAGATAGCTCATCCATACCTAAAATTGCAATAATATCTTTAAGCTCTTTGTACTTCTGCAATACACCTTGAACGCCCTGGGCAACATTGTAATGCTCTTCACCAACAATCAGCGGATCTAACTGACGGCTGGTTGAATCTAATGGGTCCACTGCGGGGTAAATTCCAAGCTCAGCAATTTGTCTTGATAAAACAACAGTTGCATCCAAATGAGCAAACGTTGTTGCTGGAGATGGGTCTGTTAAGTCATCAGCTGGAACATACACAGCTTGAATAGAGGTAATAGAGCCGTCATTCGTTGAGGTGATTCTTTCTTGCAGCGCGCCCATTTCTTCAGCAAGTGTAGGTTGATAACCAACAGCTGATGGCATTCTCCCTAGCAGGGCAGATACTTCCACTCCAGCAAGTGTGTATCGATAAATATTATCAATAAATAACAACACGTCTCTTCCTTCGTCTCTGAATTTTTCAGCCATTGTTAGGCCTGTCAAGGCAACCCTTAATCTGTTTCCAGGAGGCTCATTCATCTGTCCGTAAACCATAGCCACCTTTGACTCACTTGGTTTTTCTATATTCACAACGCCTGATTCCTGCATCTCATAATAGAAATCATTCCCTTCTCTTGTTCGCTCTCCAACGCCCGCAAACACAGAAAGACCTGAATGCTCTGTGGCAATATTATTAATAAGCTCCATCATGTTCACAGTTTTTCCAACACCAGCTCCACCAAATAAACCCACCTTTCCGCCTTTAGCAAAAGGACAAATTAAGTCGATAACTTTAATGCCTGTTTCTAGCAACTCATCAGAAAGTGATTGGTCTGTGTAGCTAGGAGGCTTCCTGTGAATAGGCATGGTTGTCTCTGCGCCAATTGGTCCACGGTCGTCAATGGGGTTCCCTAAAACATCCATGATTCTACCAAGCGTTTTTTCTCCCACGGGAACTGAAATAGGCGCATTGGTTCTGGTCACAACCAGACCTCTTTTAAGACCCTCGGTGATGCCCATGGCAATAGTTCTAACAATTCCATCTCCAAGTTGTTGTTGGACCTCCAATACCGTTCCGGTATCTGAGATGACAATTGCCTCATAAATTTTTGGGATATTGGTTTTTTCAAACTCAACATCTATAACCGCTCCGATAATTTGTGTTATTAAACCATTGCTCATTTTTTTCTCCTTAAACCGCAGCCGCGCCGCCAACTATCTCAGATAATTCCTGGGTAATTGCTGCTTGCCTTACATTGTTATATAAAAGTTCTAATTCTTTGATCAAATCCCCTGCATTATCCGTAGCATTTTTCATTGCCAGCATCTTTGCTGCTTGTTCGCAGGCATTATTTTCAATCACTGCATGATAAATGAGAGACTCGATATACCGTGTCATCAATCCTTCCAGCAACTCTTTTGCCTCGGGCTCATAAATATAATCCCAGTGAGTTGAGGTTGACCCATCATCAGTTATGGCCGGCAAAGGAATGAGTTGTTGGACCATGGGCTGCTGAGTCATGGTGTTTATAAATTTATTGCTGCAAAGATAAACCTCATCAATCTCTTTGTTTTTATGAAGATCAAGCACTGTTTTGGTGAGGCCAATTAACATATCTGGATCTGGCTTATCTCCAAGTTTTTGAACTTTAGCGACCACATTTCCACCCACAGCCTTAAAAAAGTTGGCTGCTTTGATACCAATTAAAGCAAAGCTAGGTTCAACACCTTGGGCATTAAGATCTGCTGCTTTGTGAATCACGCTTTTAAAAAGGTTGATGTTTAGGCCCCCGCACAAACCTTTATCTGAGCTCACAACTATAAAGCAAGCTTTTTTAGCCTCTCTGCTTTCGTAAAAAGGATGGGAATACTCTGAGCTAGATGTTGCGATGTGAGAGATAACCTCTTTAATCTTTTCAGAATAAGGTCTGCCCAACTGCATTTCACCTTGGGTTTTTCTAATTTTACTGGCAGCAACCATTTCCATAGCCGAAGTAATTTTTTGCGTGCTTTTAATGCTCGCAATTTGTTTTCTAACTTCTTTGGTGTTTGCCATTATTTATCTAAATTAAAACGTTTGTGTTTTTTTGAACTTCTCAACCACTTCTGTGAATTGCTTTTCAATATCATCGTTCCAATCACCTGTATCATTAATTTTTTTCTCTAGATCTGCTTTCTCAGAAGTAAAGAAGCTATGCAGGGCCTCTTCAAAACTCCCCACTTTTTCTACTGGGATGTCGTCCATAAAACCTCTGTCTGCAGCAAATATGCTGAGAGATTGTTGTGCAACACTCATGGGCGCATATTGCTTTTGTTTCATGAGCTCTGTGATTCTTTGTCCTCGTGCGAGCTGGGCTTTGGTCGCCGCATCTAAGTCCGATGCAAATTGGGAGAAGGCTGCAAGTTCTCTATATTGAGCCAACGCAGTTCTAACTCCGCCGCTGAGTTTTTTCATTATCTTGGTTTGCGCTGCTCCACCAACCCTTGAAACAGAAATCCCTGGATTAATCGCCGGTCTTACACCTGAGTTAAATAAATCGGTTTCTAAGAATATCTGGCCGTCTGTGATAGAGATAACATTGGTTGGCACAAAAGCTGAAACATCTCCTGCTTGGGTTTCAATAATTGGCAAGGCTGTTAACGAGCCTGTTTTACCTTTAACTCTTCCGTTGGTCGCTTTTTCAACATAATCTGCATTTACCCTAGCAGCTCTTTCCAATAATCTTGAGTGAAGATAAAATACATCTCCAGGATAAGCTTCTCTTCCTGGGGGTCTTTTTAGAAGAAGTGAAACTTGTCTATAAGCTACAGCTTGTTTTGAAAGATCGTCATAAACAATTAAAGCGTCTTCGCCTTTGTCTCTAAAGTATTCACCCATAGAACAGCCGGAATAGGCTGATAAATATTGCATTGGGGCAGGGTCTGAGGCAGAAGCAGACACAATAATAGTGTGCTCAAGTGCACCATGTTCTTCCAGCTTCTTCACCACATTTACAACCGTGGATTGTTTTTGACCAATAGCAACATAGATACATTTAATGCCGGTGCCTTTTTGATTAATAATGGCGTCAATAGCAACCGCTGTTTTGCCTGTTTGCCTGTCTCCAATAATCAACTCTCTTTGCCCTCGTCCAATTGGCACCATTGCGTCAATCGCTTTGAGCCCAATTTGAACTGGCTGATCTACTGACTGTCTTGCAATAACCCCGGGCGCCACAACTTCAACAGGGGCTGTTTCTGTTGTTTTTATTTCACCTTTTCCGTCAATTGGTGCGCCCAGCGCATTAACAACACGTCCAAGTAAAGCTTCTCCCACTGGAACTTCTAAAATTCTACCTGTGCACACAGCTTTTTGACCCTCAATAAGATCCAGATAGTCACCTAGCACAACGGCGCCAACAGAGTCTTGTTCTAAATTTAGAGCTAAGCCAAGAATTCCATTTTCAAATTCAATAAGCTCACCGTACATGACGTCGCCCATGCCGTGGATTCTTATGATGCCGTCAGACACGCTGACGATAATGCCTTCATTTTTTCTTTCTGCTGATAGGTCAAGACCGGCGATCTTTTCTTTGAGGACGCTGGATATTTCTGATGGGTTTAATTGGCTCATTTTTTTACCTTAAAAATTTAATTGGTTGACTAATTTTTTGACTTTACCTCGAATGGAGAGATCTAGTGTTTCATCTCCAATCTTTATTGAAAGACCACCCATAATAGATGGGTCTTCTACAAATTCTATGTTAGAACCTTCACCATAAGAGGTTGTAAGTTTTTGCATTATTATGTTTTTATTATCCTCTGATGGCAGGCTTGCCACATTCACTACTATAGAGCTTGTTTTATTGTGTTCTTCTAAAAGGTCTTGATAGCTTATATAAATAGCGTTGATAAGATTTAGCCTTTTGTTTTCTGCTAGCAGCTCAATGGTGTTGATGGAAATTTTACTTAAATTATCTTTGCATAACTCGATAATTGTTTGGGCAATTTTTTTCTTTGAAAGCCTTGGGTCTTCTATTAGGGCTGCAACCTCTTTGGTTTGTGAGATTGATGATAATATTGATAGTTCAGCAGCCACCCCGACGTGCTGACCAATATCCAGGGCTGCTGCAAAAACAGCCTTAGCATAAGGTCGAGCAAGTGGTGACAGTTCAATCATTTTTTATAACTCAGATGCTGCTTTAGCAAGAAGTTCTTGATGTTTGTGAGCGTTAATCTCGTCACCCAGAATTTTTTCTGAGGTTTCAATAATTAACGCTGACATTTTTTGTCTTAACTCTTCTTTGGCCTTGTTAACATCGTTTTCAATGGTTTTAGAGGCAGAGACAAGTATCTTCTCAGCTTCTATCCCGGCTTTTGCAGTTGCATCACCAATAATTTGTGATGCTCTGGCGTTAGCTTTTTCTAATAGCTCTGCTGACTCAACCTTTGCTTTATTCATCTCTTGATCAAAAGCCAGCTGAGCTTCTTCTAAAGAATCATCAGCTTTTTTAGCGGCCTCTAAACCATCAGCGATACGCTTTTCTCTCTCTTCCATTATTGAAATAATAGGTGGCCACACATACTTCCAGCAAATTGCTATAAAAATAACAAATGCTACAGTTTGACCAAGGAGTGTTGCGTTTATATTCATGCTGAATTAAGCAGCAAACATCAAATAAAGCCCCAGACCAACACCAATCATTGGAACGGCATCAACAAGACCCATTACAATAAAAAGTTGTGTTCTCAGCATTGGAATTAGCTCAGGCTGACGAGCAGCACCTTCTAAAAATTTTCCACCCAAGACCCCAACACCAATCGCAGCGCCAACAGCGCCCAATCCAATCATTAGCCCTGAAGCTATATATATAAGTGATTGTTCCATTCTATTCTCCTAAAAATAAAGACCTAATGGTCTTCGGTTTCATGCGCCATTGCTAAATAAACAATGGTAAGCACCATAAAAATAAACGCCTGAAGAGCTAATATCAATATATGAAAAAGAGCCCATATTAAATGCAGACCGACACCAAGTAAACCTACAGATATTGAGCTAAAAGTTAACATCAGTGCGATTAAGATAAATATCATTTCACCAGCATATAAATTTCCAAATAATCTCAACCCAAGTGAGATGGGTTTTGCGATCAGGTTGACACCCTCCAACACCAAATTAACTGGCATCAGGTATTTGCCAAAAGGATGGAGTGTTAACTCTGCTAAAAATCCTTTCAAACCTTTAATCTTAATGCTGTAAAAAATGATCAAGATAAAAACAGCCAAAGCCATTCCCAGGGTGATATTTGGATCTGTTGTTGGGACCACTTTAAAATATTCCAAACCAACGCCTTTGGCTAGTTCAGGTAGATAATCAACCGGGATCAGATCCATTAAATTCATTAAGAACACCCAAACCAAAACCGTTAACGCCATTGGACCTATTAAGTTGTTTTTAGCAGAGGTAAAAATACTTTGAACATTCTCATTAACAAACTCCACACACATCTCAATAAAGTTTTGGAGCCCAGAGGGTGCCTCAGATGCTGAAGCAAGTTTTGGGAGGCCCCAGCGAAAAAGGCCAATAAAAATAATTCCAAGAAAAACAGACCAACCCAAAGAGTCAACATGAAAGGCCCAGAAACCCATTTCATCTGAATAATGTGGATCACAAGTCCAACCATGGCTTTCTGTTTTTCCACACACCAAATTCGTCAGGTGATGCTGAATATACTCTTGGCTGGTGATTGGTTCGTGTGCTTCAGAGGCCATGTTAAGGGGTAACTAATTTTGGGTTAAAAGTTGTGTTCAAGTATACAAGGAGAAACAGTGCAATGAGAGTGTTTTCTGGTATGTATGTTAAAGAAATAATAGTAAAAACAATAAAAAGGGCCCACCGCGATAAAAACGCTAGGTAAAGGTTTAATAGCTCGCTTTTTGGGATGCTGGATAGATAAACAGCTGCGGCAATAGTGCCAAGGTATATAACAAAAATTGGTTGGATAAAGATTGGAAATACCACCAAAGCAACCAAAAGCCCTAGGATTGACAAGGTGTTTTGTTTTAAAGTTTTTATAGCTTTATTAAATAAGTTATTACGGGGCGCAATTATAAAAATTAATAGGGTTTAGGACAAGCTTAATTATTCTTTAATTTCAATAATTTACTAATTATTGTCTCTCTCTCATCTTTTGAGGTGTAAGAGATAGAGATCTTGCCCCTGGACTGAGATTGTTGGTCAATTTCAGTTTTATGTCCTAGGTTTTCTGAGAGCTCTTGTTCTACATTAAGCAGATCGCGGTTTTTGGTTTTGTGTGGAGATTTTGAAATATTTTTTGGTTTTTTTGTTGCGGCTGCGTCTTTGACTGTGAGGCCCAAAGAGACAATTTTTTTTGCCAACTCTTCCGCCTCTGCAGCCTCCATTGATGCAAGAATTTTTGCGTGGCCTTTTTCCAAATCTCCTGAGTAAAGAAGATCAATAATAGATTGTGGTAAATTTAATAATCTCATAGAGTTAGCGATGGAGCTTCTAGCCTTCCCTGTAACCTCTGCAATATTATCTTGTGTAAGATTAAACTCGCGTTTCAAACGATCATATCCCCTAGCTTCTTCTATGGGATTTAAATCTTCTCTTTGGAGGTTTTCAATCAAAGCCAGTTCAAGTGATAGCTGGTCTTCTGCTGAATCAATTAAACAGGGCGCTGTTTGGAGTCCAGCTTTTTTTGCAGCTCTCAAACGCCTCTCACCAGCGATTAACTCATACCCCCCAGCCCCCGTTTCCCTAACAAGTAACGGGGATAAGATCCCGTGCTTTGCAATAGATAGGGATAGCTCATTCATTTTAACCTCATCAAAAGCTTGTCTTGGTTGAAACCTATTGGGTTGAATTTGATTAAGATCTATCTCTTTTATTGATTGTTTGTTTGGGGCCACCACATTGCCAAGCAACGCATCTAAGCCGGTATTAAGAATTTTATCTACCATCATTTATTCTCCTAATTAGCTCTCCTGCAAGCGCTAAATATGCTTTGGCTCCATATGAAGATGGCATGTATTGTATTGCGGATATTCCATGGCTTGGGGCCTCGGCAAGTTTTACATTTCTTGGTATTAAGGTGTTAAACACCAAGGATGGGAAGTGTTTTTCTAGCTCCTCGGAAACCTCTTTGGCTAGGTTGTTGCGCATATCTACCATAGTTCTAATAATACCGAAAACGCGGTTGTTTGTTAGGTTTTTATTGTTGAGTGTGTTGATGGTGTGGATTAAAGATGAGATGCCTTCTAGTGAATAGTATTCACACTGGAGTGGTATTAATGTTGCGCTGGCCGCAAAGAGTGACTCGAGGGTTAATTGGTTGAGAGATGGTGGTGTGTCAATAATAATGAAATCATATTCTAGGTCGAGCAAATGCTTTTTAAGCTCGCCCTGTTTATTTTCATTTCTAATAAAAACCTCAAGGGCTATAAGGTTTTCACCTCCAGGGATAACGTCATAACCACCAGATGATTTGAGAATAGCGTTTTGGATATGAAGGTTTTGAGCGTAAACCTCAAACAGGGTTTTTTCGTTTTTTGCTGCTCCGGCTGCGGTGCTTGCGTTACCTTGTGGGTCTAAATCAATAAGTAGAACACGCCTTTTAGTTCCGGCTATAGCCGCAGAAAGGTTGACGGCTGTTGTAGTTTTTCCAACACCACCTTTTTGGTTTGCTATTGCGATGGTGTGTCTCATTGTTTGTTAATCTCTAATATATGTCTTTGGGCTTGAGCTAGTTTCTTGGTGTGGGTAGTATAAGAATATTTTGCCATATCTAGCCTATCAACCTCTTTTAATATCACCTCCTTTTTTCCCTTCATTAATAAAAATTTTCCCGTGGTCGTTAGTAGTTGTTCTGACATCTCTATAATGACGCTTGTGCTTGCTAATGCCCTGGCAGTAATGGCGTCAAAGGGGCCAAGATTTTTTATTTTGTTGGTAATGGCGAAATCTACCACTTCTGCGTTTTTTAGCCCTAGGTTTTTAATCGTTTTTTTAATGAAGTAGGCTTTTTTTTTGTTTTTTTCAGACATCAACACCCTTGTCCAAGGCTGGTTGATTGCTATGATTATCCCTGGAAACCCCGCCCCACTACCAATGTCCAATACATACATCCTGTCTTTTGTGTGCTCAAGGATGGTTTCTGAGTCCTGAACATCAAACCTAAAAATATCTGCAGAAGAGTGTCGGCCAACAATGTTATGCGCTGTGCTGAACGCCAAAATTTCTTCAACATATTTGGTGGTTAGTTCTTTTGTTTCTGGGTTGGTGTTAATGGGAGGTTGCCTTGGCTGGTGCTTGGTTTTTTTTGATGGTGATAGAGATGAGGTTGATTGCGGCTGGGGTTACGCCCTCTAGTCGTCCTGCCTGTCCAAGTGTGGAGGGTTGTGCTTTGGTGAGCCTCTCTACAACCTCGTTGGATAAACCTGTGATCATTTTAAAATTTATGTTGTAGGGTATTTTGGTCTCCTCGTGCTTGCGCGCGCTTTCAACCTCTCGCTGTTGTTTGGCAATATACCCTTGGTATTTAATTTCATTTGCCGCTCTCTCAAACATTTTATGGTCCGCGGCCTTTAGTTTAATAGTTTTTTTTATTTCCTCGTGATTAAGGTTGGTTCTTTTTAAGAGGTCGATGGCGGGTGTTGTTTTGTCTTTCTCGGCTATTTTTTGTTTTTTAAGGCTGGTTAAAAATATTTGGTATTTTTGTTCTTGTGTTTGAAATATAGAGTGTGTTTCTGGGTCTACCAACCCCAAATCAAAGCCTTTTTGGGTTAATCTTTGGCGAGCGGTGTCTTGAGACAACATCAACCTAAACTCTGCCCTGCTGGTAAACATTCTATATGGCTCGGTCACACCGTGAAGCGTTAAATCGTCTATAAGAACCCCGATATAGGCTTCGTTTCTTAAAAATACCACCTCTGGTTTTTTAAGGATTTTTTGAGCTGCGTTTATGCCTGCGACCAACCCTTGGGCTGATGCCTCCTCATAACCAGTGGTTCCGTTGATTTGTCCAGCCAGATAAAGGTTTTCAATAAACTTTGTTTCTAGGGTTTGGTGAAGGGCTCTGGGGTCTATAAAATCATATTCGACCGCGTAGCCGTACTCTTCGATTACACAACTTTCAAAGCCTTTAATGGAGTATATAAATTCCTTTTGAATGTGTTTTGGTAGGCTGGTTGAAATTCCGTTGGGGTAAACCAGGTCCTTGGTAAGCCCCTCAGGCTCAACAAATATTTGATGGCTGTCCTTGTCTGCAAATTTATTAACTTTATCTTCAATGGATGGGCAGTATCTAGGGCCTATACCGGAAATTTGGCCAGAGTACATAGCAGAGAGGTGTGTGTTGTTTTTTATAATTTGGTGTGTGTGTGGATTTGTTCTGGTGATGTAGCAAGAAATTTGGGGTAGTTGTTTGGTGGGCGGTTGAAGTAAAGACATTTGGGGTGTGGGTGTTTCACCAGGCTGCTCCTCCATAACACCCAGATCAATGCTTGAGAGTTTAATTCTTGCTGGTGTGCCTGTTTTCAATCGCCCCATAGGTAGTTTAAGTTCATACAGTCTTTTAGAAAGAGGTATAGCGCTCTCATCACCAACACGCCCCCCTTTGGTGTTTTCCTCGCCTGTGTACATAACACCGTTTAAAAAAGTTCCTGTTGTCAGAATAATTTTCTTTGATGTGAGTGTTTTGCTGTGCTTTAAAACGACTCCTGTGGCTTTGTTGTTCTCAATAACAAGATCTATAACCTCATCCTCTACGATTTGAATGGTGGTTGTGTGTAAGATGTCTTGGATTGCTTTTTTGTATTTATCTCTGTCGCACTGAACCCGAAGGGCTTGGACGGCAAAACCTTTTCTAGTGTTTAGGGTTCTGTATTGAATTCCAGATGCGTCTGTTGCTCGGGCCATAATCCCGCCCAAAGCATCAACCTCTCTAACTAAGTGAGATTTACCCAGCCCGCCTATTGCTGGGTTACATGACATCTGGCCTATGGTGTCTTTGGAGAAAGTTACCAAACAACATTTCAAGCCTTGTCGATAGACAGCATGAGCTGCCTCAACACCTGCGTGACCCCCACCTATTACAATTACATCAAACATATATATAAGAATGTTATAACAACAATATACTATTGTTGTTATTATTAAGGGGGTTAATTTCTGTTTATAACCACCTGCAAACCAACCACACCAACAAAAAACAAAGATGACAACCCATGTAGATACCGCCTAATATCCTGTATGCCAATCAGGCATAACTTGTGGACAAATAAACCACAAACTTTAAACACAAAATATCCACAACCCTTCCTATTTACCAATACAAAAATCTTTAAAAATATCACCAAGCAAAGCGTCGGGGTACTTAACACCAAGGAACTCATCAAAACAAGATCTTACCAACCTCAAATCCTCCGCGGCAACATCAATATCTTTTTCCTTCCCAACCTTTTTCCCACAATCTTCAAGGTGAGCAAGGGCAGACCGAAATAATACCAAGTGTCGATCTCTAATTAAATGAGTTTTTTTGGATTCTTGTGACCCCTGTTTTACCAAAGCGAGGATTAAATCCTTGAGGTTTTGAACACCATCGCCTGTTTTTGCGGAGACCGAGCAATCAACCCCCGCCAAAGCCGCCGATTGATCAACCTTATTAAACACCAACAAGTGTTTTTTCTCACCCACAGCAACCAAAAACTTAGGCGCAAGATGCTTGGTGGCTTCATCTAAAACAACCAACACCACATCTGTTGCCTCTAGCTCTGCGTTTGAAAGAGCTATCCCTTGGGCCTCAATAAAATCATCTGTTTCCCTAACCCCAGCCGAGTCAACCAACTCCAAATTAACACTATTATAAAACATTTCAGAGTCAATTAAATCCCTGGTTGTTCCGGGGACGCTAGAAACAAGGGCCCTGTCAAAACCAAGCAACCTATTAAACAATGAGGACTTGCCGCTATTAGGTGGACCAAAAAACAACACCCTGTTTTTATTTAACCGATCAGATGATATAAGCGAAGAATCAATAATTTCCTGCAACCTAAACCTTATATCTTCTAACCTTTGCGCTACACCACCCTCTTTAATAAAATCATACTCCTCGTCAGAGAAATCAATACTCCCCTCAACAAAAACACGAAGCGAATCAACAGCATTACCTAACAAAGAAATCATTTCACTTAAGCGACCAGACAGCGCAGCAGAAGACAACCTGGCTCTCTCCCCATCTTCTGAGTGAATTAAATCTGCAATCGCCTCAGCCTCGTTTAGAGAAAGCTTTCCATTCTCATAAGCCCTTTTGGAGAACTCCCCTGGCGCAGCCTCCTCAAAACCAAGGCTTAAAAAAATAGACGCTATTTGGCGAATAACAGGAAGACCGCCATGGCAAAAAATTTCTACAGAATCTTCCCCTGTAAAGCTTTTTGGGTTTTGATAAAAAACAACAGAGCAGCGATCAACAATCTCACCTTCCCAAATAATATCCCGTAAAAACATTTTCCCAAAAGCGTCAATAGGTCGACTTAACACCTGGTTAAATGAGTTTAAACAACCATCACCAGTTGCCCTAAAGATTGCTAAAGCTGATTGGGCGACAGGGGTTGCAAGCGCAAAAATCAAAGTTAAACCTCAGACGAGGGAGCCCCATATTTTTTATACATAGCTCTTTGTTGGACAAGAGATATCCCACTATTTGCCACTGAATACAAAACCAAACCAGATGGCATGATCACAAAAATACCAGCAATCATAATCGGCATAAACTTCATCACCTGCGCTTGTGTTGGATCCATCCCTGGGGGTTGAGGGTTTAGTTTTTGCGTGAGATACATTAACCCCGCAAACAACACAGGTAAAATAAACAAAGGATCTGGTGCCGACAGGTCTTGTATCCAAAAGAAAAACGATTCATGGCGAAGCTCTACACTTTCCCTTAAACAAAAAAAGAAAGAAATAAATACCGGCATTTGTAACAACATTGGAAAACAACCACCCGCTGGATTAATACCCTCTTTTTTATACAAAGCCATCATTTCCGTTCCAAGTTTTGCGCGATCATCTTTATAGCGCTCTTGGATTTCTTTAAGTTTAGGCCCAGCAGTGCGCATTTTTGCCATACTTGAAAAACCTTTGGCTGATATTGGCCAAAATAACAACTTAATTAGAACGGTTAATAAGATAATTGAGATGCCCCAGTTCCCAACATAACTATTAATCATGGTTAACAACATCATCAAGGGTTGTGCGAGGAACCAAAACCAACCCATATCAATGGCTAGTTCTAAATTGGAGGCCCGAGTCATTAGGTCGGTGCGGAGCTTTGGTCCAAGAAACACCCTATGCTCAACACCAGACCGAAGATCAAAGTCCTGTGCCTCCTTAGACATAGCGGCCATCACAAAAACCCCACCACTTTCTTTTGGGGGGATTACTGTTAGGGTTTGCTCTCTGTCGCTGGGAGTTAAAATAGCAGCCATAAAATATTTCTGAATAAACGCAACCCACCCACCCTTTTGAACAAACTCTTTTCTTTCATCTATACCCTGAAACCTAAAATGAATATAAGGATCATCTGGGGTGTTAAAAGCAACACCAGTATATGAACTGTTTTCAAAAAAACCTGTTCTTGCATCCAAAGGCTTCCCCTCAGTTCTATACATAGCGATATATGGTGTAAGGGTTTCTCCTGAAGCGCTTCCAACAAAACGGTCCTTAATTAAAAGCTCATAATCACCCTCTTTTAATGTGATGGTTTTGGAGATTAACCCATCCAAAGAGAGCAGCTCAACATAATCAACACCAGCTTCCACAACTGTAAAAACATGATCATTTCCAGCAAAACCACTGTTTAAATAAAACTTAAAACCAGCATCATCAAAACCAAATAAACGAACACCCAAAGAGTCCTTGTTGTTCAAATAAGTGTGTTCTTTTAAACGGGCCTCCCAAACTTTTCCAGTAGAAGGGCTGATTTTAACAAGTATTTTCTCATTTTGGATTTCTATAAAACCTGCGCTTTCATCCGGTGGATTAACAGTAGCAACCTCTATACGTTCTATAAAAGCAGCCTCTACAAGTTCTTTTTTTCTTTCAGAGTCTTGGCCCCATGATAAAAACAACATGTATGCAAAAGCTATGACAAGCGCAATATATAAATATCTAAAATTCATTTTTTTACCTCGTCGACCCCACCACTGGACCAGGGACCACATTTTAAAATTCTAACCATCGCATAAAACCCACCAACCAAAGAGCCATGTATCTCAATGCTCTCTTTGGCATATGTTGAACACGTAGGCTCAAACCTACAATTTTGTCCCAACAAAAAACTTAAATATTTCTGATAAAAACTAATTATATATAGCAAACACTTTTTCATGTTAGTTAATCACAAACACTCCGGTGGTTTTTTAAAACCCACTAAGTGTGGGTGACTAATATTCTTAATATCTTTAAAACCAAGCTCAAAGAACCCCTTCCTAACAACAACAACAAAACCAGGGCCCAAACCATACTCTCTAAAAATCTCTCTCACCCATCTTTTTGCTTTATTCCGCGTTACCGCCAAAGGATAATCTTTTTTCCTGATGATGATTTTTATTTTTTGTTCAAGGACAGCGGAATCAAAGTAAATTGATACCTCGTTGGAGTGAAAAATTTTTTTAGAAATAGCGAGGCCTAGACTATTATGCTGATAAAACCTTGCGACCTTTTTTTCTTCTACTAGCTAAAACAGCTCTACCGGCTTTGGTTGCCATTCTAGATCTAAACCCATGGGTTCTTTTTCTTTTTAGCGTGCTGGGTTGAAATGTTCTTTTCATAGTAACTCAAAAATTTAGGCGTGAATTATAGAAGCATATGGAGTGAATTGGAAGAAAAAAAACCCAAAAAATAAATTAACATATATACACAAGTTATCCACAGAAAATACATATGCTTATCCTGTAGATATCTTGTTAGTTTTTGTTAGACTAAACTCTCTATTGGAGGTCTGTGAATTGAAATTTTGGTCGGAATGCACTCAAAAACTTGAAGCTAAGTTGTCACAAGAAGAGTTTAACACATGGATTAAACCCCTAACAGCAGATATTAATAACAACAACCTAGAAATTAGCGCCCCAAATGATTTTGTATTGACCTATGTGCGAGATAATTTAGGCCAAATTATTGAAAACTTAGTAAACACCACAGATCAGTCTCTAAACGTAAAATTTAAAACACTTGATAAGTCAACTTTTGTCGAGAAATTAAATGTCACAGAGGAAAACACCCCCGGACTAGTTAAAACCTTTACTTTTGATACCTTTGTAGAAGGCAAATCTAACCACATGGCTTTGGCTGCAGCTAAACAAGTGGCTGGAAACCCAACTGGTGACTATAACCCTCTTTTTATATACGGGGGTGTTGGCCTGGGTAAAACCCACTTAATGCATGCTGTGGGCAATCATATACTCAATACCAATAAATCAAAACGCATCGTTTATGTGCATTCGGAAAAATTTGTTACTGATATGGTTAAAGCCCTTCAGTTGGGTGCTATGAGCGAGTTTAAAGAGTTTTATCGTAACGCAGACGCCCTTTTAATTGATGATATCCAGTTTTTTGCTGGTAAAGAGCAGTCCCAAGAGGAGTTTTTTCATACATTTAATGCGCTTTTAGATAGAAATCATCAAATGATTTTAACTTGTGATAAGTACCCAAAAGAGATAGACGGTCTTGAGGAGCGCTTAAAATCAAGATTGGGGTGGGGGCTACCTGTTATTATTGAACCACCAGAGCTAGAAACCCGTGCAGCTGTTCTTTTAAGCAAAGCTAACTCCATGGGAGTAACCCTTCCAAATGATTGTGCTATTTATATTGCTCAAAGAATTCGCTCCAACATCAGAGAGCTTGAGGGCGCCTTAAAAAGAGTGGTTGCAAACTCTCGTTTTTCAAACCAGGAAATAGATATACCTTTTGTAAAAGAATCTTTAAAAGACCTTTTTGTAATCTCAGCAAAAATGGTTAGCATCGACAATATTCAAAAAACGGTTGCTGAGTATTACAATATTAAACTTTCAGATATCTTATCTAAAAGAAGAAGCAGATCCATCACTCGACCAAGACAGCTTGCGATGGCTCTAACCAAAGAACTAACAACCCACAGTTTGCCAGAAATTGGTGAGGCATTTAATGGTCGAGATCACACAACCGTTCTTCATGCTTGTGGAAAAATAAAGGAGTTAAGAAGGGAAATTCCTTCGCTCGAAGAAGACTATAGAAACTTAAACAGGACGCTAACAAATTAAATGGAAATCTCAGTAAAAAAAGAAGATATTGTGTCCGCTCTTTCTACAACATTGGGCGTAGTTGAAAAAAGACAAACGCTACCCATTTTGGCCAATATTTTATTTGAGGTGGATGAAAATTCTTTTAAATTAACTGCGACAGATTTGGAGTCCGAGGTTACAACTAGAGGGCCATTATCTAGCATTCAATCCGCCGGAAAAACCACAACATCTGCAAAAAAGCTTAATGAATTATGTAGATTAATTCCTGATGGCGAGGATATAAATTTATCCTTAATAGGCGATAAGTTGAACCTTAAAACAAAGAATGGTAAGTACTCACTATCAACCTTGCCCAGTGCAGACTTTCCTATTTTTGATATTGATTCTGGAGACTCACCATTAATTATTCCAGCCAAAGAGCTTAGAGAGCTTATTACAAACACCTCATTTGCGATGGGCAATCAAGATTGGAGGCACTATCTCAACGGCCTTTTTCTTTCGATTGACGGCGGCCAAATTACAGCAGTAACGACCGATGCTCATAGGCTTGCCGTTGCTAACCTTGCAATCAATTCTGAGCATACTTTTTCTGGCATTGTTCCGAGAAAATCTATCAACGAAATTGCAAAATTTCTATCAGATCAAGATGGAGATGCTGAGTTAAAAATCAATTCTGCTTCGTTAGAATTAGTGGTTGGTAATTTAGTTTTTAAGAGCAAATTAATCGATGGAAAATTTCCTGATTATCAACAAGTTATTCCATCTGGAGAAAGCTCAGTTCTTGAAATTAATGTAAAAGATTTTTCAGATACTTTAAGTCGCGTTTCAGTTTTGTCGAGTGAAAAATATAAAGGCATCAGGTTAATTACATCACCAGACGGCGTAAGAATTTCTGCCAACAATCCAGAACAAGAAGAAGCAGAGGAATTTTTTCCAGCACTATACTCAGGACAAGAATTAGATATAGCATTCAATGTAACCTACCTTCAAGAAATTATGGCTCACTTGAAAACAGAAACCTGTCATATCAATTTTTTTGGTTCCGATAAAAGCTGCCTATTAACACCCCCTAATAGCGATAGCCCAAAATATGTTGTAATGCCACTCCTTATTTAGGTTTGTGGCCTTTTCAAATATAGAGCTAAGAAACTTTCGCTGCTTTGAAAAACTTTCTTTAGACTTATCTCCAAAAACTACGTTTTTATACGGCAAAAATGGTTGTGGCAAAACCTCAATCTTAGAGTCAATATTTGTTGCAAGTTCCGGCAGATCATTTCGCACCTCTAATTTAGAATCTCTTATCAAAGAGGGCGCAGAGGCTTTTTCTATAAGGGCTTACGATGACTTACATGGCTCTATATTAGAAATTAAAAAACAAAGAAAACACTCTATTAATATTAAAATTAATGACTCAAAGGTAACGGCTAGCGAGCTAGTTAGAGCCTTTCCATCTTTTTCTATAGATAGTAAAACCTTTTTTTATAATGATAATGCTCCAGAGTACAGAAGAAAGCATATAGATAGAGGTTTATTTGTTGCGTCGCCAGAATATGCAAAAAACTGGTTTGGTTATTTCCGGGCACTCAAGCAGCGTAATTCCGCCCTAAAACAAGGATCTATATCCCAGGCAAGAGCATATGACCATCAACTGGTAACTCATGGAGAGCGGTTAAATCACCTGAGACGCTCTTTAATTCAGGATACTAATACTGTCTTTTCAGAATTAATCACAAGCCTGTTAACTGAAAGCACAAGAGCGAAGATTTTTTCAGAGGTTTCAGTAAATCTATTCCCAGGATTTGATGACAAGGAGGGGCTGCAAAGCGAGCTATTAAAAACCAATATAAATGATCTTAGAAGAAAGTCTACAACTAAAGGACCCCATAAAGCAGATATTATATTTGATAGTAAGGGCTCACTTATAAAAGATATTTTCTCTCGAGGCGAGCAGAAACTACTATCAATTCTTTGGTCTATTTCACAAAATATAATGTTGGGGCGCGTATATAATTTACAACCCATTCTGTTGCTTGATGATCTCTCCTCAGAACTAGATTCAGAAATGCTAGAGTGTTTCTTGCCAGCCTTGAAACATATTGAAAATCGTTTTATTTTTTCAAACATTGTTGATCTTTTTGGTAGTAAAATAGATGAAAGCAACGAAAAATTGAAAAAGTTCCACGTGGAACAAAGACCACAATAAATATGCCAAAAAAGAAATCCGACGAAACAACATACGATTCATCAAATATTCAGGTTCTCAAGGGTTTAGAGGCTGTTAAAAAAAGACCAGGGATGTATATCGGCGATACAGATGATGGGTCAGGTCTCCACCATATGATTTTTGAGGTAGTAGATAATTGTATAGATGAGGCAATGGCTGGCCATTGCTCAAAGATTGATATTATTATTAACAAAGATGACTCTATTACCGTAAAAGACAATGGCAGGGGAATTCCGGTGGACGTGCATAAAGGCGAAGGAGTTCCAGCGGCTGAGCTAATTATGACAACACTGCATTCAGGCGGAAAGTTTGATGACAACTCCTACAAAGTTTCTGGCGGATTGCATGGGGTTGGGGTATCGGTAGTAAATGCGCTATCTAAAGAGCTTACCCTAACGATATGTCGAGACGGAGGAATGTACCAACAAAAGTATAGCGAGGGCATGGCCACCACTAAATTAAAAAAAATTAAAGCCTCAACAGAGACAGGGACTGAAATTACATTTAAAGCTTCTGATAAAATATTTACATCCATCAACTTTGAAGTAGAAAGAGTAAATAAAAGGATTCAAGAGCTTTCATTCCTTAATGCTGGTGTCAGCATCGAGGTGACAGATGCGAGAACCGGTAAGTCTAAGAAATTTCAAAACTCAGGCGGCGTAACAAGTTATGTTGATTTTCTTCGTGGTCGAAAGACCGCTTTATGCCAAACTATTCTATGTGAAGGGGGTCAAGACGGCATTACTGTTGAAGTAGCAATGCAATGGAATGATTCATACAATGAAAGCGTCTTGTGTTATACAAACAACATCCCACAAAAAGATGGTGGGACCCATCTATCTGGCTTTAGAGCAAGTTTAACAAGAGTTTTAAAGACTTATATTAAAAAAGAAGAGCTAAGCAAGAACTCTCCTGTTGAATTAATGGGAGAGGATGTTCGCGAGGGATTAATTGCTGTAATCTCTGTCAAGGTTCCAGATCCTAAATTTTCATCACAAACAAAAGAAAAACTTGTATCCTCAGAGGTTGAGGGTGTTGTTAGCTCGGTTCTAAGCAAAGGCCTGAATGAGTTTTTAATAGAAAACCCAAAAGAAGCAATGGCACTGCTCGCAAAAGTTTCTGAGGCAGCGATGGCAAGAGAGGCAGCAAGAAAGGCTAGAGAAATGACCAGAAGAAAAGGGGTTTTAGAGTTAGCCGGCCTCCCAGGTAAGCTTTCGGATTGCCAAGAAAAAGATCCCGCGCTTTCAGAAATTTATCTTGTTGAGGGAGACTCTGCTGGTGGCTCGGCCAAACAAGGCAGGAACAGAAAGTATCAAGCAATTCTTCCTCTAAAAGGAAAAATATTAAATGTGCAAAAAGCAAGAATAGACAAAGTTCTCTCATCTGCTGAAATTGGCAACATGGTCAAAGCTTTTGGTTGCGGCATCGGCACTGAAGACTTTAATATTGAGAAGCTCAGATATCATAGAATTATTATCATGACGGATGCTGATGTCGATGGATCTCACATTAGAACCTTGATATTAACTTTTTTCTACCAACAGTATTTTGATATTATTGAGAACGGGCACATTTATATTGCCATGCCCCCTCTATATAAAATTACTAAAGGTAAATCTTCTGTTTATGCTTTTGATGAGGCTGAGAAAGAGAAGGCTGTTAAGGAGTTCTCAAAGTCTGGCTCTAAAGGGATAGATATTCAAAGGTACAAAGGTCTTGGGGAGATGAACCCAGATCAGCTATGGGAAACTACCATGGATCCAGAGCAAAGAACAATGATGCGTGTAGATATTGCTGATGCCCAAGATGCCACAGATATGTTTGAAACGCTCATGGGAGACGATGTTGAGCCTAGACGAGAGTTTATAGAGCAAAACCCTCTCTCAGTAGCAAGCTTAGATATCTAGCCTATCTTGTTATAAGTTTTGGCAACCCATCGTTGCGCTTGCTGAGTAATTTTTTTTGAGTCTGACCCTCTAATTGGCGGCCCAATTATAATTGATATATTTCCAGATTTTTTTGCCAAAGAGCGGTTTTGCCAATACTTCCCTGAGTTATGGCAAATAGGTATCACAGGAATGCTCTCCTTAGCTTCTAATACCCCACCTATTCATAAACCTTCCTACCCCTTGTTCTGGAGCCCTTCTAGTTCCTTCGGGAAAAAGCAATATAACGTAACCCTCTCTAATTCTTTCTGCCCCAATAGAAATTACTCTTTTAAGACTGGTATATTTTTCCTATCTGTTAATCGAGATAAGGCCTAATCTTGAAATAGCTAAGCCAAAAAAAGGGATATACAGGATTTTTAATAATACCAGTATATTTAATACCCAAAACCTACTAATTTTTTGCAAGTCTTGCACAGAGATAAAGAAAGAGCTTAGTATAATAGCAATTGATATGGCTATTAGGCTTATAAAAAAAATAAAATAGAATAATAGGGTTTTAAGTAATAATTATCTAAAAATAAAAGGACATATGTCTAGTTTATAATTAAGTCCTCAAGGTAGCTACCAAGCTCTGAAATTTTTATTCTACTTTGCTCCATTGTGTCCCTATCACGGATAGTCACCGAATCGTCATCTAATGTCTCAAAGTCTACTGTAATGCATAATGGCGTCCCAATTTCATCGTGTCGCCTGTAGCTTTTTCCTATATTTCCAGAATTTTCAAATAGGATTCTACCTAACCTCAATTTTTGTAGCTCTTTTTTTATATCTGAGGCAATTCTAACTAAACCCTCATGATTTTTTTTCAAAGGTATTACCGCAGCTTTAATTGGTGAAAGATGTGGTTTAAGGGCTAATACAGTCCTACTGTTGCCCTCGCCTAGGTCTTCAACTTTATATGCTTCATTTAAAATAGCCAGAACACCCCTGTCTACACCTGCAGA
>ERZ891418.145-NODE-145-length-25657-cov-8.475705_pt1 | contig 25657 bp, 19 predicted proteins | sample MGYA00521236_ERZ891418 | MGnify/ENA primary metagenome ERZ891418 (study PRJEB32303, sample SAMEA104408696) | aquatic metagenome | biome: Brackish water; feature: Chemocline; material: water | place: Baltic Sea | collected 2014-10-18T10:34:00 | depth 100 m ... | reverse complement strand
CGGTCCGGGTTTACTCGCCGACAAGAAGCAACGTCGAACAGCTGATCGACGAACTATCCCGCGACGAGACCGTCGAGGCAACGATCACGGCGGTCGACCGCCCAGCCGACGCCGTTCGAGACGCGGACGTTGTCTGTACTGTGACGATGTCGACGACTCCGGTTTTTTCGGACGACGATCTGGCCGATCGAGTTCACATCAACGCGGTGGGATCGTTCAAACCTCACGTCGTGGAAATTCCCGCCGAGACAGTTTGCCGGGCTCGCGTTTTCGTCGACAGTCGAGAAGCCGCGTGGGACGAAGCGGGAGACCTCATCCAGCCGCTCGAAGCCGGGCTGATCACGAAAGACCACGTGCTCGCCGAATTGGGTGAGCTGATCGAGCAGGCGTCGCGCGGCGAACTTGTTTCCGGCGAAAGCGGCGTCACTTTGTTCAAGTCGGTCGGCGTCGCCGTGCAGGACTCGGTCGCGGCCGCGGTCGCTCTTCAGAACGCGAAGCTGCTTTCACTCGGGCAGACCGTGGACTGGTAGGCGGCGACTCGGGGACGCGATCTGATTCGTATCGCGTGAATTTGCCGAACCCAGCCGCGCCGCTTGAGAGAAATCCCGTTGCCGCGTGAGATTCCTGGCAGCTGAGACGGCCGAAGAACCGGTTGTTCCGGTCGAGGCAGATCCACTGAAAGAGCCGCCTCGACCGGTCGATACGTGGGGCATGATCGAACTGGAACTTCAACTTGTCCGCGAGAACCCTCACTGGCTGACGGTTCTGCGAGCTTATCAGGCGGCTCACGACGAGCTCGCTCAGCAGACGACTCAGGCGAGTGCCACGCCTCCGGTTGAAGACACTTCGGCCGAGGATGAACAAGCCGAAGACGAGGAGGCTACTTCCGAAGACGCGTTTGCCGGACGTCCGCGCAAGTCCATCTGGCTGCCTCGCCTGACGAGTCTGGATGACATCCAGCCGGAAGAACTTTCGAGAACTCACGGCGGGCTGATCGCGTACGGGTTGCTGAAGTGTGACCTGGCCGATCGATCGACCGGAGTGGTTTACCAGCTGACATCGGTGGCCCGACAGGTCATTGAGCGAGAGACGGACGGCCAGTCGTCTCCGCAGGCAGACGCGGCCTGAGCGTGTAATGCGGCGTCAAGGTTGCGTGTTTACCTGAGCCGCTGGAAGAACCGCAGCATCTCGGCATCGAGCATGCGCGTGTTGGCTCCAAACACCTCGGCAAAGAGCTTCGTCCGATCGTCGCCCGACCCGGCAGCCAGTCGTTTCAGATACGTCGCGTACTTCCTGGGCCGGGTTTCAATCAGAAAGAACGACAAGGCCCAGGCCTGCGAGTACGCATCGAGCGTCGCCTTTTTGAACAGGTCGTCGTTTTCAATAAATTCGCCCAGCGAGTTTTCCGGTCGGCGTTTGACGTAATTCTGAAACCACACGAAACGCTCGCGATTGATTCGATATTTCACGTCGCGGCCCTGCGAGCTGTCGCGCATTCCCTCCGGTTCAAAGGCCGTCGCCAGCCCCTCGACCACCCAGTGCGGATTCTCCCGCGTGCGGCTGTGAAGGCCGACATTAAACGCGACCTGATGAGTCGCCTCGTGAATCATCGTGTCCCGCAGGTCCGCCTGAATCGCTGCATACGGCCCCGGAAGCAGCGAGGCTGCCGGTCGTGCGAGCGATTCCAGATTCGGTGCCGGCGTCTTCAGCCAGTTTTCCGGCTGCGACCATTTTCTGAGCGGTCCGTCGGCGGGATTGTGCCAGTTCCCCTGTGGCCGGTTCGCCGTCGAACTGCCTTCAAAAAGTGCGACGCGATTTGTCGTCGGCATGTAGTAGCCCATCAGTCCCGGCCGGGCGATGACCTTGTCGCCTTTGGCGTACTTTGAGAACGCCGTGTGATCCGGAAAGACGATGGCCACCATCGGAAATTCAGGACGGTCGATCTCGAAGTCTCGCACGGAAAAGTGCATGTGAAAGGCCCGGTAGATCTCCTCGAACAGATCGACGTACTTCTGAGCCCGGCCTCGCGAGGCAGCGACGACGTAGTGCCGCGTCGATTTGACTTCGTATCCTCGCCCGAGTTCCTTGAGCAGCGTCGAATTCAGTGTCGTCGACGTCAGCGGTGCAAAACGCGGCGAGACCGTTCGGAAAGAAGTGACTTCTTTGAGCGGCAGTTCCGTAATCCTGCCGGCTCGATCCAGCAGAAGCACGCTCTGGCTGTCTCGTGAAAGAACGCGACCCTCGTGTCGGTCCGTTCCGACCCGCAGTTCAATCAGGCCAGTATTCTTCGCGGCCTGGGCAACGGATGCGGTGATCGAAACGGCAAGGATCGCCAGAACAATTCGGAGTGGTCCCGGCATGTTGTTTCGCCTGTCGTTGTGTGAACAGCCCGTTGAGGCCAGTCGGTGGTGCGAGCAAACCATAGGGCAGCCCTGTGGCAATCCCGCTCAAATCGAGGAACAGACGGTCGAACAATGACAATTACCACTCGTGTTGAGGCGACTCCGTCAGCTTGTAAAGCGGGTACAGATTGTCAAGCCGTGCCGACTGTTCCGGTCGTGCGGTTTCCATCGATTCGCCGGGTGTGGCAAAGCTCTACGGACACGCCGAATTTCGCAGCGGTACGCAAAGGAGAAACTTTCCGGTCTCTTTCCGTCCAGAATCGGCCGGACCGTATTTTCCAATCGTTCGGACTGACGTGGCTTTTGACGGTTGTCCGATAGTTTCGGTTGGACCGGCTTGCGCGAGTTGCTTCCGGTCTCTCTATCGCTTTTCGACCTGTGCGATTTTCCCGCGGCATTTTTTGCAAACCGCGGTTGCGTTCAGCTTTCCCGGCGCCCCTTTCAACCGAGATGTGGAGACAGGCATGCGATTCGACTGGAAACAAGGATTGACTTCCGCCCTGGCTGTCGCGGCAGCGATCGCGACGGCACCGGCGAATGCTCAGGTGATCCCCGGCAGTGGTTACGAAATAACAAGCGTCGGCGACCAGTTCGAAGACGAAGAATGGGAGTACATCCCCAACTGGCCGAAGGCGAGCCAGAACCTGGACAGCCAGCAGCGGCACCCGACCGGCGAATCCAACAACGGCCGCTGGTACGAAAGCGGCTACCGCGGCCAGCCGGATATCGTGCGTCGCGTCGAAACGCCGCTCGGTGGCCTGCCTGGGAGCAAGGGAGCTCTTCTCCTGCAGACCAGGTTTTCCGGCATCCCTGAAATGATCACTCGGAAAATGCAGCAGGACGACTTCCTCGCCAACGTCAACGGCATCACCGGGGCCATCACGGTCAATTACACGCCAAGCGTCGTGACGCGAGTCTACCTGCCACCGTTCGACGAATGGGAAGACCGCACCGGTGCTTCGTTCGGATTCCGAGCGGACGTTGAAGGAATCATGGAAAAGGAAGAAACAAAGCGAACCCTCTTCGGTACCCGTATCAAAAAGACAAAAAAGCAGGATGCGTACTGGCCGGGCTTCTTCATTCAGTTCAACTCGAAGACCGATCCGAAATACGATCGTGACTCGGCCATCGTGCTCATCCGCAGCGACGAAAAAGGCCAGGACCTCTTCGGCCCGTTCATCAGTAAGCCCGGCTGGTGGACCTTCGGCATGTCCTTCACTCCGGATGGTCGAGTTCACTACTACGCCAGCCCAGGCGTCGACAACCTCACGCAGGCCGACTACCTGACATCGAACTTCCCTTACGGTGCGAAGGCCGAGAAGCTTGTGACGTTCTTCTACAACGTCGTGAACATGGACGACGGTCAAACGTGGTCGACAAAGTGGATCGTTGACGACCCGAAGGTCTATGTGATGCGAAAGTTCTGGTAAGCCACAATTCTGGTCAGCCACCAGAGCAAAACTCAAAAGCCCGGTCGAGACTCCTCGACCGGGCTTTCTTTTTTATCAACCCGCAGAGGTCATGACAGAGGGGCAGTCAGAACAGTTCGGGAATCGGCTGGCCTTCTCTGGCCAGGAAAATCGGACGGTCGGATGGCGTGTAGAGCGGCTCTTCGCGATCGATGCCCAGCTTCTCAAAAATTGTCGCGCCGTAATCCTCAATCGTGTACGCCTTCGAACTGGTGATGTAGCCGCCGTCCTTGTCCGTTGAGCCGACGACCTGCCCGCCCGGCACTTTCGCTCCGGCAAAGGCGAAACTGAAAGCGTGAGTCCAGTGGTCGCGGCCGAGTCGTTCGTTGATTTTCGGAGTCCGGCCGAACTCGGTGACGAAGCAGACGAGCGTTTCTTCGAGAAGTCCCCGGTCCGACATGTCGGATAAAAGTGCGGCGAACGCTCGATCGGTGGACGGCATCATCGGCTCGGTGCCGATCCCCCAGCGACCGGCTCCGGCGCCGCCCCCTTTGATCGCGGTGTCCTTTTTCGAATAGATGTGGTCGTGGTGGTCCCAGTTCATGTTGCCGCCGCCGGGGTATCTGGCATCGGGTGGTTCCCGGCAGTCGATCGTGACGAAGCGGACTCCGGACTCGATCAACTTGCGACCCAGCAGGTAACACTGACCGCGATGGCCAGGCCCGTACTGCTCGCGAAGTTTCAGTGGCTCGGCTTCCAGGTCGAAGGCTTTTCGCGTGGCCGGATTGGTGAGCATGTCCTCGGCCTGGGACTTCAACGAGGCGAGTGCCTTCGCGTCTTTCGCCGCCGCCAGACCAGGGACTCCGACATCCAGGTTACTGAGCAGGCTCGTCCGATCTTTAAACTGATCTTCGGAAACGCCCACGAGGCCGAGGTTCGGCACTTTCCAGCCAGGCTGATGAGGTCGCCCGCCCGTCTTGAACACGGTGTGAGCCGGCGGCAGAAATCCGATTCGCGTGTTCTGCTGCTGCTCGCTCGTCCCCGGCACCATGATGTTTGACGGAAGATGCCGGGCCGGGCTGCCCATCACGTACGACGCGACCGAACTGATGTCGGGCATCTCGACCGGACCACCGGGTGCCTCACCGCTGAAGATGTACTGAGAACCTTTCGGGTGCGAGTTTCCGATGCCAGGCGTCGGCTGCGTCATGCACCTCACGATAGTCAGTTTGTCGAGATGCTCGGCGGTCTTCGTGAGCAGTTCAGTGAGGCGAACTCCAGGCAGCTTTGTCTGTATCGGCTTGAACGGGCTGCGGTGTTCCTCGGGTGCGTCGGGTTTCGGATCCCAGGTATCCGTGTGCGAAACGCCTCCCTGTTCAAACAGCACCAGAACCTGCTTCGCCGGTCCGTCGAACGATTTCTGTTGACCGCTCGCCGGCCGGAACGCGGTCAGAGAACTCAACCCGCACACGCCGAGTCCGACGAAGCTGCGGCGGCTGAGAAAACGGCGAGGCATCGGTGGCTCCGAGGCGGAGATTCGGGAGCGAGTCAATGAGGCGGGCGATCAGTGTAGCACGATCTGGATCCGACCGAACATCAGTCGTCGTAACGAAAAACGCGTTACGGGAGGGCGAAGCTTCCTCACTCGCTTTCCGAGGCCGTCTCGCCCCAGCGCAGGGTTGGCTCGTTCTCGGCCTCGCCGTACTGCCCCAGCGAGTGAATCTGCTGGCGGTAGTGCAGGATGTCGAGCAGCGTCAGCGTCTGCACCATCCGCAGCGTCAGCAGTTGCTCGGTGATCCGGTCGGGGTGGATGAGCAGTTCGCCCAGGCAGCGTTCGCCTTCGCGTTCAACGTCGTCGCCGTGTTCACCCCAGGCTCGCAGCGCGTCGGCGACTCCGTTTTCATTGAGCAGAGTTGAACGCCAGGCCGAGCGGCGCGCGGCTTCGTCTTCGCTGCTGTGCGTCTGCCAGTAGCGAGCGAATGCCCGCCGGAGCGGCAGCCGGCAGTTGAACCGGTCGAGCCAGGTCGGTTCCGCTTGAGTCGTTTGAAAGACCTCTGACAGCAGTGCCCGCGCGAAGAGCTGGCTGCGGACTCGATTCAGGTCGCCGTGGATGGCGATCGCGGCCACTCGAAGATGCTGCCTCGATGTGAACGCGCCCGCGTCGAGATTCCGTTGCCGTGCGAGCCGCTCCAGCAGGCCCCCTTCAATGACTTTCTCCAGTCGCCACATGCTTTCTTCCGATCGCCGCCGCTCTTTCTGCAGCGCCCGTTCGAAGTGAGGTCCCGCATCAAGAAACGGCAGATCCGCACGCATGTCCGCGCCGCGAAGTTGAGTGTCCGTCTCATTGGGAAGGGGCGTTCCGAGCCAGGCCGGGTCGAACATCGATCGCAAGCGGCCGCACGCCTGCGCGACTGGCCCGCGGATCCGCTCGATCTTTCTCACCGCGACACGGAAGTCCGCGTGAGTGGCGTCGAGCCGCGCGGTGCGCCGCTCCGGATTCCGGATCTCCTGCACGGCTCGATAAATCCAGCCGATCAGCCGCCAGAACCCTTTCAGCGTGAGCAAAAACAGGAACCACGGAATCAGGAAGACTCGCCCGTGAGCAATCCAGTCCTCGTAAACCGAATACAGATTCACGACGCGCCGACTGCGTGGCTGCTCGTGCATCGGCAGCGAGCCGAAGACGCGACGGATCAGCAGACTGCGGTCATGTTCGAGCCGCTCAAACACTTCCTGTCCGAACTGTTGTTCGACTCCGCGATCGCGAACCGGGTCGGTGTCAAGAAAATGCATCGCCGTGAACGCTGTCGTGACGTATTTCGATTCGTCGATCGAAACGCGTTTTTTCTCAACGTCCAACGTGTCTGACTGAGACAGCCAGCCGTGAAATGCCTGCCGAGCTTCTTTCGGCGAATACTCCCGTTCGTGAACCGGGATCGCTTTGCGGTTGTAGTTGACCAGGAGGTACGCAACCGAATGGGCGACCGACTGCGACACGAAACTGAACCACAGATACGGCCCTTTGAGCAGGGATTTCTGCTGCTCCAGATCGAGAACTTGAAGCTTCTTCAACTGCTTCTTCGAAACCCGGTTCGAGGTCAGCAGCAGTTGCCGCAGCGCCGTATTTCCCAGCAGCTGATTCGTCGTTCGTGTGTCGCTGTCCGTGAACATGCCGCCGTCAAGCCAGTCTCGATAAAGCAGCATCAGCCGGTCGAGGAACGGGTGCCGAGCGATCGCGTCATCGGTTTCGGGCGAGCGGACGATCGATCGCTGCAGCCTCGCCACCACGTCGGAAATCTTCTCTTCGTCAGGCCGAGAGTCTTCTTCCGGCCAGTCGGCCTTGAGGACCCGCTCATAGAGAATCCCTGCATCACGGGCCAGATGGCCGGCGCGAATCGAGTCGGTCAGCGAAAGAAACTGAGCCTGCACAGAGCGTCGATAAAAATCGGTTGACTCCTTGGCAACCCGCTGCAGCCAGATCCCCAGGCCAAGCACCAGGAAGCAGACGCTTCCCAGAATCATGACCGTCGTCCCGACATAGCCGGCGATCGTCTCACGAACATTCGCCAGTGCGTCGAATCGGATGACCGTCAGAACGCCCTCCATCAGCAACAACAGGCCGCCGAACATGACGAGCCGGTACGCCGGCCGTGAGGAACTCTTGACGAGCATGCCGCCGATTCGGTCGATGAACTGCGACGGAGTCACGGTGCCGTACAGATCAGCAAACCAGAACCAGATATCGTGAAACTTCCGCAGAAAGGCCGCGGCCATCCGCGACGATTGTGCGACGGCTTCCGCATCGGTCATCCCGCGGGCTCCCTTCGGGATGCACTGTCGAATGATCGGCAGGATCCGGATCGGTCCCATTGAGAGCGTTTTAATGATGCTGCCCAGCTGAGCAACAATCGACTCGCCGAGCGTTGCCTCAGCAGACTCGGCGTCGAGCGATTCGAAGTTGTCGAGGAGTGCCTCTGCCGGGATGTCGTGGACTCCCGCCTTCGCGCCGGAGCCTTCCTCAAACTCAATCGACTTGATGTCGACGGCACTGCGGAGAACATCGATCCGCGCGGAGGCGATGAGTTTGCGATCGTCGTCGCTCGCGTCCGCAAGCAGCCGTCCCCACTCTTCCCTCACCCGTCGCCACAGACGCGAATGTTCCGCGTCGGGTTCCGGCCGCCGCCGTTCGTACTGTGCCAGCTCGGCCTGGTTGGGATACAGGATGACGTTGCAGTTGAGCGTTCGCCCGAACTGACGCACGACCCGGTCGATGCCGCGAGCCATCAGGCCCAGAGCTCGAAAAATGCGAATCAGCGGCCGAAGAAGTTTCACGTATCGCGCGAGTCGTGGCAGCCGCAGAAACCGCGCCAGCCGCCCGGCGCGAATCACGTCGCCTGAATCTGCCAGACCCGCTGTCAGCAGGCCAATCGGAATCGACGGAATCAGATCGACAAACAGGTGCCGACGAAACCAGGCCCAGCGGCCTTCGACCAGCGAGAACTTCGTGAAGAACTCCATGAGGAAAACGGCACATGCGGCACCGTCGGCGATGGCAAACCAGTAAAGCGTCGTTTCGGAAAGTTTGACCGTCCACTCGATCGTCATCAGTACGAGCACGAAAAGAATGAGCACCAGCACAAGCCGCTCGACGAAGCCGGCAAAGCGTCGTCCGAACTTCGCTTCCATTCGCGCCAGAACCTGTCGCTCCTGCCGCTCGGCCCGCAGTCGCGCAAGCTTGCGTTTAATCCGCTTCGTCTCGGCACAACGTCGTTTATCGACTTTGGCGAGGTACCACTTTGCTGCCTCACTCACGGTGTCGATCTGGCGGATGGCCACTTCCGGTGCGAGGTCATCGATCGAAGTGACCACCGAGTCGCACTGATCCGCGACAAAACGCGACCACACGTCGAGCTGCTCGTTCCTCGGCATGTTTCTGTCGGACTGTCTGAGGATTTCTTCCCGCAGCCAGGCCCGCGCCTCGCCAAGCTGCTGCTCTGCGGCCTCCGACCGACCGATCCGGCGGTTGATGTCCAGCTGCAACTGCACACTCTGCAGTTGACTGCGGAAGAGGTCTTCAACCGCTGTCGTCTCCGTCGACCGGACGATCGAACGATCCCACTCGGCGGCGGCTTCCTCGACTGCGGACCGAACCACCACACGACATTCGTTGGCCGATTCGTCGCCGCCAAGTCGTCGGCAAAGCCGCTCCCAGTGATCCAGGACGGCGAGGATGGCACCGGCCGAAAGCGTTTTCAGCTCGCCATCTTCTGACATCGATGTCAGGTCGATCGCCCGCTCTTCAAGATCGACCAGCATCGCGAGCTGATCCGCCAGATCAGACGGGCCTCGACGTTGAAACTGCTGAATGTCGCGAGCGAGTGCTGCCGCACTGGAATCGAGATCAACAATCGGTGCATCAGGCGTCGGCATCTTGTCCTGGTCGGTCATGGCCAATGCCTGAGTTCAAAGCGTCCAGCCAGTTGGTGCAGGTTCGACGGGCCACTCAAATCACAGACAAGAAGAAAAAGCCAGGCTTCCTTCCGTGCGATGTTTTCGCGGCTCATTTCGAGGCGGCGGGCTTCAGCTCGCGAATCCGGATGTTTCGGTACCAGGCCTCGGCTGGCGGACCGCTGTGAATCTGCACGCCGATAATTCCGCTGTCGGCAATGTCGGCTTCCTGTTCGGTATAGTCGACGGTCTGAATCTTGTTGACCCAGATTTGAATATGAGCACCCTCGCAACGAATCACGAAGTCGTTCCAGTCCCCGACTTTGACGGCCTTCTTCAGCGGTTCCTGATCGCCCTCCGCAAGGAACTTCCGCCGGCGGGACTCATCATAGAGAGCTCCCCAGATCGAGTGGTCTGTTCCTGAAACGCCAATGTCAGCCTGATAGCCGATGACTTCGTGGTGATCGGGAATCCGTTTCGAGCGGAACTGGATGCCGGCGTTTTTCCCCTCGCCGATGAGCTTTGCCTGGAGCCGCAGTTCGAAATTCGAATACGTCTTTTCGGTACAGAGAAATTCGTTGTTGGGGATTTTCGATTTGAGGTTTCCCGCCACGATCGCTTTGTCCTGGACACGAAAGACGCTCTCCTTGCCCTCCCAGCCTTTCAGCGATGTTCCGTCAAACAGCGGTACGAAGCCCTTTTCGTCGATGAGCTTGACGGCAAAAACGCGAGCGGGATTTGTGATGCCGGTCTTCTTTGCGGAATCGACGTACGTCTGCAGTCCGTCGTTTCCGTTTTCGACCGATGCCAGCGCCATGACTGCGTAGTAATGTGCGATTCCGGAGCCGCACGTTCGCCCTTTCGTGTCCTTTATGTACCGTCGAAGAGCCGGTGCGGCGTAGGACGCTTTCTGCCGCGCCTCAGCAATCGGCTTAAGAATCGCAACATGAGCCGTCCACGCCCGCGCTGTCTCAAGGCGGAAGATCAGATTCATCGCCTCTCGGGAAAGTTCCTCTGCAGCGACCGGGGAAGTGATCAGCAGAACGGGAAGCAGAAGGAGCAGTCGATTCATCGTGAGCACCTTTGATTCGAACAGGTCACCTGAAGATTCTCGATACCGGAAACAGCGGGAGAAACTGACAGGAGCCGCCAGGCCTGCTGACACGACAGGTCTGGAATCGCCAAATTAACTCGAACCAATCGCAAGGGCGAACGACTTTCGTGAGACAGCCGTGCTTTGCCCGAAGCCACCCGCGAAGCTGGTCGTGACCCGGACGCGATCAGCCAAAATCGTCGAAGCGAATATTCCCAGGCTCAACACCAAGATCGTCGAGCATTTTGAACACGGCCGAGTTCATCATCGGCGGGCCGCAGAGATAATACTCAATGTCTTCCGGAGCCGGATGGTCCTTCAGGTAGTTGTCAAGCACGACCTGATGAATGAAGCCCGTGTAGCCGGTCCAGTTGTCTTCCGGCAGCGCGTCGGACAGAGCGATGTTGAACTTGAAGTTCGGGAAGTCCTTTTCGATGTCCCGAAAGTGGTCGATATAAAACAACTCTCGGGCGCTGCGGCCACCGTACCAGTAAGAGACCTTGCGGTCGGTCTTGCGGTTTTTAAACAGCTCAAAGATGTGTGACCGAAGCGGAGCCATGCCGGCTCCACCACCGATGTAGACCATCTCGGCATCGCTGTCGTTGATGAAGAACTCGCCGTACGGACCGGAGATCGTGACTTTGTCGCCCGGTTTCTTACTGAAGATGTACGAGGAAATCTTTCCAGGCGGCGTGCCTTCGGGAGCCCTGGGCGGTGGCGAAGCAACCCGCACGTTGAGCATGATGATGCCCTTTTCGCCCGGGTAGTTGGCCATCGAGTACGCTCGCACGACTTCCTCATCGACCTTGGACACGTACTGCCAGATGTTGAATTTGTCCCAGTCCTCGTGGAACTTTTCCTCAATGTCGAAATCCTTGTAGTGAATTTCGTGAGGAGGCACCTCAATCTGAATGAAGCCGCCGGATTTGAAGTTAACCTGCTCGCCTTCCGGTAGTCCCAGTTTGAATTCTTTAATGAACGTCGCGACGTTGTGGTTGGAAATGACTTCGCATTCCCATTTCTTCGTTTCGAGTGCCTCTTCAGGCACCTCGACGGTCATGTCCTGCTTGACAGGAACCTGACACGACAAACGGCTGCCACTGCGGGCCTCACGTTTGGAGATGTGTCCGCGTTCGGTCTGAAGGATCTCGCCGCCACCCGAGTGGACGTTGACTTTGCACTGAGCACACGTGCCACCGCCGCCGCAGGCTGAGCTCACAAAGATGCCTTCGCTGGCCAGTGCCCCGAGAAGCTTTCCGCCGGCGGGAACCTGAATCGTTTTCTGCTCGTTAACGACGATTGTCACATTGCCGGTGGGAACGAGAACTTCCCGGGCCTTCAGAATGACGAACACAAGGGCCAGCACAATGCCCGTGAACATCGAAACGCCAAGGAGAATTTCCATAACTGAGTCCGTCTGTCTTAACCGTCAGTTTGACGTTCTGCGGTGAGTTCTTCTGGCAGGGTCACATTCCGCCAAGGCCCATGAAGGCCATCGCCATCAGACCTGTCACGATGAATGTGATCCCCAGCCCACGTAGCCCTTCGGGGACGTCGCTGTACCGCAGTTTCTCTCGAATACCGGCCAGGGCGGCGATCGCCAGAGCCCAGCCGATTCCCGATCCCAGTGCGAAAACGACGCTCTGGCTGAAGTTGTAGTCCCGCTCAACCATAAACAGCGTTCCACCCAGGATCGCGCAGTTCACTGTGATGAGCGGCAGGAAGATACCGAGTTGAGCGTGCAGAGCCGGGACGTATTTTTCGAGGGCCATTTCCAGAATCTGAACCATCGCGGCGATCGTCCCGATGTAGCTGATCAGGCCGACAAATCGCAAATCAACGCTGGAGAAGCTCGCCCCCAGAAACTGGCTGAGAGCCCCTTCGTTCAGCAGGTACTGATAGATCAAATTGTTGACCGGAATCGTGATCAGCTGAATCACGATCACGGCCGCTCCCAGCCCGACAGCGGCTTTGACTTCCTTTGACATGGCTAAGAACGTGCACATGCCCAGAAAGAAGGCGAGAGCCATGTTCTCGCTGAAGCAGGACGTCATGAATATGCTGAAGCTGCCACCCATCCAGGCATCCTCGCTTTGTAGTTAACTCGAAAACGAACGAATCTGTGATCTCAGTCGACCGGGTTACTTCCCAACCTGTTTCTTGTCCCAGGTCCGAACACCCCAGATAAAAAAGGCGATCAGGAAAAACGCACTTGGCGGAAGCAGCATCAGGCCGTTCGGTACATACCAGCCATCCGCGCCGGTTTTAAGTACCTCGATGCCGTAGATTCTGCCACTGCCCAACAGTTCGCGGAAAAACGCCACGAGCAGCAGCACAACGCTGTACCCGACACCGTTACCAACACCGTCCCAGAAACTTTTTGCGGGGTCGTTGCTCATTGCATAACCCTCGGCCCGACCCATGACGATGCAGTTCGTAATGATCAGCCCGACAAAGACAGACATCTGCTTGCTGACGTCGAAAAAGTACGCTTTGAGAAACTGATCGACGAGGATCACCAGCGTCGCGATCACCGTCATCTGAACGATAATTCGAATGCTGTAGGGAATCGTCGTTCGAATCTGCGAGATTGCGAAACTCGACAGGCCGGTCACAAGAGTGACAGCAATCGACATAGCGACCGCCGTCTCAAGTTTCGTCGTGACTGCGAGCGCCGAGCAGATCCCAAGCACCAGCAGACCGATCGGATTCTTCCGAAAGATCGGCTCAAGGAAAACATCTTTGTTGGTTTCTTTCGCCATGCTGGTTCACTCTGCCTGCGGGTTCTGCTGAGCGCGAACCCGGTCGAGGTACGGACCAAACGCGTCGGGACCAAGCCAGTATTTCACGAGATCATTGACCCCTTTGGAGGTGATCGTCGCGCCGCTGAGTCCGTCGATCTGACTATCGTCACTGGCTTTCCCTTTAACGACGGAAATCGCTGGCGTTGAGTAATCACCGTCCTGGAAGGCCTTTTTCCCGATCCAGGAAGCTTTCCAGGCTTTGTTTTCGACCTCGCCGCCAAGCCCTGGCGTCTCACCATGCTCGTAGAAAGTGATTCCGGAAATTGTCTCACAGTCCGGCTCAAGAGAAATGAAGCCGTACAGCGTTGACCACAGTCCCTTGCCATAAATCGGCAGGATGATCGTGTCGAGCGGAGCGTCTTTACCGTCGCCACGGATTTCGTAAACGAACATGTAGTGCGAGCGTCTCGCGATCTGAGGCAGGGCTCCGCCTTTGATTTCCGTGCTCAGTTTTTCGCTTTTGACGGCCTTGCGTGAGTCGAACGTCGCAAAGTCGATGCCTGCCTCGGCGGCCTCTTTTCTGTTGAGATACTCGCCGTTGGGTTTTCCGCCAGGCATGTGACCGAGGACGACGAGCTTCTTCCAGTTTTCGTCAAACTGAGCTCCGATCGGCCTGGCTTCATCGTAGATTCCGGCGACTTCCAGAATATTTTTCTGCACGTCGAGCCGCTGGTTTTCCTGCTGAGCCGGACGCAGCATCACAGCGGCCGTCGAGACCAGCACCGAGCAGACCAGGCACAGCGTGCCGGCAACCATGAACGTCCTTCTGGCGTCATTCTGCATTGCGGGCCTGCCTTCGTTTAATGTTGGCCTGCACGACGTAGTAGTCGATCAGAGGAGCAAACACATTGCCAAACAGAATCGCCAGCATGATTCCCTCGGCATAAGCCGGATTCAGCACGCGAATCAGAATCGTCACAAAGCCAATCAGGATGCCGTAAATCCACTTGCCGGTTTCAGTCATCGCGGCAGAAACCGGATCGGTCGCCATGAAGACTGTGCCAAACGCAAACCCGCCCACGACCAGGTGCCAGTACCAGGGCATCAGCATCATCGGGTTGGTGTCGCTGCCGATCACATTGAGAATGAATCCGAATCCGATAGCACCAATGAGAACTCCGGCCATGATCCGCCACGAACCGATGCCGGTTCCGATCAGAATGGCCGCACCGATGAGGCACGCCAGAGTCGACGTTTCTCCCATCGAACCCTGCACACATCCAAGGAACGAGTCAAACCAGGTCTCTTTCAAGACCCCCATCCCCAGTTCCTGAACGCTGGCAATGCTTGCGTCGGGAATGGCTCCGAGTGGAGTCGCCTGGCTGTGGCCCTCCGCAGTAAAGCCAGCCGTCCAGACAGAGGCACCCGACATACTGATCGGGTAGGCGAAGTACAGAAATGCTCGGGCTGTCAAAGCGGGATTCAGGAAGTTTCGGCCGGTGCCCCCAAACACTTCCTTGCCGATGACAACGCCAAAGCTGATCCCGATCGCGACCTGCCACAGCGGAATATCCGGGGGTAGTGTGAGAGGAAACAGCATCCCAGTAACAAGAAATCCCTCGTTGACTTCGTGTTTGCGAATTGTCGCGAAGACGACTTCCCAGAACCCGCCGGCGATCTGAGTCACCAGAAAGACAGGCAGGAAGTACAGAGCACCGTGGACGAAATTCGCAATCATGCTCGTCGAGGCAAAGCCGACACCCAGCGCTTCGATAATCGGGTATCGCCAGTTATCCAGGCCGGCTGTGTCGATACGGAGATGTTCGATCGCCAGGTTGGCCTGATAACCGGTATTCCACATCGCCATCAGAATGCAGGGGCCCAGAGCCAGCACGACCGTGCCCATCATTCGCTTCAGATCCATCGCATCGCGAATGTGCGAGGGACCTTTCGTCACGTCGCCCGGCGAGTACAGGAACGTATCCAGTGCCTCGTAGAGCGGATAGGCGACGCGCAGCTTCCCTCCCTCAGCAACGTGAGGATGAATGCTGTCGAGTAACCGTCTCAGCGGCTTCATGTCTGTCTTTCGAACCGCACGTGCGGTTTATTCGAGCTGTCGCTCGGAATCTGGTTGAATGATCGAAAAACACTCAGCAATGTCTGTGGACCGGAGGCGAGTCCAGGTGCCCCCGAGCCGTCTGAATCCCGTCCGGGCTATCCGTCCTTCTCAATCATCGTGAGGTTGTCACGAAGAAGTGGTCCGTAATCGTACTTGCCAGGACACACGAACGTGCATAAGGCCAGGTCCTCTTCATCGAGTTCCAGAGCCCCCAGCGCGGCCGCCTGTTCCGTGTCCCCCATGATCAGGGCACGCAGCAGAAACGTCGGCAGAATGTCGAGTGGCATGACGTCTTCGTACATGCCGATCGGGACCATCGCGCGGCGACTGCCACCTGTCGACGTCGTAAAGTTGTATTTCTGATTCCGCCCGAAAATGCTCGAAGCGAAAACTCTCTTGATCGAAAACTTATCGAATCCCGGCTTCTGCCAGCCGAGGAATTCCCGTTCCCGGCCTTCCACCAGCGCGGAAACCTGCACGTGGTATCGGCCCAGGAAATTGTTCGGGGCGTCCATCGTCCGACCAGAAAGGACCGAGCCGGAAATGACTCGCATTTCGCCCGTATTGAGCTGGTCGTCCGTGAGATCCGACGCAGCCGCTCCCGTAACTGTTCGCACAAGCCGCGGATTTTTCACACCGGGGCCGGCGAGGGAAATGACTCGTGATGAATCCAGTTTGCCCGTCCGGAACAGATGGCCGATCGCGATGACGTCCTGATAGCCAATGTGCCAGACCGTTTTCGATTCGCTGACCGGATCCAGCAAATGAATGTGCGTCCCGGGGAGCCCGGCCGGATGTGGACCTTCCACTTCGATCGCGTCGATTCCCGGCAGCTCTTCCCCCGGCAGTGTCACACCCGGGCAGGAGACAAGGAAGACTTTCCCGTCTGTCAGATGCGATAACACCTGGACTCCGGCCCGAAACTCGTCGCCACGTTCAGTAATAATCACTTCCGGTCGGGCACACAGCGGGTTCGTATCTGTCGCAGTAATGAAAAGAGAATGCGGCTTCTCATCGAGCCCCGGAACCCGGCTGAACGGCCGCGTGCGAAGTGCCGTCCAAAAACCGGATTCATTGAGATTCGCGACAACCTGTTCGCGAGTCAGGGCCGTCACATCGGGGTACGAGGCAAAGGTGACTTCATCGTCTCCGTCGACCTCAACGACGACCGAATGAAAGGCTCGCTTGGCCCCGCGGATAACATCCGCCACCCTGCCGGCGACCGGCGAGGTGAACCTCACCCCCGCATTCTTCTTATCCTCAAATAGCAACTGTCCGCGTTTGACCGTATCACCAATTGCGACCGCCATCGTCGGTTTCATGCCGAAATAGTCCGCGCTGAGCAGGGCGACCGACCGGATCGGAGGCCCGTCGTAAATCTTTTGCTCAGGGGCATTTGTAATCGGCAGGTCGAGCCCGCGGGTGATCCGCAACATGGCTGTAAGGAATCCTTGCACAGAGAATTCTGTAGTTTTAGGCCGGAATCTTATCGGCTGGAGCCGGAATTGGTAGCGAATCCTCGGGGGTCGTCGACGGTTCCCAACACTCGGAATCCGGGAAATTCGAGACGGTCAAAGTTCTACTTCAACGACATCGCATGCACTCAGCCCACGGGGCTCGGACATCCGGAACGTCAGCAGAAAGCCGATAAAAATGCTTCCAGCGATGGCCGCGAAAATCGGCTCGAACCCGATCTGATCGATCAGCCAGCCGACCGCCGGCGAGAGCACGAACGGCACGGCAAAGCAGACACTCATCGTACTGACGTAGCGCGGGTGGTTCTCCGGAGTCGTCAGCTCCAGCGTGTAATTGATGAACGTTTTCATTGTGACCGGGACGAGCCCCAGAAAGACGAACGCAATCCAGAACCAGCGCCGACCGTCATCGAACAGGTCCTCGTGAGTCAGCGCAAGCGTCAGGATCGGAGTCAGGCTGCACAGAAATACCTGGATGCGGATCGCCAGTCGATTGCCATATCGATCGGCAATCGTGCCGGACATCCAGCTGAGCCCCCCGACCGACAGGTTCTGAGCGATCACCCAGATCATCAGATGAAAACTCTCATCATGACTGCCCCAGCGGTGCCGACTGAACGCCTGAAAATGCGGAAACAGAAACTGAACCGAAATAAACAACATTGCCACAACCGCAGCCCGCCGGAATGAACGGTCGCTGCGGAATACCTGCCAGGCGTCTTTCAAAGCGTGCTTCGGATTGCGAACCGGCGACGCCGACGGATCATCAGGCGGCTCTTTCAAGGCGAAACTCATCAGGCCGGCAATAAGGAAGCCGCAGCCGGCAAACCCGAAGATCATCACGTAGCCACCGGCCGGGAACGTCAGTCCGTCCTGCAGCCACTTCTGCATCAGGAACCAGGCGAGCGTCGACGACACAGCCGCCCCGACAAGTCCTGCGATTGCCAGCAGTCGTCCTCGCCGGTGAGCTCGAATCAGCTTTCCCGACAGAGTGCCCTGAATAAGCTGGTTGAATCCGTTCGCCACGAAGAACGAAACGTAAATCCCCAGGAATGCATAAGGCAGCCAGGGCCGAGTCGACTCGCCCAGCGCCAGCCAAAGCGCGGCGAGACTGAGCATCGACACTCCCATCGCCGTTGCCGTGATGACCAGCGGCTTTCTCTTGAGCGGCGTCTGTCTCAACTTATCGGCGAGAAACAGCGGCGGCAGACTCTGTCCGGCTCGATTGAGAATCGGCAGCCAGCCACGCATCGCTCCGGACCCGGCGATCACGTCAAGGAATCGCGGAATGATGACGCTCTCTGTTTTGAAAACCCACGACGCCCGCTGAATCACGTTAAGAATTGCCAGCGAGAAAAGATTCCGCGGCTCGCTGGCAAGAATCGTCTCCGCGCGTTCGTCAGCCAGCGAACCTTGCGGTTGTCTGACGTTCGTCTCGGCTGACTCGTCGATTTTCAAGCGGCCCTCTCTGGCAAAAACAGCGGGACCCACCGAGCCTTACGACGGCGCTCGGCTTCTACAAGTCAGCGATCCTGACAGCCCTCTTCAACCGGAGCGGGAGGGCGAGGCTCCTGCCGAGCCGCGTTTTCCGTAACCCGAAGAGTGTGTAATTTTTTCAAGCCCTTGAACTATTCACTGAATCTACACAGATTGAATTGGCCCCCCTCGGCCACGAGACGACGCTCAATCGTGAGAAATGTGACGAATGTCGCAAACTTGAAGCGTGAGCGAGGTTGTGAGTTTTCAATTCGAAAGGCGCAGGCCGAACCAAGTGCAGCGACGTTCCGGCAAGTGGAACGGTCCATGACAGCAATGCTGCCGGAGCGGCGCTGCGCTTGATCCATCTGAAAAACTCAAAGCCTCTTTGCGTAATGACGATCGGACTCTGTCGAGTCCGGATTCCGCACTCTTCTGCTCGAAATTGAAATGCGAATTCTCGCCGCCACAATTCTGTTCCTGGTGACGCAGACCAGCTTCGCCGATTTCAGCGTCACGCGCCTTGAGGTCTGGCCCGAGTCGATTGAGCTTTCGTCAAAGCGCGCCCGCGTGCAGATCGTGGTGACGGGTCTGTCGGAAACCGGTGAGGCTGTCGACCTGACTCGGATCGCGCAGTTTCAGTCGAGCGACAAGACGATTGCCATTGTGGAAAACGGAATCGCCTCACCCAGGAAAAACGGTGAGACCACCGTCACGGTGAATGCCGCGGGGCTTCGCGCGTCCATTCCGATTCGCGTTTCAAATCACGAAAACGACGACCCGATCCGATTCCGCTACGAGACCCTTGCCGTGCTGACGAAGCAGGGCTGCAACGCGGGTTCGTGTCATGGGTCGCCCAAAGGCAAGGGCGGATTTTCGCTTTCGCTGTTCGCGTACTCGCCGGAAATCGATGAGGAAGCACTGATCCGAGACGGCCTGGGGCGGCGGACGAATCCTCAGGACCCGGACGCGAGCCTGATGATCCGCAAACCGATGCTGCGCATTCCGCATGTCGGTGGCAAGAAGCTGCGCAAATCCGATGAGGCTTACCGGATTCTTCATCAGTGGATTCTCGAAGGAGCACGCGGCAACTCCCAGAACGAGCCCGACTGTGTTCGCGTTGAGGTCTACCCGAAGTCCTCACGCGTGCTCGACCTGTCACGCAATGGTGAGGCGACTCAGCAGTTGTCCGTGCTGGCTCACTTCAGTGATGGCTCGGTCCGTGACGTGACCCGCATTGCAACGTACGGAACATCGCACGACGAGGTCGCGACCGTCGGAGCCAGCGGGCTCGTGACCGCTCATGAAGCCGGACTGAGCGCGGTGACGATCCGTTATCTGGAGCGGCTCGAGTCGGTTTACTTCACAGCGATTCGGCCGGTCGACGGATTCGTGTGGACCGAACTGCCAGAGGCCAGCTTTGTCGACACTCACGTGAACTCGAAGTTGCAGCAGATGAGCGTTCTTCCGTCTGCGGTCTGCTCCGACGAAGTTTTCGTTCGGCGCGTGTCGCTCGACCTGACCGGTCTGCTGCCGACCGTCGAAGCCACTCGGGCGTTTCTGCAGGACGACTCGAAAACCAGACGAGCAGAACTGATCGACAGGCTGCTGAACTCGGAAGAGCACGCGAGGTTCTGGGCTCAGAAACAGGCCGACCTGATGCGGGTCAACTCGCAGCTACTTCCGGATGGGCGGGCAGACCTGCTCGGCTCGTGGATTATCGATTCGTTTCGAAAGAACCAGCCGTTTGACGAGTTTGCCCGGCAGGTCGTCACGGCAAGCGGCAACACGAAACAGAATGCTCCGGCGAATTACTTTTTCGCCATCGAATCGACCAACGACGTGACCGAAACGACCTCGCAGGTTTTCATGGGGTCGCGAATCAACTGCGCGAAATGCCACAACCACCCGTTCGAAAACTGGACTCAGGAAGATTACTACAGCATCGGTGCCGTCTTCGCGCGAGTCAAAAAGGACGGTGACCTGATCAGCGTCTCGGACTCCGGAGAAATGTCGCATCCGACATCCGGCAAGGTGATGCGTCCCTGGGGGTTGCCGAAGAACGTCGATCCGAGTTCGCTCAAGGAAGACCGGCGGATCGCGTTTGCGTCCTGGCTCACATCGAAAGACAACCCGTTTTTCGCCAGGGTCGAGGTCAACCGGATCTGGTCGCACCTCTTCGGAAAGGGCATCGTCAATCCGGTTGACGATTTCCGATCGTCAAATCCGCCGTCGAATGTCGAGCTGCTCGATGCGCTGTCCGACGAATTTCTTCGCAGCGGATTCGACCGGCGTCACATCATCCGAACAATCTGCAACAGCATCACCTACCAGCGGTCCACCGAGCCGAACTCGACAAACGAGAACGACGAGCTGCTGTTTTCCCGCGTCTGGCCGCGACTCCTTTCCGCGGAGCAGATTCTCGACGCGGTGGGTCAGGTAGCGTCCACTCAGCAGTCGGTCGCGGTGATCGCGCAGGCGGAAGCCGAGACAAATGCGGAACTCGGCAAACTGCTTGCTCAGATCGAGTCCGATCAGCCACGCTGGGAAGAGGCTCTCCAGGAAGAGGTGAATCGGCTTTCGATCTGGCAGGACTCGTGGCACAGCATCGGCCCGTTCCCCACGAAGTCGTACAACGAGGCCGTCGTCAAAACGTTTTTCAACGAACCGGCTGTCGATCTGTCCGCGGCCTCTGGCAAGTTGAAATGGCAGCAGCAGCCTGGCTGGAACGACGGGAAGAAGCACCTGCTCAACAAGGCCGTTGGAGCGACGTTGCTTGTCCGATCGCTCATCGCACGGGAAGAAACGACGGCGACCGTGTCGCTTGGGACGGATGACGGCGTGCGGGTCTGGCTGAATGGTCAGCAGATTCACGACGTCTCTGAGGCCCGGGGAGTTCAGCCGGGCGAGGACAGAATCCAGGTCTCGCTCCGCAAAGGACGCAACGAGCTGCTCCTCAGGGTCGCGAACTCCGGCGGCGAGTGCGCGTTTCAGTACGAGTTGCTCGACGCGAACGACAAGCCGATCGCGGTCCCGAATTCACCGCCAGAGATTCTGCAGATTGCCTCGCAGCCAGCGGGCGAACGGTCCGCAGAGGACCGCGCGAAATTGCTCACCTGGAAGCAGGAGTCGTCAAAGCTCGTGCAGTTGTTGCGTGCGAAGCTGAAGACACTTCAGAGCCGTGAGGAGTATGCCACTCAGCGAACCGTGCCTCAGCAGACGGATTTCCTGAAGGCGTTCGGGCAGCCGAAGCGCGAAAGCCCGTGCGCCTGCGAGCGGTCTGCGGAACCGACGCTCGATCAGGCGCTGCAGATGCTGAACGGCTCGACGGTGCTCGACCGGGTGAACCGCAGTCAAAGCCGGTTCGAACCACTCAGCGATCAGAAGCTCGTGGAAGAGCTTTACCTTGCGGCACTCTGCCGCATCCCGCGAGACGGTGAGTTGAAAACGGCGACGGATTATCTGAAAGGTCGTGACCGGCAGCAGGCGATTCGCGATCTCGTCTGGGCGGTCGTCAATACGCAGGAGTTTCTCTTGCAGCATTGAGGGCCGTTGCCGGACGGCGCGGCTTCGCAGAGCGGCCTTACGCGAAGGCACAAAGCCGCGATGAAAATGGGGAGTGCCGGGGACGAGGAATAAGGAACTCAGGAAAAAAGGAAGTCCGAGTATTGGATTCCTGTTTTTCTGCCTTCATTATTCAGGACGTCAATCTCGCGAGGTTGATTCGGACGCGTGCCTACTCGAAAGCCGGGCCTTCGTTTCCCCAGGCGACGATGTTGCCGAAGAGGACTCGGTCTTCGAGACCAGCGACTCGCGCCAGCTCCATGTCGTCTTCATCCAGTTCGTCCATCGTCGACGCGTCGAGGCAGTATTCGACCGAGACAATGTCCAGTCGCTCTTTGTCGAGCCTATCCTGAAGTCGGGCGAGCGCGTCATCCGGCGAAGTCGCCGGCAGAAAACACATCGTGAGCGCACCGCAGCACTCGTTGGCGTTCAGGATGCGGCAGTCGGCGCGCGGGCTGACTTCGACGAATGTGACGTAGACGACGCGACTGGCCGTCCGAGTTTCGTGGCGGTCGTCTTCTGCAAATTCGTGTCGTTCGATCGTCACGATGAGTTTCCGATCAAAGGGCGGCGTGCTGCCCGCCGTGATTGTCATACCGGCGTCTGAGCAGGAGCCAGCCACCGAACGCAGCCGCCAGGCACCAGGCGGTCGCCAGGAAAACGCCGGACTGAGCCAATTCGTCGTCCACCGTTGGCAACAGCGGAACGATCGCCAGCATCAGGTACAGAGAGCCGCATTCCAGAGACGTCTTCATCACAAGGCTCCTTGTTGCGCCCTGCTTCTGGCAGAGCTCCTTCAACCAGTAAATACGATCCGATCAGACTCCTGGCCCGCTTCCTGCAGGCCGACTTCGCGTGGATCATCTGGTGTCACGTCACGGTGGGCTCAACCGTACGTCACGGGAGTCGCGACTCGATGACATTTCGGTGGCGAGCAAGCTCGGAGACTCAACCGGAAATACTCAACCGGCAGAAGCAGCGGGACTGAAATTCGCCTTAAAACCGGTGAATCGGCGTCAATGAGGCAGCCGGGCGAACCGGACTCACAAGCCAGCCGCCTGCCAGGGCGAATGCCTCATCAGGACTTTGCGAGGTCGTCATCGATCGATCCGGTGTCAGCCGACGGGACATCGCCATCCGGGTCTGAGGCGCTGGCGAGGAGCGTTGCGATCCGTCTTTTCTGCAGGACGTAAAACGCCGCTCCAACGATGGCAATGACAATTGTCGTGAGGCGATACACGCCCGCGGCGAGGAAGCCGACCTGCGGGTTGGCCCCCGCCATCTCGTAGGACTTCTGCACGGCTCCTTCCAGTGCCCCGACTCCGCCGGGCAGCGGCACGATCACGCCGACAATCTCCGCCAGCGGAATCAGGAACAGGTGAGCTACATAGCCAGGCACCATTTGCGAGTTCGATACAGCAAGCGCGCACAGGTAGAACGAAGAGATGACTCCGAAATGACCCACGACGCTGATCAGAACGGTGAGGACGATGACTCCCCGCCGTGACTGATAAAGCGCGACGGCATCGAGAAGATCGGCGAAGAGGCCTCCCACTTTCGGCAGCCTTGTCAGAGCCACCACAGGGCGCGACCTCGCGGCGGGAGACAGCATCACCGTCAGTCCAAGCAGGCCGGCCGATGCGCCTCCCCACAGGACGGCAACAATTTTCGCACGATGTTCGATGTCCGCCGAAACGACCAGCGCCGCTCCGGCTCCCACCATCAAGAGCGCAAGCAGACCGAGAATTCGGTCCAGAAGGATTGTGGCAACGGCAACCGCACGCCGCGACGTCTGCTCGTTGGCCAGCACGAGGGCCTTGACGGCGTCTCCACCGACAGCTCCCGGCGCGACGTAGTTGAAAAGGTAACCCAGAAATCCGAGCCGCAGCGCGTCTCGAAACAGAAACGGAAAATCGAGGGCCACAACGAGCAGGTACCATCGAAAAAATGTGAGGACGATCGAGCTCATGCACAGCGCGAAGGCCGCCGCGAGGAATTGCCAGTGAACTTCCTGCTCGCCGGAAAGAATCCGCTCAAACTGCTCACGGTTCTGGTAGCCCAGCCAGGCAATCAGCGAAAGGGCGATCGGCCATTTGAGCCAGCTCAGCAGTTGGCGGAGCGGCGATTGCGGCATCGACCGGCTCTGCGACTCGGGTTGAGTTTCGTCCGGCGACGCAGAAGGCTGATTCACGCTCGCGTCCTCGCGTTCAAAACAGCCTCAACCTTGAATTCCGCCACGCAGTCCAGGGCAGGCGTGTTTGCGAAGTCGCCGCGGCAGGCTTAACTGTCAATCCCGATCGTTACGTCAATTCCCGCCAGGTGTCCCAGCCCATGTACCCGACGATGCCGGCACTGATCAGGAACATCACATCGAACATCACCTGCCCCGCGAACGGTGCTCCCGTGACGATGTCCGCCAGAGCGGCAACGGCGACGAGGACTGCGACGGCCATCGAGCCGATCAGCATTTTCTTTGTTCCGGGCGTCATGCAGGGTTCCGGCAGCAATCGAGAAACGGACGGCGGTGCAAAAGCGACGCGCCGCGTGAGGCAAAACTTCTCGTTGAGTATAAAAAACTTCTCGTTGAGTATAAGAGGTGCCGGCGCGGGGTTGCCAGTTATCTCACGGGACCGCCTCAGATTGCGTCACGGGAGGTCGGTCTCGTCTTGTTTCTACGGTTTGCCCGGTGAAATTCAACAGACGGTTTCAGCGATTTCGCCTCTCGTCGGGTAATCCGCGAGACCGACGGCGGAAATCCGCAGGCTGGATATTGTGATTTTTCAGGTGGCGATAGAGTGTTCCGCGAGGCAGCCTGGCCTCTTTCGCCGCTTCCTTGCAGTTGCCGGAGTGGCGTTCGAGCAGACTTTTGAAGTATTCCCGCTCGAACCGTGCCAGGTGCTCGTCACGCAGTTCGAAAAACGTTTGCGCAAAGTTTCCTCGAGCCGCACTGGCCGCCGCAACGAGCGGAATCGGCAGGTCTTCCGGTTCGATCTTGTCGTTATCAGACAGCGCAAGAGCCCGTCGGATCACATTCTGCAATTCCCGAACGTTGCCCGGCCACTTGTACCGGGAGAGGATCGACCACGCTTCTGTTGAGATGGCTGGAATCGGTACCGAATTCTCGCGGCTGATTTTCTCGACCATCCACTCGGCGAGCAGCCCGAGATCGTCGCCTCGCTCGCGGAGCGGAGGCAGGTCGATCCGCACGACGTTGATTCGATAAAACAGGTCGTCACGAAAAGTTCGCTCTCTGACCATCCGGTCGAGATCACGCGATGTTGCGGCGACAATGCGAACGTCGACATCAACTTCCTCGTTGCCGCCGACGCGACGCAGCTTGCGCTCCTGCAGAGTCCTCAGCAGCTTCGCCTGCAGCACCAGCGGAAGGTCTCCTAATTCGTCGAGGAAAAACGTGCCACCATTTGCCATCTCAAGCAGACCAGTCCGCTGCCGCTCCGCGCCCGTGAACGCGCCTTTTTCGTATCCGAAAAATTCGCTCTCCAGCAGGCTCTCCGGAATGGCTCCACAATCGACCGGAACAAACGGGCCGGAATGCCGATCACTCAGATCGTGGACAGACCGCGCGACGAGTTCCTTGCCGGTTCCGGTCTCGCCAATGATCAGGACATCGACATTAGCGTTCGCGACACGACGGATGGTCGAGAACACTTTGCGCATCGCGGGACTACTGCCGACGAACGAGTCGATCAGATTTTCCCGGTCGGAGTTCATTGAGAGTCCCACTGCCCGCGATTTCGCCTTGCAGAGCTTCTACTGACACCCGGGTGCTCCTGATAGACCACCCTGCGAAAAGCCTGCAGTGTACCCTTTTCCTTCGGGCTGTTTGATGCCGTCGGAAAAATTGTGCCCGACTCGAATGGCACTGCCGGTTTGGTAGCAAGGGGTTACGTCATGCGGCGGCTTCGA
>ERZ891418.144-NODE-144-length-25678-cov-7.307185_pt1 | contig 25678 bp, 31 predicted proteins | sample MGYA00521236_ERZ891418 | MGnify/ENA primary metagenome ERZ891418 (study PRJEB32303, sample SAMEA104408696) | aquatic metagenome | biome: Brackish water; feature: Chemocline; material: water | place: Baltic Sea | collected 2014-10-18T10:34:00 | depth 100 m ... | reverse complement strand
GTCCTTTGCGATGCTTCCTGCCGCTTCGGTCAGCGGACTTTACTTCGCGCATCCGAAGTCGAAGTATTTTTCAGTGGACCGGATCGCGAAGGACCAGGTCAAAGACCTTGCCCGCCGCAAAGGCATGAGTGTTCCCGAAGTCGAGCGCTGGCTGAGTCCAAACCTCGGGTACGACCCGTCTTGAGCCTCTGACAGCCCGTTGAAAAGTCGAATCGATTTAGCGGCGCGGCGCGAGCCGCCCGGTTTTGCATTGGAAAACGCGAGCAAACCGGACGGCTTACGCCGTGCCGCGACTTTTTCAGCGAGACTTGATTCGCATGTGGCAGGGTCTCACCCTGTGGCCAGTGAGGCGTCCCATCCTCTTTCGGCAGGAGAGCAGAATGTCCGTGCTCAGATTTCGCTCCGGAGTGTTTTGTGTTTTCGCTGGACTCTGCCTGGCGGGCTCGCCGGCATTCTCCGAGGACGCCCCGCCCGAAGACGGCTTCGTGCCGATGTTCAACGGCGAGGATTTTTCGGGTTGGCAGTTCGATCAGAAATGGGCACTTCCAGATCCTGCTCCGGAAAACTGGAGCGTGGCGGACGGGGTGATCCGACTGTCCGGCGGCGGTCGGCCCAACCTCGGCTCACAATGGGATTACCAGGATTTTGACATGCGGTTCCAGTGGCGGGCTCTGCGGGAAAAATACAACAGCGGCTTTTACATCCGCAGTAATCGCAAAGTCGGCAACAACCAGATCAACCTCGCCAAAGGTGCTGAGGGGAACTTCTTTGGCGGCAAGATGACCGGCGGCAAACCGGTGCCGGAACTGCAGAAGCCGGCCATGGAATGGAACGACTGGCGGGTCCGGGTTGAGGGCGACAGAGTAAAATTCTGGTGCAATGGCGAGCTCGCATGGGAAGGCACCGAGTTCGCGTCGAAGAGCGGACACATCGGTCTTCAGGCTGAGGGAGCGCCCCTGGATTTTCGGCGTTTTCGCATCCAGGAGCTCAACAGTGAGTCACTCAGCGTGCCGTCGAAGTGGCCAGGCACCAAAGACGAGCACTGGCTGAAATCGAATTACGGACTCCTCTTCAAACCGGATGGCCTCGCTCGGGTCAAACCCGAAAGCCGTTACGAAAACTACGTCCTGCGACTGGAGTGGAGGACCGACGGTAACGGTGCGGAGATCGGAGTCGTCCATCAGGCACGGCTGACAACAGTCCGGCTGAACGACTCCGGCGGGGAGTTCATCGAGGGGCAGCCGGCAAAGTCCGTCGACAACCTGCCCGGTCAGTGGAACTACCTGCAACTGACTCTGACGGCCGGCAAACTGTCGGTGTGGCAAAACGGGGTGGACGTCGTCAAAGAGTTTGACACGAGCAACGGCCAGGCCGTCGACGGCGGGTTCCTGATCATCCGAGCTTCCGAACCCGGAATGCAGTTTCGAAACCTGCGGATTAAAGCGGCGGCTCAGTAGGTCGAGCAGCCCGTTGAAAATTCGAATCGATTTGAATCGAGTTAGCGGAGCGGCGCGAACCGCCCGGTTTTCACGGGGCTGGTTTCGTTTTCGAGCCACCCAGACCGCACGGCTTGTGCCGTGCCGCGACTTTTCATCGGGCTGCTAATGCTCTGTCAGGGCTGAAAAGTGGGGTAAGCATCCTGCTTGCCAGATGTTCTGTGAGCGAACATCGCAAGCTGGAAGCTTACGCCACTGAAACTGCGCCCCGTAAATTCCGCTTTGACGAAATACCAGGCAAACCCTTACCTCGTGTCCCGCCCTTTGCCGGCCGTCAGCTCGATCCGGTCGAGGAATTTGACGTTCGCGCAGCCATCCAGCTCGGCGGTTTTGCACTCGGCCGCGTTTGGGATGAGGAAGCGAAACGGCCCGCCGGCTTTTGTGTCGAGCGGCTCGCCGTTGATCTCGTAAATGAGGATGCCGACATCGCGAGCGGCGTCGAGCGGGAGGCTTGCTGCGAAGTCGTCGGCCGAGGCGTGGAGGGTGACGTGCGTTGCCGACGCGCCCGGCTGAACTCGTTTTAGAAGAGCGTTCAGCCGGACAGCCTTACCCTGGCGTCGGTCTTCGACCTGGCTGACATCATCGATGCGGTCTTCGTCCAGGAATGCGGACAGGTCGGCGCGGGACAGCGCGACCGGGACGGCGACTTCTCCGTCAATTGTGAGTGGCGTCTCAGGATTCATCGTTGCTGCTCTTTGTCGTGAGTCATACGGGGTTGGTTCCAGTCGGCCACTCCTGCAGCACGGCCGGTGAGAATTGGTCCTACCTTTTTGCCGCCTTCACTTTCTGCATGAGCCAGGCGAGGCCGTGTTCGGCCAGGCACGATTCCAGGGCGGAGACGACTTCGGTCATCGACTGGTAACGGTCGCCCGGTTGCTTGGCGACCATCTTGCGGAAGACGGTTCCCAGTGACGTCGGGACGTCTTTTCGGGCGGCGGTCAGCGACGGGATCGGGGCCTCGCGGTGGGCAACGAGGACCTCCATGACGGTCTCGCCCGGGTAGGGTTTCTCACCGGTCAGCAGGAAAAACAACGTACAGCCCAGGCTGTAAATGTCAGCTCGCCCATCGGCTTTTTTCGGGTTGAGAGCCTGCTCGGGGGCCATAAAGTCGACTGTGCCCATGATCGAGCCGGTCTTGGTGATCTGCGTCTGAGTCTGCTCGCCCGGACCGATGTCGCCGACAATCCGCGCGAGGCCCATGTCGAGGACCCGAATCTCGCCGGTGCGCGAGAGCAGCAGATTCGACGGCTTGATGTCGCGATGAATGACCTGTTCGGCGTGCGAGTAGATCAGTCCTCTGGCCGCCCGAGTGATGCAGTCGACGGCGGTCTGGACGGGCAGTTGTTCGTTGTTGCGGACGAGCGACGCCAGGTCGTGGCCGTCGACAAATTCCATGACCAGAAACTGATGCCCGGCCTGCTCGCCACTTCCCAGCGTTGCGACAATGTTCGGGTGTTTCAGACGGCTGGCGGTTTCGATTTCTCGTTTGAAACGCCGGACCGCCGATTCGTCACTGGCCGACTGCGGGTTGAGCAGCTTGACGGCGACAATCTTTGCCGTCTGCCGATGGCGTGCTTTGTAGACTCGCCCCATGCCGCCCTCGCCGATGTGCTCGAGGATGACGTACTCGCCGATCGCCAGTTCGCCGTCCTCGCTGCCGCACAACACGCGAGTCTGCCAGTCGGTCAGCATCCGCTTCTCGACAAGTTCCTGTGCGAACCGTCGGGCGTCGGCATCGCGGTCGACATTGTCGACATTGATCGTCGCGGAGACTTCATTGAGTTGTCCCTCAGACAGAATTCCCGACTTGCTGAGCCGGTCGAGAAATTCGGAAACGGGGACGTCCTGTTGTCGATTCACGATGGTACCACGCGGAAGGTAGCTGTCTCGGCTGAGGTCGGCTCATGGCAGATGGACGCGACACTTTTCGGTCTCGCATCGAATGGCAGCGGCAGCATAAACGCATCACGCAGGCAAATGTACTTTTGAAATTCGCCAGCCGCGGTCGGCCGCAGAATTTTGGCGGATGGCGAATGCGACTACTGCTCCACCTTGCCGGCAAAGACGTCTGCCTCGAAGTCGGCGTGGAGCCTCCGGAGCCGCTCGACAATCCCGGGCTTCTCTTTCGAATAGTCTTTCTGTTCGGGCTTTTCGTCGGCGAGGTTGACCAGCTCAAATTGGCCGTCCGCTCCGACTTCATTGTTGTGCTGAATCAGCTTCCAGTCGCCCTCTCGAACGGACCACCGCTGCTGCCACTGAAAATGCAGGACTTCGTGTTTCGATTTTGCTTCCGGCGAGATGAAAATCGGGACGATGGTGTGGCCGTCGAATTTCACGTTCGGTTTCGGGAGACCGCAAATCTCAAGCAGCGTCGGATACCAGTCCATGATTGTGATCGTCTGGTCGCGGACAGCTCCTGAGGGAAGCTTGCCGGGCCAGCTGATGATTGCCGGAGTCCGGACGCCGCCTTCCAGAAACGTGCCTTTGTGGCCGATCCATTTGCCAGTGTTTCCGCCGCCACCGTTGGCTCCGTAGTTGTGGCCTTTCGGATAGCCGCTGCTGTGGCTGTCCGTTTTGATTTTGTAGTCCTCCGCCGAGTGACCGTTGTCACTCACGAAGAGGACGATGGTGTCGTCCCGCAGGCCAGTCTGGTCAAGTTTTTTCAGGATTTTCCCGATGTATTCGTCGGTCGTCGTGACAAAGGCTCCGTAGGATCGGCGAGGCTCCTCGACGCCCTCGTACATCTTGAGGTGCCGCTCAAAAGCCTGCTCGGGATAGTGAGGAATGTTGAAGGCGGTGTAGAGGAAGAAGGATTCGTCGTTGCCGTTTCTTGCCTGGTCGTCGAGAAAACTGAGCGAGCGGTCGACCATCAGGTCCGGAAAAAACGCGTCCGAATGAAAGACCTCGGTCGTGCCCTCGAACAGATCGTGAAAACCGTCGCCGTGAAGGAAGAAGTGCGTGTGGTTGTCGATGAAACCGTCGCGGATGCCAAAGAACTGATCGAAGCCCTGGCACTTCGGGCCGACGTCCTGGTGGGCTCCCAGGTGCCACTTGCCGTAGTGAGCGGTCTTGTAGCCGGATTCTCGCAGTGCCTCTGCCAGAGTGACTTCTTCGAGGGCCATGAATGTGCCCTCGGCAGTCATGTTCCGCTGGCACCAGGAATTTACGCCACTCCGCTGAGGATGCCGCCCGGTCATCAGTGCCGCCCGCGACGGGCAGCAGACCGTGTGAGCGTACGCTGCCTTAAACCTCACCCCGTCCATTGCCAGGCCGTCTATGTGAGGCGTGTGCAGATCAGTCGACCCGTAACACCCGGCATCGAGCGTTCCCTGGTCATCGGTAAACAGGATGACAATGTTGGGTTTATCGGCGCCCCCGACGACGGTGGACGCAGCCAGGAGAATCAGCAGAGATGTGAGGCGAAACATCGGGAATTTCCGTTTGAGGTCGTTGTTTTTACGGGGGACGCTCCGTCGCGATCGGAGAAGGGAACGGGCCCAGGACCGCCACAATTCTGCTCCAAAATGCTCGACGCCGCACATCTGACCGAAGCCCAGTTTCAAACCCGCCAGAGCAATCGGACTTCAGCAACCGCACATCCAATCACGATAACCTGTCCGTCTGGACCCGCTAAAGCGACCTCGCGAGGTAGAACCATCCATGTACTGCCTGTTTCGACCGACCTGCCTGCATCAGGCACAAAAGTTTCCGAAAGAAGGCAGACGGGTTCGTTGACACTCAAACCTGGCACACATAAACTCCTCGCTTCCCCTCACCAAGGGTGTGAGGGCCGACTGCGTAAAGGGCACGTAAGGTATGTCACAGGACCGAATTCGGATCAGGATGGAAGCGTATGATCACGCCATCCTGGATACCTCTGCGACGGATATTGTGAATACAGCCAAGCGAACTGGTGCGGATGTTCGGGGCCCTGTCCCGCTTCCGACTCGGATCGAACGGTATACCGTGCTTCGTAGTCCGCATATTGATAAGAAGTCCCGTGAGCAGTTTGAAATTCGAACTCACAAGCGGCTGATTGAGATTGTGGAACCGACTCCGAAGACGATCGACGCTCTGAACAAGCTGTCGCTCCCGGCTGGGGTAGATGTGAAGATTCGGGCAGGAGCCCGCTGAGGCAGCCTCTTTGGGCTGGAGTGTCGCCAAAGGCCATTTGGCTCTGGCATCGGTCTTAGTGGGTTTTTACTGAGACTGAACGGTCGCCAGAGTGCGGCATGAAACAATAAGTTGCTCACGCTGAGAGTTTCTTCTCTCTTCGCTGCAGCGTTGCGGGCTTGGGCTGGAACTGCGGCCTTGGTTCGGTGGAAATTCGCGATGTTGCTCCTGGGCAACCTCTCCAGAAAGACTTTCAGATGCACAATACCATTCTTGCCACAAAGATTGGCATGACACAGGTGTATGTCGAGGACGGTTCGATCAGTCCTGTGACGGTGCTGGAGGTTGGGCCGTGTACGGTCGATCTGATTCGGACCATCGAGACCGACAAGTACGACGCCGTGAAAATGTCACTGACTCGGGGCGGAAAAGTTGTCGCCTCTCGTGAGTCCCGCATTGAGCCGAATGACTCTTATGAGTCTGGCCAGACTCTTGACGCCCCCTTTATTGAGATTGGCGGCAAGGTCGATGTGATTGGCACCAGCAAAGGGCGTGGATTTGCCGGAGTGATGAAGCGGCACAATTTTCACGGCCAGCGAGCGAGCCATGGTGTTAAGAAAACTCACCGTCAAGCTGGTTCGACCGGCATGAGTGCTGATCCTGGCCGCGTGATTAAAGGGACCCGAATGTCGGGTCGGTACGGTAATTCTCAAGTAACCGTGCGAAACTTGAAAGTGATCCAGTTCGACGCCGACTCCGGGGTGCTCGCAGTCAGGGGGGCAGTGCCAGGCCCAAACGGTGGGCTGGTTGTCGTTCGCTCAGCTGTCGAGCCATGATGCGTTGAATTCAGTTGTTGGCGTTCTCTTTTGTTTGTTTTTCGAATGTTTGTCTGAGGTTGGATCGATGGCCCAGCTTGCTCAATTAAACTCGAATATGGCCGAGGCAGGCACTGTCGAGTTTGATGAAACAGCGCTTGCTCCAAAAGTGACGAAGCAGTTGGTGCATGACGCCTGTGTCATGTACCACGCGAATCGCCGCGTCGGGACAGTTCGGACAAAAAGCCGCGCAGAAGTTCGAGGGTCGACCCAGAAGCTATTCCGGCAGAAGGGGACTGGCCGAGCTCGTCAGGGTTCTCGTGTCCAGCCGGTTCGTCGTGGCGGTGGCCATGCATTTGCCAAGCGGCCGAAAGACTGGAGCTATCGCCTTCCTCGAAAGGCGTTAAAAGTGGCCACTCGGATGGCCATGAGAATGAAAATTGAGGCGGGCGAAGTTCGAGTTCTGGAAGGGTTTAATCTTCCAGAACCAAAAACACGACACGTTGCTGCAGCACTGAAGGCTGCCGGCTGCTCGGGTCAGAGTTGCCTGTTTGTGACCGAGGAGATTAACCGGGAGCTCGTTCGAGCAGCTCGGAACATTCCTCGTGTTTCGGTGCTTCCGCGATGTGATCTGAATGCGGACATCATTCTTCGGCATCGTCAGGTGCTTCTGTTTAAGGATGCAGTGGATGGGTTGCTGGGTTAGCCCTGGCTGCTCAGTGGTCGATCAAATCGGCAGGTTTTGAATATGTCAGAAGTAGAAGCAAAAGCAGTGCAGGTCCTGAAAGGGATCCGACTAACGGAGAAGACTGCGTTCCTCGCTGAGGCGAAGAATGTGTACGCCTTTGACGTACCCTTGACGGCAACGAAGCCGGAGATAAAGGCCGCTGTTGAACTGGCCTTTGGTGTTCGAGTTGTGAGGGTGAACACTCAAACGCGTGTGGGACAGCCGCGGCGTTTTAAAATGCAGTACAGCTACACGAGGGACAAGAAGCAGGCCCTCGTCAAGCTGCACGAAGAAGATCGAATTTCTCTCTACTGATGAGAATGCAGCCCTTGAAGGCTGTGGGGAAATATCGTGGGTATCCGACATTACAAACCGACAAGTGCCGGGCGTCGAGACGCTTCTGTCAGTACGTTCGAAGAATTGACAGCAAAGGGCAACAAGCCTGAAAAGTCACTTCTGAAGCGTCGCAAGAAGCGTGGCGGTCGCAATAATCAAGGTAAAATTACCATACGTCATCGAGGCGGTGGGCACAAGCAGATGTACCGTCTCGTCGATTTTAAACGGCGTGAGGATGGTGTTGAAGGTGTCGTTAAAGCGATCGAGTACGACCCCTGTCGGTCAGCTCGTGTTGCTCTGATTTTCTACACCAATGGCAGGAAAGCCTATATTATTGCGCCGGAAGGCCTTGAAGTTGGGCAGCGAATTAAAAGTGGCGACGAGGATGTTGAGCCAAAGGTTGGCAATTCAATGCCGCTTGCGAAGATTCCACTCGGGTCAGTGATACACAATATTGAAATGCAGCCTGGTAAGGGTGCTCAAATGTGCCGGAGTGCTGGTGCTCGGGCGGTTCTGAACGCCCGTGAGCAGCGTTGGGCTCAAATCACACTTCCGTCAGGCGAAGTTCGGCGTATCCCAGTGGGCTGTCGAGCGACGATCGGCGAGGTCGGCAACTCGGATCACCAGAACGTTGTTCTGGGAAAAGCAGGCCGTATGCGTTGGTTGGGGCGGCGTCCTCATGTGCGTGGAACGGCAATGAATCCTGTTGCTCATCCGATGGGCGGCGGAGAAGGTCGCTCTGGTGGCGGTCGCCACCCCTGTAGTCCGACCGGCAAACCGGCTAAAGGTGGGAAGACTCGGAAACAGAAGAAGGCGTCAACGAAGGCGATCGTGCGGCGTCGCAAGAGTCGTCGAAACGGTCAATTGAAATAGGTTGAGGGTTGAGCTATGTCACGGTCGCTGAAAAAGGGCCCATTCGTTGATGAGAAGCTGCTGAAAAAGATTGACGCGCAAGCGACATCTAAGCAGCCGATTAAGACATGGGCTCGACGATCGACGATCGCTCCAGAGTTCATCGGTCACACGTTTCTCGTTCACAACGGCAAGGTATTTATCAGTGTCTACGTGACGGAAGAAATGGTGGGCCATAAGCTCGGTGAGTTTTCACCGACGCGGCTTTTCCGCGGACATGGAGCTCGAGGAAAACGTTAAGGGACGCGCGTGAACGCGAGTTCTGTAAACCGACTGATGGGTGGTATAGATACAAAGGTGTGACAATGGCGCTTGTACGAAGCGAGCATCGACACGCGAGGATTGCCTGCACGAAGGTGAATCGTCTGCTTCCAGTCATTCGTGGCAAAGAAGTCGGCGAAAGTCTGGAGCTGCTGAAGGCATTTCCAAACCGTGCGGCGCGGATGGTTGAGGCTGTGATTCAAACAGCAGCAGCTAATGCGGCGAACGCTGGCGTTCGCAATGTCGAGAAACTGAAGATTGTTGAGGCAGTCGCCAACGGCGGCCCGATGTTTAAGCGGATTCGTCCTCGAGCGCGAGGCATGGCTTTTCTTGAACGGCATCGGTCGTCTCACATTCGAATCGGAATTGACGCACCGGAACTTTGATTCACTCGACACTCGCGGTGAGTGAAAACGCCGCTGTCTGGAGCAGGATATGGGACAAAAGGTAAACCCTACTGGGTTTCGGATTGGGATTACCGAACCATGGCGGAGCCGGTGGTATGCGCCGAAACGCTACTATGGCGAGCTGCTGGTTGAGGATCAGAAGATTCGCAACTTCATTCATAAGAAGTATCAGTTTGCGGGTATTCCGCGGGTTGAGATTGAGCGAACGACAAATCAGGTGACTGTTCACCTTCACACCTCGCGACCGGGAATCATCATCGGCCGCAAGGGACAGGAAGTTGATCGGTTGAAAATGGAACTCGAGGATTTGACTGGTCGGCACATCGACCTGAAGATCGTCGAGGTTAACCAGCCAAACCGGAATGCGGCACTCGTCGCTCAGGATATCGCTCAGCAGTTGGCCAAACGCGGTTCGTTTCGGCGAACAATTAAGCGGTCACTGGAACAAGTGATGGAGGCCGGCGTTTACGGAATTAAGGTACAGGTTTCCGGGCGACTCGGCGGTGCCGAAATGTCACGGACGGAGAAAGCCAACAAGGGTTCTGTCCCGCTATCCACTTTGCGGCGAAATATTGATTACGGTTTCGCTATCTCGAAGACGAAAGTCGGAGTGATCGGAGTGAAGGTGTGGATCGACTTGGGTGACTATAGCGAGGAGAATTCTGATGGCGCTGATGCCTCGAAGAGTCAAGCATCGAAAAAGCCAAAGAGGACGTATAAAAGGTAATGCGACTCGCGGTCACCGGGTGTCTTTCGGTGAGTGGGGTCTGCAGTCTGTCGAAGCCGGATATATTTCGGCTCAGACGATTGAAGCGTGCCGAATTGCGATCATGCAGTACATTCGTGGCGAGGGAAGACTCTACATTCGGGTTTTTCCGCACAGGTCAGTCACTGCACGTCCGCTCGAAACTCGGATGGGTAAGGGCAAGGGTGAGCCTGATCATTGGGTCGCGGTTGTCAAACCTGGCACGATTATGTTTGAAATTTCTGGAGTTGGGCGTGATGCAGCTCAGGAGTGTTTTGCTCGAGTTGCTCACAAACTGCCGGTGCGTGTACGGTTGACCGCTCGGCCTCCAGGAACTTAATTGGAACTCGTTCTTTCGGAACGGATCATGAATAAAGCCAGTGAACTCCGGGAAATGACAGCCGAGCAACTTCGGCATGAATTGACCGAAACACAAAAAGAACTTCTCGATCGCACTGTGCGGTCATCGGCGTCGCAGGACGAAGGTGGACCGAGCAAGTCAGCTCTTCGACGCCGCGTGGCTCGGATTTTGACTATCCTGCGAGAGAAGGAACCGGTTGAGCCAACGGCCTGATCGGGAATTCAAGAAAAAACGAAAACTAAATCGTGATCTTCAAGTTCAAAACTGAAGCAGAGGGTTGAGCATTGAAACGGCGACTGATCGGCATCGTGACCAGCGCGAAGGCGTCTAAGACGCTACGCGTTGAGGTAGAGAGAAAGGTCAGGCACCCTCTTTATCAGAAGTACATACGACAGCGCACAGTGTGCTACGCGCATGATGATAAAGAGCAGGCGAACGAGGATGATCGCGTCGAAATTATCGAATGCCGGCCGCATTCAAAATTGAAGCGGTGGGAACTTGTTCGTGTGCTGCCGCGGCATTGATTGATCCAGTGACAAGGCCGTAATTGCGGTTTTGGAGATTTTAAGATGATTCAGATGCAGACAGTACTCGACGTCGCTGACAACAGTGGCGCCAAAGTCGCGCGGTGCATTAAGGTGCTTGGCGGCACGGGGCGGCGTTGCGCCGGGCTCGGAGATACTGTCGTACTAAGTGTCATAAAGACTGTGCCGGGGGGAGCGATCAAAAAGGGGACGGTCGTTCGTGGAGTGATCGTCCGATGCCGAAAGGCAACTCGCAGGCCCGATGGCTCGTATGTGAAGTTTGATCGAAACGCCGTCGTGATCCTCGATGGTGAAGGGAACCCGAGAGGAACGCGAATTTTCGGCGCCGTTGCACGAGAACTTCGTGACCGGAGGTTCATGCGAATTATCAGTCTGGCAAGTGAAGTAGTCTGATTTGATTTGTTGAGGCCCACCTAGAGGCCAACGGGATATTGAGAGAGCCATGGCACGACTTCATGATAAATACCGCGATGAGACGGTTCCCGCCTTACAGCAGGAACTGGGATTGAGGAATCCGATGCAGGTGCCTCGCATCGAGCGTGTTGTGGTCAGCATGGGTGTGACGAATGCTCATCTTGATCGCAAGAAGCTCGAGGAAGCCTTCGGCCATCTTCAGACGATTACAGGACAGAAGCCGAAGATCACCCGGGCTAAGCGATCCGTCGCAGCATTCCGGTTGCGGGAAGGTTCCGAAATTGGCTGTTGCGTTACACTTCGCCGTGCAAGGATGTACGAGTTTATCGATCGACTGGTTTCAATCGCGCTGCCGCGTGTCCGGGATTTTCGAGGTCTTAACCCGAAAGCCTTCGATGGGCACGGGAACTTCAGTATGGGGCTGACGGAGCAGCTCGTGTTTCCTGAGATTAATGCAGACAAAGCTCATAATGTTCAAGGGATGAACATCGCCGTCGTGACCACAGCCGTTTCGGATGCGGACGGCGTAGCGTTGCTGAAAGCGATCGGTTTTCCGTTTCAGAAGGCTGACGAGAAATAGCCGCGGCGCGAGCCGCCGTGAACTTGAGATTTACCAATTTCCTAGTGGAGCGTTTAAACCGTGGCCAGTAAGTCGAAGATTGCCAAGGCAAAACGCACTCCGAAGTTCAAGAGTCGAATTGAACGTCGGTGTGAACTGTGCGGTCGGCCTCGCGCCGTCTACCGCAAATTTCGAATCTGCCGCATTTGTTTCCGGAAACTATGCCATGAAGGTGTGGTTCCGGGTGCTCGTAAGGCAAGTTGGTAGAACCGGAGTAGAATTATGCACAGTGATCCAATTGCCGACATGCTGACACGAATCCGGAACGCGGTTTCGATTGAGCGCCCGTTTGTCGACGTTCCATTTTCGAATACAAAGCTTGCAGTCGCTGGGGCTCTTCAACGCGAAGGATTCGTGTGGGATTCTGAAGTGATTGAAACGACACCATCGCGAACGCTGCGTGTCAACCTGAAATACGGTCCCAACGGAGAGCGGGTCATTAATCATATCCAGCGCGTCAGCAAACCTGGCCGACGTATTTATAAGGCCTGTGACGAATTGCGGAGTGTTCGACACGGCACCGGGATTACTGTTTTGACGACTCCAAAGGGCGTTTTGAGCAATCGTGAAGCACGCAAGGAGCATGTTGGTGGCGAGGTCATTGCCGAAGTCTGGTGATGCCCGGCTCGACTCAAACAGAGTTAATTGATCAAGAGACAGAACTATGTCGCGTATCGGAAAAAAGCCAATCCCCGTTGCGGATTCAGTCACCGTGACGGTGAGTGGTCAGAACGTAACGGTCAAGGGGCCGCACGGTGAATTATCGTGGTCAGCCCCTCAGGGAATTTCTGTTAGTCACGACACAGAAGCAAAGCAGGTTGTGGTATCCAGAAGCGGTGACGATGGTCAGTCACGGGCATTTCATGGACTTTCCCGGTCGCTGATCGGGAACATGTTGTCCGGAGTGGTCACGCCATTCGAGAAGCGACTTGAAGTTCACGGTGTCGGATACCAGGCGACTTTGAACAATAGCACATTGTCACTCAACGTTGGTTATTCGCACTCTGTGGACCTGCCAGTGCCGTATGGTGTCGAGTGTGCGTTGCAGAGCCCAACCTTGATAATTGTCAGAAGTAGCGATAAGCAGGCCGCTGGGCAGTTCGCTGCTAACATTCGAGCCTCGCGTCCGCCAGAACCCTACAAGGGCAAGGGTGTGCGGTACCAGGGTGAGTATGTTCGCCGTAAGGCGGGCAAGGCTTTCGGATCAAAGTAGTCACGTCGACGCAGTACAACATCAGCTTTAGGCGGACTTAACAGGTAACGAGTGGTTGCGAACGGGTAGCGACATGGTAAATCGAAGCAGACAACTAAAGAAACGCCAAGGTCGAAGGACATTTCGTGTCCGAAATGGACTACGGCGGAATTCCACGCGAGCGCATCGGCTGTCGGTTTTTCGAAGCAATTCAAATATTTACGTTCAATTGATTAACGACGAAACCGGAAGCACAGTCTGTGCTGTTAACACTCTTCAGAGTGAGGTTGTCTCCGGAAATGGAAACAACGTTGAAGCTGCGAAAGCCGTCGGAAGAAAGATCGCCGAACTCGCTCTGGCGCATGGAGTCAACGAGGCGGCGTTCGATCGTGGATCATACCGTTACCATGGTCGTGTGGCGGCGCTTGTCGAAGCCGCTCGAGAGGCTGGCTTGGATCTTTAGGCCGCCGACAGGTGGATTTTTAAATCACTCGAAATGTGCCGGTGTCACCGGAAAGAGAAGCAATGCTCGAATCGTCAACTAAAGAATCAGCCGAACATGTTGTTCAGATCCGGCGATGCGCGTGCGTCGTAAAGGGTGGGCGTCGGTTTAGTTTTGCGGCTCTTGTAGTAGTTGGCGATCGCAATGGTCGAGTCGGCTGGGGCTACGGCAAGGCACCTGAAGTTCCTCAAGCTGTAGAAAAAGCCGTAAAGCAGGCCGAGAGAAAGATGGTTCACGTCAATCTGAAGCAGATTCAGCCTGGTGTGACCATTCCTCATGAGATTCGCGGCAGGTCGGGTGCGTCAAACGTGCTTCTTATACCTGCTCGACCGGGGACAGGGTTGATTTCCGGAGGTTGTGTCCGGGCAGTACTCGATGCAATTGGACTGACTGACATCCTTACTAAGAGCCAGGGATCAAACAATCCGCTGAATCTCGTGAAAGCGACCATTGAAGGGCTGACGCGGCTGCAGTCTCTGGAAGACGTACAGCGGTTGCGGGGTGTTAAGCTTTGATTTAATTCTGGAGCCGTTGGATCCAGTTGGGGATAGAGTCATGGTTAGTCTTGCTGATGTAAATCAAGGAATAAAAAAACATCGTCGTAAGCGACGTGTTGGGCGAGGGACCGGTAGTGGTCGTGGCAAGACGTCGTCGCGCGGACACAAAGGTGACGGGAGTCGAGCTGGTTTCAGTACACGTCGCGGCTATGAGGGTGGTCAGATGCCGCTCTTTCGACGAATTGCAAAACGAGGCTTTTCGAACGCAGCATTCGCTGACACGATCAAGGTGATCAATCTGGATCAGTTGGATGAGCAGTTTGCGAACGTTCAGGAAGTCACTCTTGATGAACTGCGTTCTGCGTTCTCACTTTCACGGAAAGTGAAAGTAAAGATCCTCGGTCGTGGCCAACTCACCAGCAAGCTGACGGTTCAGGCACACGCGTTTTCCGCATCTGCAGAAGAGGCAATCGGTAAGTCCGGTGGCACTGCAGTTCGGGCTTAGCCTCCGACAGGGATGTGAGGGATGATCGAGAAACTGATCCTGCTGTTCAAAATCCCCGAGTTGCGGCGTAAGCTGTTGCTCACGATTACGCTGCTTGCAGTGTACCGGATGGGGTTCTGGATCCCGCTGCCCTTCGTTGATCAGGGGGCAATGAAGGACCAGATCAAGCAGATGCAGGAAGGTGAAGACGGCGGATTTGGCCAAGTGATGCAGATCGTTGCACTTTTCTCAGCATCACGGGTTGGAAACGCGACAATCTTCGGACTAGGGATCATGCCGTATATTTCGGCATCGATCATTTTCCAACTGCTCGGACAGGTCTACCCTCCACTTGAGGCACTCCAGAAAGAGGGAGAGTCGGGTCGCCGAAAACTTAATGAATATACTCGTTACGCGACGGTTGTTATCTGCCTGGTGCAGAGCTTTATGTGGATCAAAGGACTTGCCGGCGGCGCACTCCTTGGTACCGGGGTGATACTTGACGAGTACAACACATGGTATTGGTTCGTCATTGGCGCTTTCTGGATGACAACAGGCACCGTCGTACTGATGTGGATTGGAGAGCAGATTGATGCATACGGAATCGGCAACGGGATCAGCCTGCTGATCATGGCTGGCATCATTGCTCAAATGCCCGCAGGCGGCGCGATGATGTTCGAACCCGCGCTGCGGAACGGCGTTCGGATCGGGACCGAGACTGGTATCGAGAGGTTTTTGCTCCTTGGTGCAGTGTTCCTGGCCATTGTTGTCTGGGTCGTCCTTATCACCCAGGGGCAGCGACGAATTCCGATTCAAAGTGCGAAACATGTTCGAGGCCGTCGTCAGGTTGGCGGACAACGCCAGTTTCTTCCGCTGCGGATAAATCAGGCTGGTGTCATGCCGATCATTTTTGCGTCCAGCCTCTTGATGTTCCCATTTCTTGTGTTTCAGTGGCTTGAAGGAAACTTTGCGGACGTTCGGATCTGGAGTCTGCTGTCTTCTGCATTTGGTGGTGGTCGAGGTTTCGTCTACTCAATGTGCTATGTGGGTTTGATTTATTTCTTCTGTTACTTCTGGACGGCCATCACATTCAACCCTCAACAGATTGCAGACAATCTCAAAGACCATGGGAGCTTCATTCCTGGTTACCGCCCTGGAGCGCGAACATCGAATTACCTTGAACACGTCATGGTAAGAATCACTTACGTTGGTGCTGGATTTCTGTCACTTATCGCTATCATCCCGACGTTAATTTCAACAGCGATGGGCGTTAATCCCCTGGTTGCCAGCTTTTATGGTGGGACGGGATTGCTGATTGTCGTGTCAGTGGCGCTTGACTTAGTGCAAAAAATCGACAGCCACCTAATTACACGTAACTATCCTGGCTTGCTGGAGTCGGATAGTTAGTCCTGTGTTTACTCACGGCTCCTAGCCGAAGCAAAGAGAACGTTGATGAAAGTTCGATCAAGTATCAAAAGAATCTGTGAACAGTGCAAAATCGTCAGGCGGCGCGGCAAAGTGTACGTGATCTGTGCAGCCAGCCCGAAGCACAAACAGCGACAGGGATAATAAAATGCCGCGTATTCTCGGTGTCGACCTTCCGAATGACAAGCCGACTTATATTTCGCTGACCTACCTTTACGGGATCGGTCGAGCAACGGCCGTTGACATTTGCTACACGTTGAATGTCGACCCGCAGGCGAAAGCTTCGAGTCTCGCCGAGGACGATGTCGCTCGGCTCAATAACTACCTCGATAAGGAGTTGGTTGTTGAGGGACAGTTGCGACGCCAAGTACAACAGAATATCGCGAGGCTTCGTGAGATTCGGTGCTACCGGGGAATTCGGCACCGTCGGAGTCTTCCCGTTCGCGGGCAGAGGACAAGAACAAATGCTCGAACTCGCAAGGGAGTCAAAAAGACTGTTGCGGGTAAAAAGGGCGTTAAGGACATGAAACACTAGGCGGGGGTTGCGTTTGGGCATCGCTCGGGGGAGTACAAATAATGGCGAAATCAAAGCGAAGACGCGTTCGAAAGAATGTCACAAAGGCCGTCGCTCATGTTAAAGCGACGTTCAATAACACATTGGTGACGATCACGGATACAAGTGGCGACGTCTTATGCTGGGCGACGTCGGGAACGTCCGGTTTCAAAGGAAGCCGGAAGAGTACACCGTTTGCTGCTCAGAGGGCTGCAGAGATCTGCGCCGAGCGAGCAGCGAAGTTTGGTGTCAAGGAACTCGAAGTAAAGGTGAAGGGGCCAGGTGCCGGGCGCGAAAGTGCTATCACTGGCCTACAGGGGTCTGGCATTACTATCCGAGTTATTGAAGACGTGACGCCGCTTCCGCATAATGGCTGCCGGCCACCTAAGAAACGGCGTGTCTGACATTGGAGTCGGCCTGCGATTTCCGGCTCACCTTTCATCTGGAGTATCTGACATGCGTATTCGCTGGCGTGGATTCGAACTGCCGAGTCGTGTTGTACCGGACCGCGAAGTACTGACGCCTGAGTACGGGCGTTTCGTGGCAGAACCATTCGAACGTGGGTTCGGGCATACCATTGGGAACAGTCTTCGTCGAATTCTGCTGTCAAGCCTTGAAGGAGCTGCTGTCACACAGGCACGGATTCAGGGTATTCAACACGAGTTCACGACGATTCCTGGTGTGGTTGAGGATGTAACGGACATCTGCCTTAATCTCAAATCTGTCGTTCTGAAACACCACGGCTCGGGCCCGAAGATAGTCAGAATTGATAAGCACGAGCGTGGGGTTGTGACTGCGGCCGATATCATTACCGATGATCAGGTCGAAGTCGCCAACCGCGACCTGGTCATTGCGACAATGACCGATGACGTGCCGTTCAGCGTTGAGCTGACCGTTGAGACCGGGCGAGGTTATGTCCCGGCGATTGAGCGATACAACGAAGGTGTGGATCCCGGTGTTATTCCGCTTGATGCGACGTTTTCACCTGTCGTCCGGGTGCGGCATCAGGTGGAGGAGACACGCGTTGGTCAACGGACGAATTATGACCGACTGGTGATGGAAGTCTGGACGAACGGCACAGTCTCTCCCGAGATGGCACTCGTCGAGGCCGCAAAAATCCTTCGTAAGCATCTCAACCCGTTCATCTCCTATCGAGAGCCGGGTCCGGAAGTCAGCCCTGAGGGGGGCCTTCGCGGAATGATGGAAGCGACTGGTTATTCGCCAATCGATCTGGAGTTGGAAGAAAAGTTGAATCAGAGTCTGGCCGAACTGAACCTGTCAGTTCGTGCCACGAATTGTCTGGAGTCAGAAGGGATTAATACTGTTCGCGATCTGGTCAGTCGCAGTGAAGATGCGCTGCTTCAGGTTCGGAACTTTGGTGAGACGACTCTGGTGGAAGTGCGGGAGCGTCTTGGCGTGATCAACCTGAAGCTGGGGATGAAGGTTCCCGCTCAGGGGCGATAGTCTCAATTTGAATTGATCGTCCAGTCAAATTCATTTGCGAAGTTATTACGGTTGCCGGCCAGTGAAATTGGCAGGTATCAGAGGGGTTTTGTAATGCGTCACCGAATGAGAGGCCGGAAGCTGGGGCGGAATGCTTCGCACCGCAAGGCCATGTTCCGAAATATGGCAACGAGCCTGATCAAGACTTTAGACCCCGCTGAGGACGTGGAGAATCGTCCAAAGGTGGCCGGACGGATCATTACGACCGTTCCAAAAGCGAAAGAGCTTCGTCCACGGATTGAGAAGCTGATTACACTCGCCAAGAAAGCGGCTAATTACGAGCAGAAAGCGCAGGAATTCGCGACCGATGCGGAAAAGGGAAGCGATGGCTGGAAGGAATGGAGAAACTCCGAAAAGTGGCAGGCGTGGAATCAGGCGATGGCTCCGGCCGTCGCCCTCCGTCGGCGGGCATTTGCAACCTTGCGGGACCGACAAGCAGTCGACATTCTCTTCAGTGACCTCGCCGACCGGTTCGTAGGCCGAAACGGTGGATACACGCGAGTTGTTAAACTGGCGACGGTTCGCCTTGGCGATGCTGGCCAACAGGCACTGATCGAGTTTGTCGGCGAGAACGACAGGGTGAAGACTTCGAAGAAGGGGTCGCTTGCGGTGAAGGATGAGGCAACTCCCGAGGAGTCTAAGGGTAATGACATCGCATCTGCCGTTGAGGCGTCGGACACGGCAGGATCACCCGATGACGTTGCACCATCCGACGACGAGACTTTAGCGCAGGAGAAAGCAGGGGAGTAGGACTCGTTCGGGGCTCAGAACAATTCGCACAAGCCGTGTCCCATGGGCGCGGCTTTTTTTGTTGAGACTGCAGTGAGGCTTCTGTCAGAAGTTCGATTTTTCCAACGGGATTGAAAGGTCGATTCGCGGTTGCCAACATGCCTGCGTTCGTTTGATTCTGCTTTCGGCGGCGTACCATGCATGAGCGACTTGTATTATTTAGTGGACGGGCTCACAGAGAACTCGCGGTGGAGATTGCGGGGTATCTCGGGCTTGAACTTGGTGCCGTCAGTCTTGCCGACTTTCCGGACGGCGAGATCAGCTGCCAGCTCAACGAGAATGTCCGCGGTCGCGATGTCTTCCTCATTCAGCCTACCGGGCCACCCGTCAACGACAACTTGATGGAATTGCTGGTCATGATTGACGCTTGCGTCCGCGCGAGCGCCGAGCGGATCACGACGGTGATTCCGTATTTCGGTTATGCCCGACAGGACCGCAAGGATGCCGGCCGGGTTCCGATTACGGCCAAACTCGTCGCAAATCTGATCACGAAGGCTGGTGCCGGTCGAGTTGTCACAATGGATCTGCACGCCGCGCAGATTCAAGGGTTCTTTGATGTCCCGGTCGATCACCTTTACGCGGCGAGGACACTCGATGAGTACTTCAAATCGCTTGAAATTCCGGAGGATGAGCTCGTGATCATCAGCCCGGATGAAGGGAGCATCAAGCGAGCTCTTGCGCACCAGAATAATCTTGGCGGGCAGCTGGCGATTGTTGACAAGCGGCGTACGAGTGCGACGGAAACCCGTCAGGCGAACCTCATCGGTGGCCCAATCGAGGGAAAGGTGGCGCTCCTGTTTGATGACATGATCTCGACAGCCGGGTCAATTGTCGGAGCGGCCGAAGTGGCGAAGCAGCACGGAGCTCGAGAGATTTACGTCAGTGGTACGCACGCGGTCTTTTGCGGGAAGGCGATTGAGCGGCTTCGTGACGCTCCTATCAAAGAAGTTGTCGTCACGAACAGCCTTCCGATTGCCACCATGATCGATAAGTTTCGAGTCGTCTCGGTGGCACCTTTGCTTGGAGAGGCGATCCGCCGCATTCATCGAAATGATTCGGTCAGCGGACTGTTTGGCTAAGGTATTGGCAGAAAAGAATCGATGCCTGCCTGCTGGCAGATACACACGAGCACGGATGATACGAGTGGCCGATGGCGTACGGACTCCCGGACTCGCAACTTGACGGCTCTCTTCCGAATGGCGGGGCCGATCATTTTCTGCGCCGCGTCACAAATGCTGTCGTCGAGCGTCCGATCCTCTGGCTGGCTGCAACATTTTCATTGGCGGTCGTTTCGACTGTCGCCACTTTGCTGTGGATGGAGTTTCGGACGAACCGAGCCGATCTGATTAATCCGTCGGCAGAATTCCACCAGCGATGGACGGCGTACACAAAAGCATTTGGCGATGCCTCAGATCTTGTCGTGGTTTTTGAAGCCGACGATCCAGATTCCATTAAGCGGGCGCAGGAAGATCTCGGCGAGCGGCTTCGAACCGAAGCAGGATTCTTCAGTCACGTACTTTACCGGGCTGAGGCCGGACACCTTCGCAGTAAGGGGCTTCAGTATCTGAGCCCGTCTCAACTTGAGAACGGGCTCATGAAGCTGAAAGAGTTTCGGCCAATTCTTGAGGGAGACTCGCAGCTTTCACTTGAAGGAATTGCGAACGGGTTGCTTTTTCAGCTGAGCGAACAAGTGCCGGAGAAACAGCCGACTGAGCAGACTCAGACTCAGGATCAGGTCAGGCAACTGTCACAGCTTGCAGACAGTCTCGAATTATTTTGTCGAGAATCGCGTTTCCATTCACCGTGGCCTGAAGTGATGAGCGTGTCGCCGGAGCTCAGGGGAGCCGGTGACCAGGTCGTTTACCTGATGAACGACTCGGGAACGATCGGGTTCCTGAAGGCTCGTCCCGTCCAGCAGAAAGAGGACTTTGACGGAGCCGCCTCGGCGATCTCGCGAATGCGCGAGTTGATTCACGAAGCCTCGATCAGGCACAAATCCGTTCGCATTGGACTCACTGGAATTCCGGTTTTAGAGAGTGACGAAATGAGGCGGTCGCAGAGCGATATGGTCACCGCATCGCTTGTTTCGTTTTTCGGAGCCGGCGTACTGTTGCTCCTTGGGTTTCGCGGCGTACGGCATCCGATACTCGCTTTGATCATGCTGGCTGTCGCCATGTGTTGGACCTTCGGCTACACAACGCTCGCGATCGGGCATTTGAATATCCTTTCGGTTTCGTTTGCTGCGATTCTCATCGGACTGGGGATCGACTTCGGAATCCACTACCTCGCCCGTTACCTGGAACTTCGACACCGATCGCTGTCACTGAAAGAGGCCCTGGGAGAGACCTCCGCAAGTGTCGGCGTTGGAATCCTTACGGCTGCAGCGACAACGTCGCTGGCATTCTTCTGTGCTGGGTTTACAGATTTCCTTGGTGTTGCAGAGCTCGGGCTGATTGCTGGCGGTGGAGTTATTTTCTGCGCCCTGGCGACGTTTTGTGTTCTCCCGGCTTTGATCGTGGTGGCCGATCGACGGACTGAGCCCGCGAGGCTGCCCGTGCCGTTTCAGGGATCACTCCTGCGAAACGTGATCGCCCGACACCCGGGCGTTGCCGTGCTGGCTTCGTTTCTTGTCCTGGGTCTTGCTGTGTGGAAGGCAGTCGAGCTCGATGAGAACGGACGAATCATTCCCCGAGTCGGCTACGACTACAATCTGCTGAACCTTCAGGCTGACGGAATTGAGTCCGTTGAGATTCAGCGACGCATTTTTCACGACATGGAGCGACAGAAGCGCGACGGTCAGGGATCACTGCTGTTTGCGGTTTCGCTGGCAGGCTCGGCAGAAGAAGTTCGCGAGTTGCGGAATCAGTTTCTGAAACTGCCAGAAGTGGACCATGTCGAAGAACTCGGCTCACGAATTCCCGAGCATCCGCCTGAAGAGACCTCGCTGCTGGTGCAGGCGTTTCACGCCCAACTGGCTCGACTGCCGGAGTCCCTTCCGGTTCCAGAGACGGTTCGGCCAGATCAGATCGGAGAATTGTTCGAGCGTCTGCTGAAAATCGTGTCGGCTCAGCCTGGTGAGGCAGCGGCTTCAGCAGGCGACTCGATCAACCGGTTTCTGGACGAACTCGACAACCGGACGCTCGATGAGCAAGTCACCATACTTCATCAGTATCAAGACCGAATGGCGACTTCGCTTCTTGCCCAGTTTCAGACGCTTCGAGCATCGGCCGACCCCGAACCAGTCTCCGTGGGAGACTTGCCCGAGGAATTGACGACCCGGTTCATCAGTCGCGAAGGCCGCTGGCTGATTCAGATTTATCCACGAGATCCCATCTGGGACATCGAGCCGCTGCGGAAATTCGTTACTGCCGTCCGCTCTGTGGATCCTGACGCTACGGGAACGCCACTGCAGAATTACGAGGCGTCGCGGCAGATCATGCAGAGCTACCAGCAGGCCGCTGTTTACGCGTTGATTGCAGTGGCCTTTGTGCTCGTCCTGGATTTTCTTGGTCATCAGAAATCCGTGCGAGTCGTTCTTCCGTCGATTGTCATTACGACGTGCATCGCCGTCGCTCAGCGACAGATCTATGGAGAATTGGAATGGGTCATCCTCGTGGGAGCTTTTGTCGGGCTTGTCTTTTCGCTCGCCATAGCGATCGACTGGAGTAGTGTGTTGTTGTGTGCGGTGACACTCTTGCCTCCGCTGGCCGGAGCAGTGCTCCTGTTTGGATGTTTGACTGTCATTGGCGTCGACTTCAATCCAGCGAACCTGATTGTGCTGCCATTGATTCTGGGCATCGGTGTCGACGACGGTGTCCACGTCGTTCACGACTTTCGCAGCCAGCGAGGTCAGTATCACATGTCACCGAGCACGATGAACGCCATCGTGCTGACTTCTCTGACGTCGATGATCGGCTTCGGCAGCATGATGCTGGCTGCTCATCGAGGTCTCTACAGCCTGGGACTGGTGCTCGTCATTGGGATTTTTAATTGCCTGTTTGTCTCGCTGGTGCTTTTGCCAGCAATGCTTGTGCTGGCTCGCCGATGGCAACTCCGGAGAAGCCCGGAGGCGTAATTCGGTCGCGTCGCGAAGCTGGGATCGCGTCTTGGAAGCCGTTGCTACTTACTTCTTCTCGGCAGGCTTGTCTGCGACTTTGGCTTCCATCCGGGAAATCCGGACGTGTCCATCGTGATGAGCAGTCGCGACCTGCAGTCCGTCCGGGTGCAGCGACATGTCTCGGATCGTGTCCGGTAGTTTCAATTGATGAAACGGCTTCACTTCGGTTGGCTTAAAAAAGAGCAGATAGGCTCCACCGCTTCCGCCAGAGGCGCAGATTTCGACGCCATCGCTCAGAAACTCGACCTTCCAGCCGATTCCTTTGACGCCTTCGCCGGGCTGCTTGCGGAGTTCTTTCCCGTCAGACCAGTTGAACTGCACGATGAGTGGTTCGTTGACCGCTCCAAGGGGATTCGACGCTTTGTGCAGTCCGACGCAGGCGAGAATGCTTCCGTCAGCGCTGAGGGCCATGTCACGAATTCCCCCGTAATGGACTCCCTGGCCGCCGTTGTAGGTATGCAAATCTTTCGCTTCGAACGTGCGCACCAGATTGCCCGTCTTGACCTCCCACTGGTGGACCATGCCACCGAGATCGCCTGAGAGCAGCAGGTCTTCTTTCGGATGAAAGAACACGCTGTAGACGTTGCTTTCGTGGCCCTTCAGTTCCCGCACGAGCTTTCCCTGCGGATCCCAAAGTTTGACGAGGTTGTCATTCCCGCCAGACGCGATCAGCGAACCATCGTTCTTTACATCGAGCGCCCGGACCCAGCCCTCGTGAGCCTTAATCGTGTGACGTGGCTCCGGCTTTTCACCCTCGACTGGCCAGTAGATGATCTGATCATCGCAGCCCGCCGTGATGACCGTCTCGCCGTCAGGCAGAACAGCAATGTCGCGGACCCAGCTGTCGTGAGCTGGCCAGGCAACCTTGCTGCCGTCGTCCATCTTCCAGCGTTGGAGCGTGTAATCTTCGGAGCTGGTAAACAGGTACCGCCCCTTCGGATCAAAACAACAGGCAATGACGGGTTTTCCGTGCTTCCACTGATGCACGACGTGAGTCTGCTTTGTGTCGAGGCTCATCGAGGTTCCCCTGTAAGATCGCCTGGGAATCCGAAATCAAACAATGAGCTCATCAATCGGACCGGCCGCCGGATCGGCCATCGGCTGAGCTCGGCCGCCGATGTCGAATGAACCTCGGGAATCCAGATCGAGTGCGGAGAGGTACGTGTGGAAGAGATCGCCGTGGTCCACTTCGCGGTCGATCACTTTCGTGCCGTTCTCATTGGTCTTTCCGATAACGGCTCCAGGCTGGATCTTCGCACCACCCAGGCAGACGGACCAGGCCGTGCCCCAGTGATCGCGGCCAAAGCGGGCGTTGATTCGCGGAGTGCGACCGAACTCGGACATGACAACGACGAGAGTCGACTTCAGCAGGCCTCGCTCATGGAGGTCCCCGATGAGCGTTGCAAAAGACTGGTCAAACTCACCGAGTTGTTCCAGATGGAAGTTGAAATTCTCGTTGTGAGTGTCGTAGTTGGAGTGAGAAATCTGGACAAACGGAATGCCGTTTTCGAGCAGGCGGCGAGCCATCAGACAGTGCTTTCCGAAATCGTGCTTGCCGTATTTTCCATGCTCGGCCGCAGGCTCCTTCTCGACATCGAAAACGTCCCGCTTCTCCATCAGCTGCTTCGCCTGCTCATAGCTTTGCGTGTAAACGTCGGTCTCGGCCGTTCGCCTTTTCAGGGAAAACCGGTCGTTGACTTTCTGGCGGAACTGATTCCGAAGTGCGTCGTTCTGTTCGGTGAGATTTGCTGCACGAGCAGAATTTGCTGGCGGCTTACCGTTCATGCCGATGCTGGCATATTTCGGACCGAGGTAAGCCGCATCGCTGCCTCGCGAGCCACCAGGAATCCGGATGTGGCCCGGCAGTGGATTGTCGGACCGCTCGAGAGCTTTGGCTGAGACCGCTCCGATGTGTGGGTACTCGACCCCCGGCATCTGGTTCCGACCGTAGGTCATCTGGTAGCTGCCCTTGCCGTGATCGCCGTTCTTGGTGTCGATGCTGCGGACCAGGGCCAGCTTGTCCATGTGCAGAGCCGTCTTCGGCAGGAGCTCGCAAATGTGAGTCCCCGGAGTCGCTGTCTGGATCGCCCGAAACGGTCCGCCCGTGTCGGTCTTTGGTTTTGGATCCCAGCTCTCCAGCTGGCTGAGGCCGCCGGCCATGTAGACGACCAGGACTCGTTTCTGCTCTTTCTGGAGAACCGCTGAAACTGCGGGAGTCGCGAGAGCACCCAGTCCACCCACAACAAAGCCGCCGGTGAGCATTCCCAGGAAGTCGCGTCGAGCAAGAACGTGCTCACCGGTCTGGCAGGAGTATTGGCATTTCATGATTCAGTCCCTGTTCTTTTTGCGAGACGGACAGTGTGTTTAATGATGAAACCGGAATTCGGAAGAGGTGATCAGAGCCCAGGCGATTTCCTGAACGGCGGCCGATCGCTCTTCTTTTCTTTGCGCGAGGTAGTCTGCAGTCTCACGGACTTCCTCATCGGTGGGCAGTCGAGTGAACAGACTCAAGTATAACTCTTCGGCCAGTGCCTTCGGTTCCTCCAGCTTCAGAGCCCTCGCGGTCAGGTTCGTGCCGGACGGTGCGAGCCACGATTGAACATCCCCTCCGTTCGCGAAAAACAGCGCCTGATCGACGGTCGCAAAAAACGCATCTTGAGGTTGACCCTTCTGACCGGCAAACAGGTTGACGAAGCCGGCGGAGCTGGCGACGGCCTTTGCCCATGTCGCCTCATCGATTTCATTCTCACGCGCGGCAACCTTTGCCGCATCCTTCAGGTCCGCTTCGCTAAGCGGAGCGGCTTTGTTGATGCGAGCCGCCTCGCCGGCGCGAAGCTGTTCGACACGGCCGGTTGCCTGCATCAT
>ERZ891418.143-NODE-143-length-25696-cov-7.819781_pt1 | contig 25696 bp, 20 predicted proteins | sample MGYA00521236_ERZ891418 | MGnify/ENA primary metagenome ERZ891418 (study PRJEB32303, sample SAMEA104408696) | aquatic metagenome | biome: Brackish water; feature: Chemocline; material: water | place: Baltic Sea | collected 2014-10-18T10:34:00 | depth 100 m ... | reverse complement strand
GTCGAGTCGCAACTTGTCAAAACCGTCGCCGACGCACCAGTGCTCGTCGCGACGCTGGAGTCTGCTCCCGAAGATCGTATCGCCATTTTGCAGACGGTCGGAGTCGACGTCGTTCGGCTTCCGGCGCTCGCGAGTGGCAACCGGCTGCCAGAATCCGCTCGCCCTGATCTGCGAGCGCTGCTGATTGAACTCGGGCGGCGAGGAATGACCAACGTGCTCGTCGAAGGAGGCAGCGATCTGCTCGGCTCGCTGTTCGACCTCGATCTGAAAGAGGGCCAGCAACTCGTCGATGAGGCTCACATTTTTGTCGCGCCGAAGTTTGCTGGCGGCGCGAAAGCAGTCAGTCCGGTTGGAGGAATCGGCCTCGAACATATTCCTCAGCTCAGCCAGATTGATCCGCTGCAGATCGAGGTCCTCGACGGGGACGTCTACATTCACGGGCCGGTCGTCAACCGCGATCCGGCGGGTTTGTGATGCGAGTGGGACTTCTGTTTGAGTACCCGACGGTGAACGGCGGCGAGAACTCGATGCTCGCCGTGGCGGAGTTTCTTCAGGGCCTCTCGGATCACGACGTTCAACTTCGGGCGATCGCGCCGCGCGAAGGCGACCTCGCCAGACGGCTCGATGAGGCCGCGATCGCGCGGACTTCGTTTGAAATCTTTCGAGACGGATCACGGCGCGACCGCAATGAGCTGGCCGCGGAACTTGCGACGCTGGCCGAGCAACTGAAGCTGGACCTGCTTCACGCAAACAGCCTCTCAATGGGACGGCTGCTGGGCGCAGTGGCCGATCAGCTTCCGTGCCCGACGTCGGCACACCTGCGGGACATTTTGAAGCTCAGCGGCGCGGCAGTCCGCGATCTCAACCGCAACGCGCGGCTGATTGCCGTTTCGGAAGCAACACAACAGTTTCACATTGAGCAGGGGCTCGATGCGGAACGAGCCGTCACGATTCACAACGGAATCGACGCGGATTGTTTTGTTAGAAGCGCGTTGCCCGGCGGCGAGACGGACTCGCCAGCGGTTCGAGATTCCGTGCGGCAGTCTGTTCGCGCCGAGTTCGACATTCCGGCAGACGCATTCGTTTTTCTTTCCGTCGGGCAGATCGGTCTGCGAAAAGGACTCGACACGCTGGCCGAAACGGCGGTGTTGCTCGCTGAAAAATCAGGCGACTCAGTGCCGGTGCATGTGCTGCTGGTCGGGGCGAGATTCTCCGGCAAGGCCGAGAGTGTTGAGTTCGAACAGCGGGTTCAGCAGAGATTCCTCGCCGCCGCACCCGGCATCGCCCTCCACACAACTGGTTATCGCGAAGACGTCTCGCGACTGATGCTGAGTGCAGACGCGCTCGCGCACGCCGCGCGACAGGAACCGCTGGGACGAGTGCTGCTCGAAGCGGGAGCAATGCGGCTGCCGGTCATCGCGACGGACGTTGGCGGAACGCGAGAGATTTTTGAGGACGGCCAATCCGCAATGCTCGTCCCGGCGGGCAATCCTGAGTCGCTGTGCCAGGCAATGAGGCGGGCGATCCGGGAGCCGGAGTTACGGTCGTTGCTGGGATCGCAGGGCGAAGCGACCGTCCGCTCGCGATTTGGAACAGCTCGCGCCGGGAACGCTCTCGCCGCAGCATGGCGGGAGGCCTGCAGTGCTCACTAAAACGCAGCGCAGAAAAAACGTCGACTGGAAGGTAGGCGCTCGTCCGAAAACAGTCCAACAGGGACTCCATCCGGCTACACTTCCAGTCGACACTTCCTCTGAACGAGCAATGACCGTGCCGGAGAGATCCGCTCGACACCTAACCCTCTTCGCAGGCAGATGTTAAGAATTTTCCGCCCACCCCTCGATGAGGAATCTGCCCGGTGTCGAGGCAGAGTCTGACGAAAATCCGGGCATCGCAGGAATCCCGTGTGACTGAGCCGAAACCCGTTCAAGAGCCCTCGCCGCCAAGCCTCGTCACGAGGTGCTGTCGGTCGCTGCGCTCGATCAGCGTCGTGTTGGCCACGGGCTTCTGGCTGGTCGGGACCGTTTTGTGGCTGACGGTTCGCGACCGGTTTCCGGTGCTCGCCCCGGTGTCGTACGGTCTGCCGTTGCCGGTTCAGGTGGCGTTCGGTTTCTGGGCGATCGTGTTTGTTCAATTCGAACGACGAAAACTGCGGATTGCCTGGCTGGTTGTCGTCCTGCTTCAGACGGGCTGCTGGCTGAGCAGTGCTGTTGTGTTTCGGGCCGAGGAGACTCCGCAGGAAGCAGCGACACTTCTGTTCTGGAATGTCTGCCGGGGTTATGGCGATTTCGAAAAACTCGGAGCGGAAATCCTCGCCCTGGACGCCGATGTCGTCGCCCTGGTCGAAGCGACCAACGCCGGCCAGAACGAAGCGCTGTGGCGGAAGGCGTGCCCGGGGTACGAGATCACCCGGCTCGGATCGGGAATGGTGCTGATGCTGCGTGGCGAGCGACTCAACTGGGAATTCGGAGCAGTCCCGGGCGAGTGCCGCTATCAAATCCTCGACCTGAAAGTCAAAGGCCAGCGAGTCACACTGATCATTCTCGACGTGAAGTCCGATCCGCGTTTCTCCAGGAAGCCGGCATTCGACGGGCTCGAAGAAGTCGTCACTCGTTTTTCGGATCGGCCCTTGATCATCGCTGGAGATTTCAACACGCCGCTCGATTCGATCTACGTCGCTCGACTGAGGCAGCGCATGCAGAACGCGTTCGAGGCTCGCGGTTCGGGTCTGCTTGACACGTGGCCGGTCGTGCTGCCCGTGCTGAGCCTGGATCAGGTCTGGGGAAACGATCACGTGCGGTGGCACCGCTGCGAGCACGGCTGGTCGCTGCGGTCCGATCACCGACCAGTCCTCGCGACGTTCTCGACGTCGCCGTAGGCCCGCAGCGGACCACGGTGTTTTTCGTGTCGAATACTCATAACGCGACTCACACTTGCCTCGGAACCCGTCCAGCAAGTCTCAACGCTTGCGGAATCCCGAATGACGAACGATCGTTGAGAGCCCCAAACGGCTGCTTTCGTGCCGTTTTCAAGAGCACGCTCCACGTTTCTTTTTCACAGCGAGTCCTCGGCCATGGAACTGGCAGCAGAAATTATCGACCTCCACAAGTACTACTTTCTGGGCGACAACGTCGTAAAAGCCCTGAACGGTGTCTCGCTGGAGATTCCGAAGGGCGACTTCGTGGCCATCATGGGCTCGTCCGGCAGCGGGAAAAGTACCCTGCTGAACCTGCTGGGAGCGCTCGACCGCCCGACAAGCGGGAAGTACATCCTGGGCGGCCACGACGTGTCGCAGCTCGACGATGACGAGCTCAGCGCGATTCGGAATCAGATGATCGGGTTCATTTTTCAGTCGTACAACCTGATTGCCCAGTACACCGTCCTGGAGAATATCGAAGTACCGCTCTATTACGGTGTCAGACCGATGAACGCGGCCGACCGGATGAAGTGCCGTGACCTGGCCAACGAAGTTGGACTCGGCGACCGACTTGATCATCGTCCCTTTCAGCTGTCAGGCGGACAGCAGCAGCGAGTCGCCATCGCGCGGGCTCTGGCAAACGATCCGGAGATTATCCTCGCCGACGAGCCGACCGGTAACCTGGACTCGACGACCGAAGCGGAAATCATGGACACGCTGCGAAAGCTGAATGAGGAAGGCCGGACGATCATCATGGTGACTCACGAAAATGAAATCGCGCGACAGGCGAAGCGACAGATCTTCATGAAAGACGGAGTCATCGCCGGCACGGGAATCTTTCCGGGGCCCTCGGCCGTCGCGCCGGTCGGTGGTGGCGTGTCCAACGACGATAGTGAGTCCGACGAAGCCGATGAGTGGGTTGACCTCAGCTGAGGCCATCGTCCGCGTCCGACAGAGTTCTTCGAGAACGGGAGCTCAAACGAAAACCAGCTCAGCGAGAACCGCATGCCCACCTCGAATGACAGTGCCGGAATTCGATTTCCGCTCTATCAGGTTTCCGGTTCACCGCGGGAAATGGGGCGACAGCACGGCGAACAAGCTCGCCTGAAAATCATGGGCTACCTCGGCTACCTCTGCGAGACGCTTCGGATGGACGAGCGAAATCTGGCACAACGAGCGGCGAGGTTTCGCGTTGAGTTCACACAGCACTGTCCTCAGCTTCTTGAGGAAGTCGACGGACTGGCCCAGGGAGCCGGCATCAGCAAAGACCTGGCACTGGCAAGTCAGTTGCGGGGCGAGCTGGGCGGCCTGGCCGACGGCGGATGCACCACCTTCGCGATCGGACCGCGCGGCACGGCCAACGGTGAGGTGCTGATTGGCCAGACAAGCGACATGCCCGCAGAAATCCGCAGCTTCGCATACGTTCTGCAGGTCCGTCCGGACGACCGGCCGCAAGCGATCATGTGGAGCTTCGGCGGGATGATCGGCTACCACGGCGTCAACGAGCACGGCGTCGCTCACTTTGCCAACGCGCTGGGCGGCGGCCCCGCCTGGAAATTCGCGCTGTCGCACTACCCGCTGAAACGTCTGATACTTGAGCAGTCCTCGCTGGACGAAGTCCTCGCGAAAATGCGTGCGTTTCCCGTCTGCTCGAACGGCAATTACATGCTGTGCGACGGAGAAAAAAACATCCTCGATGTCGAACTGACTTCAGACGGCCCGTTTCTGATCGAGGATTCCGACGAAGGATTCCTCGTTCACACAAATCACTATCTCTGCGCGGAGCACAGTTGCCAGGCGAACTTCGATCAGAGTCTGCCAGACTCGTTTCCCAGGCTCGAACGGATGCGAACTATGATCCGCGAAAAGTTCGGCACGATCACCGTCGAGGACGTAAAGCGGTTTCTGGCTGACCACGATGGATTGCCGGTCGGCATCTGCCGGCATCCGCACGACGGATACGGAGATGCGATCCTGCCCGCCTCTGGCCTCACGGCCGCCGCGATGATCGCCGAACCCGCCAGCGGAAAGTTCCACGTGGCCTGCGGAAACCCCTGCGAAAACCCGTTCCTGCCGTTCGAGCTGTGACGATCACTGCGCGGCAGCGCCGTCGTTATTCAGTGACCGCAAAGAATGTGTAGTACGGCGAGCCGTCAGACGCGGCCCGCTGCAGGTACAGTCCCAGTTCCAGCAGGTGGTAGTCGCCCCACAGACAGGACTCACCGTGTGGAATCTTCGACCCGGCCGGCACGTGGTCCCAGCCGCGCGGGCGATGATAAATCGTGTGCAGCAGCAGTCCCTGGTGATTCGGATCCGTGCTGAGGTACGGTTCGCCGAGCAGCGTCTTCGCCGTGGTGAGCCCGGCCTGCCAGTAGCGTGAGGCCGCTGCCTCGTCTTTGCCTCGCAGGTACCGACCGAGCCGCAGCAGCCCCTGGGCAGAGATCGCGGCCGCCGAACTGTCGACCGGTTCGTAATCGTTGATCGGCTCGGAAGGCCGGTCGAGGTAGTCGCCCATCGCGGCCAGACCGGGAGCTCCAGTGTCCCAGTACGGCACGCCGTCTGTCGGCGTGTTCTCAATGAAAAAGTCGCACGAGGCCCGCGCAGCTTTCAACATGAACGATTCGATTTCTTCCCGGCCCCGGTCATCCAGGCCGAGCGGTTTGAGTTCTGCATCGGAAACCGTGTCGAGAAATTCCAACTGCTCCGGGAAGCCGGAGACGACCCAGGACAGGCCGCGCGTCCAGGTCGAAAACGGCGAGTAGCCCTGCTGCGTGTTCGGGCAGCGGTATCGACCGTCGTTCTGGTTGAACATGCTTTCGTGGGCAACCCGGCCTCGCACGTCGTAAGTGTCGCGGCCCTCACCGTAGTAAACGCTGTACTTCGCCGTCGAGCGGGCATGCTGGATCATCCGGTCGAGCAGACAGATCGCGTCATCGTTCTCACCCATGAGCCGATGCCCGAGCCGATGAGCAAGCGACAATGACCGCAGCGACCGCAGCGTGTCGCAGAACATCGAGTGCGGCCCGTTGAACGAGTAAATGTAGCCGTGCCCGTCGTGCGTGGTGGACCACCGCGAGGCTTGAACCGCGCCGGACGTTTTGAGGGCGAGCTCGTAAAAATCCAGCTCGCTCTTGTTGAATGGGATCCGGCCTTCGAGCATCAAACGGCGGAGGTTGCCGTACGTGCTGACATTGTTGAAGCCGTGATCGTGGACTCCGACGTGCGAAACGTGAGGAGCCATCCGCTCGACCGTGTTGCGGCGGCCGAGTTCCAGAAACTGCTCGTCCCCCGTCGCATCGAATTGCAGAATCGCCGCACCGAATTGAAAACCCTGAGTCCACTCGGTCCAGCCCTGGGGCTGGTATTTTCCTTCGACGGTAAAGACCGGAGTCTGTCCGGACTGAGTGCAGGACTCTTCGATCGACAGGATCTTCTGGCCTGCCGCCTGCCACATTCGGTCGATTGCCGGAAGCAGATCGGCCGCGGAGAGTGAGCTGTCGATGCAGATTGCCATTTAAATTGTGTCTCGCAAGCAGTGTGAGAGGGCAAGGCTTCTGCCGAGCCGCAATCGCAATGATAGCTGCTCGGTTTCCTGGTGCGCGTGCGGCTCGGCGGGAGCCTCGCCCTCCCTACGACGTGTCACTTTGCGACCGGCACGATGATCCGCGAGGCGTGCACTTTGCTGTGGTGAATCGTGTTCGTCGCCGATTGCGCATCTTTGGGGAACTCGATCGTTGACGGTTTTCCGTTCTGCGGGTTCGGTTCGTAAAGCGGCGAGCCGGTGCTGGCGACGGTGACCCGGACACGATGGCCCTTGTTGAACACCTGGCTCAGCCAGCCGATGTCCCACTTCATCGTGTAGACCTCGCCCGGCTTCATGAAGACTTCCTTTTCAAAGCCGTCGCGGTAACGAGCTCGCAGCGGGTAGTCGACGATCAGAATCGATCGGCCGTCCGGGTAGACATCGCTGATTCGAACCAGCAGGTCGGTGTCCGGTGCGGTCGAGGAGATCTTGAGTTCGACCTTCGCCCGCCCGGTCCACTCGACGGGCGATTCAAGTGGCTGGGTCGTAAACGTGCGGACTTCGGCCTGCTCTTCAAACGGGCGAGCGTCCTGGGCTCCCGGAAATCCGCGGCCGGGGATCAACATCGGGTTGAGCGGATCGCTGAGGTAGCTCGTAGAGCTTTTCTCTGCGGTTGGCTTCTTCCCCGAAAGCCCGCCGCCTTCGTGCAGGAAGAACGACGTTTCTTTTGCGGCGGGAGGAAAATCGTCAGCCTCGCGCCAGACGTTGCCGGGAGCGCCGTCCTCGCCGACCGCTCCCATGACGTAGTAGCGGACGGTTGGCTCGTTGGTGACTCCGTTGTTTTTGCCTTTGAGGTAGTGATCAAACCACTTGACCATGTGGACGTGGACATCCCAGGTCGCGTTCTCCGGATAAACCAGCTCGCCGACTTTGTTGCCCTTGTTCGTGCGACCGTGCAGCCACGGTCCGATGGCGAGCTTCTGAACTCCGCGCGAATTCTTTCCGCCTTTGTGCTGTCGCCCGACGTAGCTGGCGATCGACCCCTGATTCATGAAGTCGTACCAGCTTCCGATCGTGAAACACGGCACGTTCATCTTGTCGAAGTGGAGCGTGCAGTCTTCGTCGCGCCAGTAGTCGTCGTAAGTCGGATGACGGAACCATTCGGCCAGGAGAGCCGCGTTGTCTTTCGGGTCGCGACAGATCGCGTCCATCCCTTTAAACCGCTCGGGTCGAGTCGTGCCCCCAATGCGGTATCCCTCCTGAAAGAGGCTCAGTCCCGTGTCGACCATGTACTGAGCCGTCAGGTGCGGCGGCTGAGTCACCGCGAGATAATTCTGAGCGTATCCGCCCTGAGAACTTCCGAACGTGCCGACCTTGCGAGTACACCAGTCCCGCGTCGCCAGCCACTCGCAGGTGTCGTAGCCGTCGGACAGTTCGCCCCACTGCAGAGCTCGATAGCCGACCCACTTGCCTTCCGACTTGTGAGTGCCTCGATAATTGACGAGGGCCACGACGTAGCCAGCTCGCGCGACTTCCGCGGCCGCAAGCCGTGTCGAGTTCGCTCGCAGGCTGGCATAACGCTGCTCAAAGATGACCGGCCAGGGCCCTTTGCCTGACGGATAGTAAAGGTACGACGAAAGGTGCTTTCCGTCCCGCATCGGGATCATCGTGTGTTTCTCTGTGACGTCGCCAAAGTCGATGTCGTCCTGAGAGAAGGCCGGCGAGCCGAGAAGACACGTTGCGAAAAGCAGAGCGAGCGTGCGGTTCAGCATGGGTGAGTCTCGTGAGGTCAAACTGGCTGGGACAGCAACGCGGGAAGAATAATCAATCACACGAATCCGTGCCCGCTCATCCAGTCGAGATACGCGCGGGCGTAGCGGTCGAGGTTCTCCATCGAGCCGCCGCCGCGGACGGGTGAGCACATTTCGTAAGTGGCGAGCCCGTCGAAGCCGCCTTCTTTCAGACCGGAGAAAAACGCTTCGTAATCGATGAAGCCCTCGCCGAACGGGACAGCGCGAACGAGGTCGGGTCCGGCGGACTCGTACGAGATCAGCTCCGGCCGGTAGCGGAATCTCGGCAGCCGCAGGTAGTCGGCGTTCGTCGTGATGACCGAGTAAGGTGCCATCGTCCGCGCCGCTTCGTGAAGTTCTTCGCCCCTCAGTGCGAGCGACCACGCGTCAAATCCGAGGCCGCAGTTTTTTCGGTCGACGTCGAACAGCAGTTCCACGAGAGCTTCCGACTGGACCGCGATATCGTGGTGATTCTGCACGGCGATCGTGATGCCGAAGTCGGCCGCCCGATCGCAGATTTCCCGGAGGCAGGTCACTGTCTGTTTCCACGTGGCGTGCGGGCTGACGCCGTTGACTTCGTAAGACGTGAAGACTCGACAGACTCTCGCCCCCAACTGCCGGCCGATCCGGCACAGCGACTCGATGTACGAAATCTGCATTTCCAGATACGGCACCTCGGCCGCGACCGTCCCGCCGAAATCCGTGTAGGCCGCCAGGATGCTGCACTCAACTCCGGTTCGATCGAGCGTCGCGCGCAGCACGGCAACCGCTTCCTCGTTCATGTCGAGCGGCGAGGCGTGCGGCCTCTTTCCCGCAATCATGACGGAGCCGTAACCCAGCTCGGCGGCGTGCTCGACGAAGCCGTTTGTGTCGAGCGACTCCTGTCCCCAGAAGCCGGCATAGCTGACCGAAAACAGACACGGCTTCATAAGCACCTCCGTAGGTTGGCCTTCAGGCCGTCCCTCGCGCATCCAACGGCGCTGGAAAGGCCATCTTACAGACTGCGAGATCCAGTCAGGCATTTTGAACAGAAGGAACGACCGCGCACCGTTCGTTCTCAGCCGACGAGTTCTCGAATCGGCTCACCTGTCGTCAGGATCGGGATCGGACGGTTCTGACGGTCCGGCACGGTCAGCTGATGGTCGATGCCGAGCGTGTGGTAAATCGTCGCGAGCAGGTCTTCCGGCTTGAGCGGCCGGTCGAGTGGTTCTCCCCCATCCGACGTTGTCGAGCCAACGATCTGGCCCGAGCGAAGGCCGCCTCCACTGAGGACCGCGTGCATCGCCTTCGGCCAGTGACCTCGCCCGGCGTTCGCGTCGATCCGCGGGCCGCGGCCGAATTCTCCGAAGGCCGCCACAAGAACGTTGTCGGTCTGACCGCGATCGGCCAGATCCTCAATCAGCGCGGCGAGTGCCTGATCGTAGACCGGCAGCCGCTTCCGCAGGTTCTTCTCGATGGAGTAATGGTCGTCCCACCAGTCGACGTCTTTCTCATAAAGATTGATCGTGACGAATGAGACACCGGCCTCAACCAGCCGCCGCGCGAGCAGGGCCGACTGCCCGTACGCATGCCGGCCGTAGCGGTCACGCAGCGAGTCGGATTCCTGTGAGAGGTCGAACGCCTGGCGGGCCTGCGTTCCACAAACCAGTTCGAAGGCCTGTTGCTGGACATCGTCGAGGTCCACGAACTGCCTCTCTGAGGTCACTTTCCGGTGAAGCTGGTCGAGGCCCGCGAAGAGGTCTCGCCGACTGTCCATTCGAGACACGCCCACGTCCTTCGGCAGCGAAAAATCCGGAGCTCGATAATTGCCGACGCTGGGATCGCCTCCCGAGTTGAGCGCGTTGTGCCGGGAGCTCAGAAACGCCGCGGACTCATAAAAACCCATGTGCCGCCGGTAATCCTCAGGAATGCAGACATACGGCGGAATCTGCTGTCGACCGTCGTCGCGGCAGAACGACACCACGGAACCCTGGCTGGGATTCTGCTGCCCCTGCTGCCTCGCGTTCAGCAGCGGGTAGCCCGTCTGCAGCCAGTGCGTCGCGTCGTCGTGAACTCCAAGGTTGTGCGTGATCGACCTCACAACAGACAGCTTGTCCGCGATGCCCGCGTGACGCGGCATCAAGTCACACACCTCAAGACCAGACAGATTCGTCGAGATGCCGCCGAACGGACCTCGCACTTCTGCGACCTGATCCGGTTTTCGATCGTACATATCGATGTGCGATGGTCCGCCAGCCATAAAAAAGAGAATGGCCGAGGTCTGCTGCTTCGAGGGCTCGGCCTTCGCCTGCCGAGTGGCCATCACCTGCGCGAGGCTCACTCCCAGCGGCGCGAGACCGCCGACGGTGAGAAATCCTCGCCGGCTGATCGGTGTCGAGCCGCCAAAGATGTTGCCTTTGAGTTGAAGCATGGACTGCCTCTGTGTCTGGATCGGACCCGGGCGACTACAGGATCGCGTCGATGACGTGGCCGCGGCTGATCGGCAATGGCTGGCCGGACTGGTTGTACATTGGCGTTTCCGGTGAGTAGCCCAGCGAGTGAAAAATCGTCGCGGCGATGTCGCGCGGGGCGACTCGTCCAGAGATCGGGTACGCCGCGTGTTTGTCGGACTCGCCGTGAACGACACCGCCTTTGATCCCTGCTCCGGCGAGAGCGCACGAGAAGACGCTGCCCCAGTGATCCCGGCCGCCGTTGCCGTTGATTTTCGGAGTGTGCCCGAACTCGCCAATCCAGGCGACGAGTGTGTCTTCGAGCAGACCTCGATCTTCCAGGTCCTCGATCAGAGCCGAATAGGCCTGGTCCATCATCGGCATCAGAAAGTCGCGGCAGCACGGCGCGTACGATTTGTGGATGTCCCACGAGCCGTTGTTTTCTTTGTCCTTGATCTGCTGCCAGTTGACCTGGACGAGCGACACGCCGGCCTCCACCAACCGTCGCGACAGCAGCACCGACTGCCCGAACTTCGTACGGCCGTAGCGGTCGCGCGTCGCGTCCGATTCTTCGTCGAGCTTGAAGGCCTTTCGGGCCTGGCTTCCTGACAGAAGGTCGAGTGCCTGCGTGCTGTGCTGGTCAAACTGCTGAACCCGCCGTGCCGCCTGCAGATGTTGAGCGGACTCGGCAAGCTCCCTCAGGAGGCCTCGTCGAGCATCGAAGCGACCCTGCGACGTGTCTGTTGGCAGAGCGAGATCCGGGATCTCAAACTTCGGGTCGTTCGGATCGCAGATCAGCAGCCACGGGTCGAACTGTCGCCCGAGGATGCCGCCGTCCTGACCGGGCCAGTGAATCTCGCCGACGTTTGCGATGTACTTTGGCAGAGTGATCGCCGACGGCAGGCCGCCGCGGTCTTCACGCAGCGTTCGCAGGATCGCCCCGAGAGACGGCCACAGATTCGGCGCTTTCGAGATCGCGTTTTCCTGGCTGAGCGGAACGTGCGGCACGCCGGTCAGCATCTGATAGCCGCTCGACGAATGCGAATTGTCGCCGGACACGACGGCTCGCAGAACCGCGATCTTATCCGTCAGCTGAGCCGCCTTCGGCATCAGCTCGCCAATGTGAAGCCCCGGAGTCTTCGTCGAAATTGCACCGAACTCACCACGAATCTCCGCGGGAGCTTTGGGTTTTGGATCCCACGTCTCATGCTGAGGTGGCCCGCCACTCAACCAGAACAGGATTACCGACTTCGCTTTTCCAAAGGCGAGACCCGCTCCGCCCGCTTGACTCGTTTCCGCGGCGCCTGCCGATCGCGACGCCAGCAGTTGAGGCAGCGTCAATCCAAGAGCACCCAGGCCGCCCGCATGGATGGCGTCCCGGCGGGAAACGCCCGACGACTGAGAACTGGATGGTGAATTCTTCTTCATGGGTAAGCCGTCGACTTTTTCGGACGGGTGACTGGAGCCCAGCATCGTATTCAGAAGTCGCCTCAGATCGAAGTGTTTTGAGTCTCAGTCTGCAGCGCAAAGGCGCAGAGAATTCGCAAAGGAAATTCCAGTTCAGTTTTTCCAAGGGGCTCTTTGCGATCCTTTGCCACTTTGCGTCTCTGCGCTGAGTGTCTCCCTGTCAGACAGGCATTGCCGGAAGTTGCCTCGTCGGTTGAGCCGCAGCCCGCCCGGCTGGATACTCCCCTTCCGAAGCAACTCGAAAAACCCTCAAGGAGAACGCGGCATGACGGAAACATCGGCGACACTTTATCAGCGGCTGGGCGGGTATGATGCCGTTGCGGCCGTCGCGGGAAACCTCATCGGGCGGCTGATGGCGGACGGACAGCTCGGGCGGTTCTGGGCTCATCGCGGACAGGACGGGCTCGACCGGGAAAAGCAGTTGCTGATCGATTTTCTTTGCGCGAGTGCCGGCGGCCCGTTGCTCTACACGGGACGCGACATGACGACGACTCACCGCGGCATGCGGATCAGCAAGAGCGACTGGACGATCTTCATCGGTCACGTCAAAGCGACGCTGGCCGAGTTCGACGTTCCCGAAAAAGAAACCGCCGACGTCGTTGGCTTTGTCGAGAGTACGAAGTCTGAAATCGTCGAGTGCTGACGTAACTCCACCCACGACGACTTCCCTGCAAAGGATTCCTCATGAACCGCCTCATTTCAGCCTTGCTTCTGTTCGTGATTCTTGCCGGCAGCAGCCTCGCCGAAGACAAGCTGGCCACCACGATTCCGCCGGGCGTGATTCATTCGCCCAACAAGATTCTCTTCATGGGCGATTCCATCACCCACGCCGGGCACTACGTCGCGTGGATTGAGGCTCAGCTGAGGACGAATCAGAAACAGGGGCCGTACTCCGAGCTGATCAATCTTGGCCTGCCGAGCGAAACGTGCAGCGGTCTGTCCGAACCCGATCACCCGTTTCCGCGACCCGACGTTCATGAGCGGCTCGAACGGGCTCTCGAAAAAATCCAACCGGATGTCGTCTTCGCCTGCTACGGCATGAACGACGGCATTTATTACCCGTTCAGCGAGGAACGGTTTGAGGCGTACAAGAAGGGCATCGCCGAGATTATTCGCAAGGTCGACAAGTCCGGCGCGACGCTCATCCTGATGACGCCACCGGCGTTCGACCCGCTGCCGTTGAAGAAGGCCGGCAAGCTGCGACCGCTCGGCGCAGAGAAGTACGCCTGGTTCGCCATTTACGAGGGCTATGACGACGTCCTCAAAAAGTACTCGGACTGGCTGCTGACTCAGCGCGACAAGGCCTTCGTCATCGACCTTCACACGCCGGTGACGAAGTACGTTGAGGCGAAGCGAAAAAAGGATCCGGACTTCACGATGTCACCCGACGGAGTCCACGTGAACAACGAAGGCCAGGTGGTCCTCGCCAAAGCGATTCTGGCGGCAGTGAAGTTCGAGATTCACGGCGACCCGGATCCGGAGCTGTTGAAACTGGTCGAGCAGAGGGAAGTCCTGCTCCACAACGCCTGGCTGAGCCACATCGGCCACAAACGCCCCGGAGTGAAAGCCGGCCTGCCCATCGAGGAAGCAAAGAAAAAAGCCGCCGAACTGGAAGCGAAGATTCAGGCTGCCACTTCTGAGTGAGTCTCAGACGCGGATGGGAGGGCGAGGCTCCTGCCGAGCCGCATTCTGGTTAGTCAGTTGTAGACCCAGGCTCAGCAGGAGCTTCGCCCTCCCCGATGATTCCGAACTCAGCTCAGCTGGTCGAAGTCTGCTGAGCTGGCTTCCAGCGCGTTCATGATCGCCATGAATTCTCCGCCGTGGTTGATCAACTGGGCTCCCAGGCCCTGGAGCTTCTGCATCTGCTCCAGCGTGCCGGCGGGGGTTCCCCAGGCTTTGCCGTGTTTCTTTGCGGCTGCAGAAACGGCTTCGAAGGCAGAGTCGATCGTCATGTCTCCGTCGTAGTGTTTCAGGCGGAGGCCCAGATCTCCCGGGCCGACGAACATGCCGTCGACTCCTGGCGTCGCGGCGATGGTGTCGACATTTTCGACGGCTTCGGGAGTCTCAATCTGCACGACGAGAAACGTCTGCTCGTTGACGTGCTCGACGTAGCTGTCAGCCCCGTGCTCTTTTGTGTGCAGATAAAAATCGCTGTCCAGGCCGGCAGCGTCGATGCCTCGATTGCCGATCGGCGGGAACTTGACGTCGTCCGCCAGCTGCGCGGCTTTCTCGGGGGTCGACACGTGCGGGATCATCAGGCCGGTCGCTCCGTCTTCCAGGTAGCGGTACAGCCGGGTCTTCTCGGTCGTCGGCGCGCGGAGCATGCAGTCGATGTCGTATTTGTGAAAGTAGGCGAGAACCGTCTGCAGCTCACGGTCCGTCCAGGTGCGGTGCTCACAGTCCAGCCAGATGCAGTCAAAACCGAAGTGAGCCGCCTGCGCGATGAACGACGGAATAAAGTGGCCCAGGCAGCACATCCGCACGACCTCACCATTGCGGATTTTTGCGAGCGTCTTGCTGTTTCTCATGAGTGGTCTTTCGGCAGGTTGGTTGCGGAGGCGGGTTGAGCACGGGAGCATCCCGACAGAGCGGCGTGTGTTCAAGCCTGCGCCGAACGGGCACGATCAAAGCTGCGCTGCCGGGCAGCGCAAAGAACGGAAGACTGATCCATGTCACAGATTCGAATTGGCGTCACGGGGTCCGGCTTTATGGGACGGACTCATGTCGATGCCGCGGCCAAGCTGGACTCGACGGTTCCAGTCGCGGTGACGGGTGGCAGCCGGGCCGGGAAGCTCGCTGAGGATTACGGCATCGCGACCGAACCGGACCTCGCCAGCCTGCTCGCGCGAGGCGACGTCGATGCGGTGATTATCTCGACCCCGCACTGGCTGCACTGTGAGGAAGCTCTGGCGTGTGCCGAGGCCGGCGTGCACGTGCTCGTCGAAAAACCGATGGCGACCAGCCTTGAGGACTGCGACCGGATGACTGCCGCGTTCGCGGAAAAAGGGCTCGTCCTGTCGCTGGGTTATCACCAGCGGTTTCGCGAGTCGAACAAGACGGCTCAGCGGCTGGTCAAAGAGGGAGCGATCGGCAAGGTTCGCTGCATTCAGACGTCGGCTCTGTTTGACATCGCGGCGATGCGGTCCGACCCCGGTTTCGGCGGGGCGTGGAGCTGGTGGACCGACCCGCGAGCCATCGCGCATTTGATCAACAGTGCTCCCCACACGATCGATCTGTGCCGCTGGTGCCTGGGCGCGGACCTCGTTTCGGCAGCCGCTCAGAGCGGGACATTTCGCGAGGAGAACCCCAACGAAAACACGACGATGTCTCTGTTGTCGTTTTCGGACGGGACGATGGCCTCGTTCTGGTCGTCGAGCGTGTGCCCCTCGCCGGTCTTTTCGGGTGAGGAGTTTCGATTTCGGTTCATGGGCGACGAGGGGATCATCGATCACGACCCGTACAGCCGCGTGCAGCTCGGCAAGGCAGGCAAGTGGGAAACCGTCTACGAGCAGCCGCCGGTCGGCCATACCGACGCGAACTCGGCCTTCAGCATGAACCGGATGCAGGCCTACTGCGACCAGGTTCAGGCGTTTGTGAATTCGATCGGCGGAAAGCCAGGTGGCGAGGGCACTCCTGCGGACGGTCGAGCCGGCGTCGCCGCCGTGCTGGCCATGCTGGCCGCGGCGGAAACCGGACAGACTCAGCGGCTTTGAGCACCGGTCTCGCGTGAGCAACGATCAGGAGCTGCGTCGATTCCGGGTTCAGAGAAACTTGATAAAACAACCCGTAACTACTTTACAGACATAATCACGGACTTATAACACACCCCCCACCCGCCAGACCCCTGCCAAACCGATCAATCCACGATGCCGAGCTCAGCCACGAAATCTGCCTCAAAATCTCAATCGCTTCGCCTGTATCTGGGTCTCGGACTCATCGCCTGGGTGGCGACGTTTCTGATGGTCCACGGGCCAGATGTGATCCTGAGCTACCTCGCGATTCAGATCGTCACCTCCGGCATCTTCGCGTTCTTCATGTGGAAGACCGAGAAGAAGATCGGTGCAACTGGCATCAGCGACTCAGGTGATAACCAGACGCCTTGAGGGGCGTTGGCCTGAGTCGTCTAAGCGTCTGCCACCACTGCCTCCGATAATGGAACAACGCCATGGCCTCTGGCTGCCGTTCGCTGGTCGATTTTCTGACCGCGCTGGTGATCGGCGGAGTCTGTTTCGTGGCCTCAGCTCTCACTCTGACGCCGGATGTCAAGCCGGGTCGGAATGAGGTTCGACTGGCCCAGGCCTGGATCGACGTTCGCTGCATCCGTGACGCGACGATTGCCGAAGGTCGGCTGAGCTTCGGAGACCGCTCGCCGGAAGACCCGTGGGGCCTGGTTGCTGCTATTGGGTCTGTATTTTCGAACCCGCCGCCGCCCGGACGAGCCGGACTACGTGTACTCGCATGACCGTTAGCAGCCGGTTGAAAAGTAGCGGCACGGCACAAGCCGTCCGGTCCGAGCGCACTCTTACCCATGCAAAACCGGGCGGCTCGCGCCGCTCCGCTGGATCTGGTGGCTGACCCTCCGACGACGCCTACTGAGTGTAGGACCGGTACTTATAGAACGAGGCCCGGAACGTAAACAGGACGGCCGCGGCCGCCATCAGTCCGGCGAACAGCCAGAAGAAACCCGTCAGGCTCATGTCGCCGAATCCGGTCAGCATGGCCGTCAGTTTGTTGCCGAGCGAAACGGAAAGCAGCCAGAAGCCCATGATGGTGGACTTCATTTTTGTCGGGGCCTGGGTGTATGCAAATTCGAGGCCCGTGATGGACACCATGACTTCGGCCTGCGTCATGAGCAGGTACGGAACGATCTGCCACAGGACATTCACTGTCCCCTCGCCCGAGGTGGTAATCGCAACCTGAACCAGCGCCACGGCCACAAACGCCAGGCTGGCGACAAACATTCCGATCGACATCCTCTTCAGCGGGCTCATTTCGTACCCGCGTTTTTCCAGGAAGGGATACAGGAAGAAATTGTTGAACGGAATCAGCGCCATCACCATCAGCGGGTTGAGGGCGGAAATCTGACTCGGCAGAAGTTCCAGGCTCCCCACGAACAGGTTCATCTGTTTTGCCTGGCGAACCCAGCTGGAGCCGTGCTGGTCGAACAGAGCCCAGAAAACGCTCACAAGGAAGAAGATGCTGATAATCCTGAGGACGGCTCGCGGGCCTTCGGCGGCATCCTCACCGTATTTCTCCGTGGCGGCCGAGAAGAATCCGCCTTTGTTTTTCCCCTGGATTGCGGCTTCTATCGAGTACAGCATCACGGTCAGGAATCCGTCGTCCTCACTGATGGCCTGCCTCTCGTAGAAAATCCACAGACCGGTTGCGACACAGAACACAGTCAGAATGATGCACATTGAAGTGGGAAGTACTCCCCAGAAAAACAGAGGCAGGCCGATCGCACCGATAAACAGCAGCAGCCCGCTCAAGGTGTCGAGCAGGCCGGTCTGGCCACCAGGACTCGGTGGGACATGGACAAAGTCCTTTCGGCCCATCCAGAAGAAGACGGTCGCAACGAACATCAGAATGCCAGGGATGCCGAAGGCGATGCTCGGCCCGAACCTGGCCAGCGTCCAGGGAATCGCGAGGGTCGCAAAGAATGACCCGAAGTTGATGATGAAGTAAAATCCCTGAAACACTTTCTCGACGAGGTTCCAGTTGCCTTTGCCGAACTGGTCTCCGACGTGAGCCGACACGCACGGCTTGATTCCGCCCGAACCGATCGCGATCAGAGCCAGCCCAAGCCACATGCCGCCGATCGAGTTCTCGCCCACAGCGAGCACCGCATGGCCGAGGCAGTAGACCATCGAGAGCCACAGAATCGTGTTGTACTTTCCGAGCAGCCGGTCCGAGATAATCGCCCCGACCATCGGCAGAGCGTAGGTCGCCGCGACAAACAGGTGGTACATGTGCTGGGCACTGTCTCCCGCCGCGTTTTCCAGCATTCCCGTTGCCGCGAACAGGACCGTCAGGTGGACCTGCAGGATCGCCTTCATGCCATAAAAGCTGAACCGCTCGCAACCCTCGTTACCGATGATGTATTTCACCCCGCGCGGCCAGCCGGTCTGCTTTGGATCCGGAGCGGTCAGGTATTTGCTTTCGGCCATGAGTGTCTCGTCTCGGCGGTGGTTGCCAGGTGGATCAGCGTTTCAGAAGTAACCCGACGCGTGAGCGAGGGACGAAGGTCGTTCAGCATGCGCCCTCGCTGACGCTTCGGGGTTGTGAGTTTTTCGAAAAATTGAAAGTAGCAGGCACACTCCGTGTGCCGTATGCCCCGAAAATACGGGGTTGAGGGCAGGTTCGGGCGGACGGCACACGGAGTGTGCCTGCCACATTGAAAAACTCACAGCCTCCTCGGGTTAGTTAAGGACACTCGTGTCGTCCTCAAATCGAGCGGGAAGGATAGCCGGTCTGCGAAGAACGGCACAACGCGGCACCTCAGTGGAGAGGATGCTTGTCGAGGTCAGCCGGTCGGCTCACAATCGCATCCGGATATGACTCGCCTCTGCTGAAAGAAACCGCCATGAGATTTCTTCTACTCGCTCTTCTTTTCGCTGCGGCTCTTCCTGGCTCAGCCCGCGCGGCCGAAAAGCCGAACGTCGTATTCTTCATCGCCGATGACGTCAGTTGGAACGACTATGGCTGTTACGGGAACGAGGCGGCGAGGACTCCTCACGTTGACGCTCTGGCCGCGAACGGACTTCGGTTTAACCACGCGTATCTGACGGCGAGCAGCTGCAGTCCGAGTCGCTCGAGCATCATCACCGGCCGCTACCCGCACAACAACGGGAAGGCCGCCGAGCTGCATCTGCCGATTGCCGGGAACCTGCCGTGGTTTCCGGAACTGCTCCGCGAGGCGGGTTATTACACAGCCCTCAGCGGCAAGCATCACATGACCTCGACCAAAGGGCCGGAGGGAGAAACTCGACCGAAACCGTTTGACCATGTCGACGGCGGGCGGGCGAAAGGAAACAGCGGCGGCCACGCGAACTGGGTCACCGTGACGAAAGACCGACCGAAGGACAAACCGTTTTTCTTCTGGTTCGCTGCGTACGATGCTCACCGCGACTGGGACGGCGACAAACAGTGGGACGACGACCGCTACGGGCCGATGCACAAACCGGCCGATGTCATCGTGCCGCCCTTTCTGGTCGACGATGAGGAAACCCGGCAGGACCTCGCCTCGTACTACAACGAGGTGACTCGGTTCGACCACTACATCGGTGAGGTCGTGGCTGAGCTGAAATCTCAGGGCGAGCTGGACAACACGCTGATCTTCGTCCTGGCCGACAACGGTCGCCCGTTCCCGCGAGCCAAGACGCGGATTCACGACTCCGGAATGAAGACGGCTCTTGTGGCGCACTGGCCGGCCGGGATCAAAACATCCGGCCGGGCGAGCGACAGCCTGGTGAGTGTCATCGACCTGGCCCCGACAGTGCTCGATGTCGCCGGCCTCAAGCCGGCCGAGACGATGCAGGGTGTCAGCCTGCAGCCGCTGCTGGCTCGGACGGCGACACAAGTCCGCAAGTTCGCTTTCTCTGAACACAACTGGCACGACTACGAAGCTCACGGGCGCGGTGTTCGCGGCGACGGCTTCCTGCTCATCAAAAACTTCCGTCCGTACCAGGCGTGGCAGGGCCCGGCCGATTCGGTGCGGTCGCCGTCACACGCCAGCCTCGAGGCGAAACGCGATGCGAAAAAACTGACGCCGGCCCAATCAGACGTCTTTCTCGCACCGCGCCCGGCCGTTGAGCTGTACGACCTCCGAGGCGACCCGCACCAGCTGACGAATCTTGTCGGCCGGCCGGACTACAACATCCAGCGGGCGTTACTGTCGCAGACCCTCGACCGCTGGATGGAGGAAACTCACGACAGCGTGCCGGAAGAGATCTCACACGACTCGTTCGACCGTGAGACCGGCAAGGCCCTCGGCGTGAAGGATTATCGCAAGACGACGCCGGGGGAGGACAAGGGTGCGACGAAGGTCAACCGCCCGGGACCTCGTTGAGGCTTGAAAACGTCGGGAGGGCGAGGCTCCTGCCGAGCCGCGTTGCACGGACCGGCTCAGCAGGAGCTTCGCCCTCCCATTCTGTTTCAACTGAGGAAGCAGGAACCGCTGGCCTTACTCGGCCGAGACGCAGTACAGCGTCTTGCTTGATCGGATGAAGAGTTGCCCGTCGCTCACCGCGGGGGCGGCGTTGAAGTCTCCGGCGGAGGACTCGAAGCGGTTTGAGGCGAGCTGTTCGAATTCGTCGCCGAGTTTCACGACGAAGACGTCTCCACCTCGGCGGGCGTAGAACAGCTTTCCGTCGGCGATCACCGCCGACGAGTAATCCTGTCCGCCGCCGTAGCCGCCTCGCCCGCCGCGCGTCCGCCCGCCGCCCTGGCCGCCGAAGCTGGGACGTCCTTCCTCTTCACTGGGGCGCGCCTCGCCATCGTTTCCGCCGCTGGCCGCTGCCGGTGTGCCGCCGCTCAGTCGACCCTGGTAGACGCGTTTGCCGGTCTTCGCGTCCAGGCAGCCGACGACTCCACCGTTGACGAAGTACATTTTTTCGCCGTGGATCAGCGGCGTGCCGACTCGCGAACTGTCCGAGCCTCGCCAAACGACGTGAGTTTTTGAGACGTCGCCTTTACCGCCGGCCTTCACCGCGATCGCTCCGCCGCCACCCGGTCCGGATTCGATGCCGTAAACGATTCCGTCGTGAGCGACCAAGCTGGAGCACATCGAGTTCGTGCCGAGCGCCTCGCAGTACCACAACAGTTTTCCCGTGTCCGGATTGAGTGCCCAGAATTCGTACGGCACTCCGATGACCAGTTCCGTCGCCCTCCACATCGACCAGGACCGGAGTTCCCCAGGTGCTGCCAAAGCCCTCGGCCTCCTGTTTCCAGACTTCCTTACCGGTCTTTTTGTCGAGGCCGACGACCGCGTGGTTTTCGACCGAAGCCGTCACGATGACGAGGTTTTTGTAGAGCACCGGGCTGGAAGCTGAACCCCAGCCACGGCGGTCGAGTTCCGTGCCGACATTCGCGTTCCACAACTCTTTGCCGTCCATGTCGTAAGCGTGGACGCCGGATTTTCCGAAGAACGCGACGACGACTTCTCCGTCAGAAACGGGCGTGTGAGTCGCGTAGCCGTTTTCAGCGAACATTCCACGGTAGGTGTCCTCGGGCAGTTTCGCGGTGACGGATTTTTTCCAAAGCTCCTTGCCGGTCTTCCGGTCGAGGCAGATCAGGTGCCGCTCGAGTTCCTCCATCGAACCCTCGCCGTTGCCGTCCGCGTAGCCCGTCCAGCTGGTGACGAAGACTTTTTCGCCAACGACGATCGGGCACGACGAGCCGGGACCTGGCAGCTCCACTTTCCACTTCAGGTTTTTCGTTTCGCTCCACTCGGTAGGGAGCGGAGCGTCATCGGTGCTGACTCCGGACCCGTTCGGGCCGCGGAAGCGGGACCAATCGGCCGCGTCAAGGACGCTCGAACCGGTAACCATCGTGACGAGTAAAACTGTGAGAGAAAGGCGGATCTTCATCGAGTCAACTCCGGCTGAATGGGCAGTTATGGCCTGCTATGCGTCCCAGAATGCGACAACACTTTGAATTTGTGGGGGCTCCGTCGATGTTCGGCGTTTTCTGAGGTCCGCCGCTTCTGGTAGAGTCGTGAGCTGAAATCGGTGGTTGGGGCACCGTCTCCTACGGAATAAACGGAATAATACGGGATCCGTGCGTCGCTCGACCGGACCACCGCGAAACTGCCCCAGAGACTGCTCATGTCGGAAGAAGTTGCCAGACTTGAAGAAGGCGGAGTAGATGCCGCGTCCGTCCTCTTCGCAATCTATCGCCGCCGGCTGGTCGCGATCATCGATTTCCGGATGGATCGCCGACTGATCGGACGGGTCGACACCGAAGACGTTCTGCAGGAAGCGTGGATCGAAATCGCCCGCCGACTGGATCAGTACCTGGCAAAACCCAACGTTTCGTTTTTCGTCTGGGTAAGACAGATCACCTGGCAAACTCTGCTCGGTTTCCACCGGCGACATCTCAGTCTGAAGCGCGATGCCAATCGCGATGTCCGGCTGCGGGGTGAGCCAGGCAACTTCACGACGGGCGGCTCGATCGCCCGGGCTCTGTGTGCACAACTGACCTCACCCAGCCAGGCGATGATGCGGGGCGAGGAAATCGAGCAACTGCGCGAGGCCCTCGACACGATCAACGACGTGGATCGGGAAGTGCTCGCCCTGCGTCACTTCGAGCTGCTCACGAATAAAGAGGTCGCCGAGGTCCTGCAGATTGGCAGCACAGCGGCAAGCAATCGATACATCCGCGCTTTGCGGCGTTTGCGGGATGTCCTCGTGCAGTTTCCCGCCTTCCATGACAGAATGGGAATCGACGCACCGCCGGAGTCTCATCCATGATCGCCGAACACGAAGACCTCGAGGACGACGACGAACTGAATCCGGTCGACGTTCTCGCCGATGAGTTTTCTGAACGGCTGCGCGAAGGCGAAAACCCGTCGATCACCGAATATGTCATTCGCCACCCCGATCTCGAAGCCGACATCCGCGAGCTGTTTCCGACGATCGCGATGATGGAGCAGTTTCGGAAGAAGCAGCAGGATGATACGCAGCTCAGCCAGGTCTCAGCGCGACTCGATGCCAAGCGGCTGAAACAGCTCGGCGATTTCCGCGTCATTCGCGAAGTCGGCCGCGGCGGAATGGGAGTCGTCTACGCCGCAGAGCAACAGTCGCTTAAACGGTTTGTCGCTCTGAAAGTCCTCGCCCCCAGCATCTCCGGTTCAGAAAACGAACTGCGGCGTTTCAAACGCGAGGCCGAAGCCGCGGCGAGGCTGCATCACACAAACATTGTTCCCGTCTTCGGAACGGGCGAAAGCGACGGCCTCCACTTTATCGTGATGCAGCTTGTCGATGGCGTGCCGCTGAACGAGGCGATTGACTCGGTCCGGGCTGGTGTCAATTCCACGGTCCGGGCTGGTCGCACAGAGGTCCCCCGTTCGGACGAATCGTCCGACGAAGAATCGTCATCGAGCGACTCATTCACACCGGACATGGCGGCGAGTGCTCTGCTGACCGGGTCGACTCAAAGGCCGACCGCCGCCTCGGTCGCGGCGACGATGAAGTTGAGCCCGACCACTCGCGCACCCCGAACAAAGAACTCGCTCGCCGCTCCCTCGACCGCGGCTTACCGCCGACCAACGGACAGTAGTGACGTTCTCTCCGGGACGATCCTGTCGGGCTCGCTGCAGACACCTCCGGCCGAGCCTCATCGCAAGGTCACGCGCAAACTCGGCCGCCGTTACTGGGACAGCGTCGCGGGAATCGCGGCCGAGATCGCCGACGCGCTCGCCTACGCGCACGATCAAGGCGTCGTCCATCGCGACGTGAAGCCGTCGAATCTGCTGTTCGATCGGGCCGGCGGAGTGTGGATTACCGACTTCGGCCTCGCCCGACACGAAGATCAGGAAGCGGTCACTCGAACCGGCGACATCATCGGCACGCTGCGCTACATGGCTCCCGAACAGTGCATCGGAGCGGGCGACTCCCGGAGCGACATCTACAGCCTCGGTCTGACGCTGTACGAGCTGCTCACTTTGCAGCCAGCGTTTCCCGAGTCGCGACACGCGATCCTGATTCGACAGAAACACGATGGCACGTTTCCGAAGCCGCGGTCGCTTGACCGCAACATCCCGCGCGACCTTGAGACGGTCACGCTGAAAGCCTGCTCGACCGATCCGGCCCACCGCTACCAGACCGCGGCTGAGCTCGCTGCTGACCTGCGCAGTTTTATCGAGGATCGCCCCGTGCGAGCTCGCCAGATCACTCCGGTGGAGCGTCTCTGGCGATGGTCCCGCCGTAACCCGACCATGGCCGCGCTGAGCAGCTTGAGCCTCGGCCTGCTTGTGGCGATCGCGGTGGTCTTCGCAATCGGTAACTACCAGACCGGACTCGCCCTGAACGATGCGGAACGGGAACGGAAGACCGCCGACTCCGAGCGGATCACCGCGGAGATCGAGCGAAATCGGGCCCTCGCCGCCGCGGAAAAGGCCAGACAGGAAGAGGAACACGCCCGGTCCGAAGGCGAGCGTGCCGAAGCCAACCTGCAGATTGCCGTGCGGGCTTTTGAGGAAATCATTTCGAACATCGCGTCGCGCGGGATCCCGCAATCGATGACGTTCGCCAGTGCCGAGGACACTGGCGAGGACGGTGCTCCTGCAGACCCGCCGGCGAGTTCAAGCGACGCCGTCGTCACGCAGGCCGACGCGGACCTGCTCGAATCGCTGCTCCGGTTTTTTGACGAATTCGCCAGTCGAAACAGCGCGGATTTGCAGGTTCAAAGTGCCGACGCACGGCGAATCATCGGTGACATTCATCAGCGACTCGGCCGGCTCGACGATGCCGCCGCTTCATACCGCGAGGCATTGGCCATCGTCGAAACTCTCGTGAAGGCCGACCCGGAAAACACATCACTGATCCTGGAGCAGGCCCGAATTATTAATGATCTGGGGGTGACGCTCAGCCGACGCGGCGAGTTTCGCGAACCGTTTGAGCTCCACTTGAAGGCGCGGCAGTTGATCAGCGAATCCGAAGAACTGATGGCGACGACCGAAGGCCGCTTCGCCCTCGCGGAAGCTCATAATCTGCTCGGCTCGATTGGCTCACGGACGGGGGTCAACAGTCTTTACGCCGCGCTGTCCGACGAAGGAACTTTTCGCCCACCCGGTCGCCGCCGCCCTGAAACCCCCCGGGGAGAAAACACCACGAACCCGGATCGGAGTCCGCCCGGATCGAATCCGCGACCGCCTGGCAACAGCGAAACGACACGTCCCGGTCCGGCAACGACGGTACAGATTCCGTCCACATCGGGCGCCGCTCAGCAGGCGGAAGGCGGGGCTCCTCGCACCGAAAACAGGTCTCGCCCCCCTTCCCGTTTCCGTGCCCCTCGTTCTCAGGTCTCCCTAATTCTCGAGTCCTATGACCAGGCGATCTCGCTGCTGACCGGTTTGATCGATCAGGAACCGTCGAGTGGTCGCTTCCGACTGGCACTCGCCCAGTGCTTCCGAAATCGGATGACATTTTCGCGAATGGTCGGCCATCGCCAACTAGAGAGAAAGTCGCTCGAAGAGGCCATCCTCTATCTCGACGCGTTGACAACGGACTTTCCCAACGTCCCCGTTTACCAGTTCGAACTGGCCGACACGCTCTGCCTGAACGTGACGCGTCCCGAGGGTGAGCGGGATGCCGAGTACGAATTCCGCGTCCGCCGTGCTGTCACAATTTGTCGTAATCTGATTGCCGCCTACCCGACCTATGCCGAGTACCGGGCTCTGATGTCGACTTCGCTGTCCCGCCTTGCGGCGATTCATCGTGCGGGAGGAGATATCGATGCGGCGAGGGCAACCTGGAAGGAAGCCCTTGAACTTCAGCGAGTCCTCGCAAGCGAGCACGAATCAGTCAGCTCGTACCAGACGGTCTACGCGTCGACGCTGCTCGCGCTGGCCGGG